>Ga0194037_1003120_pt1 | contig 10473 bp, 5 predicted proteins | sample JunL306m_MetaG_FD_148653 | JGI IMG/M metagenome (GOLD analysis project Ga0194037, IMG submission 148653) | Anoxic zone freshwater microbial communities from boreal shield lake in IISD Experimental Lakes Area, Ontario, Canada - Jun2016-L304-6m | ecosystem: Environmental > Aquatic > Freshwater >...
TCCTTATGGATCGTTTTGATGGCTTCCTTCATTTTCCGGTTTTCTTTACTTCGGTTGCTTTCGGGGCGCTGTGTCCAATGGTAAGAGCCGCTGACAGAAACATCCAGAACACGACACATGGTTCTGATCGCATACATATTACGGTAAACCTTTATAAAGTTATACGTTAAATGGGTCTCCGAGAGAACACAGCAACTGCTTTTTTTAAAATGTCTCCCGACTTCGTACATAAAAACCGGACAGAGCAGCAATAGCAAGGGTGTGCTTGTGAAATAAGGCACTACATTTTGTGATTTATAGAGAAGATTACTCCAGTAAAAAGGGAGTTGCGCTGAGTTTTTCGCCCATCACTTGATAGATTTTCTGGGCATGCAGGGTAGGTTTTGAAGGGATACCGTACCGGTGGCTGTTTGTGGTATTGATGAGGATACTCTGCTGAACATGCACCAGTTCATTGCGAATGATTTCAGGTGAAAACGGCTGGTATTGCAGCTTTACCCGGTACGATAAATGCCGAATACACACCAAGGCCATAAAACAGATCGCCACGTGTGCCTGAATGCGTTTGGGTGTGCAATGATAGATCGGACGAACTTGCAGGTCATGTTTGGTCAACCGGAATGATTCCTCTACTTGCCACAACCCCTTGTAATGCTCAAAAACGTCAATGGCGGTCATATCATCAATGTTGGTGATTACTCCATGCAGACCGTCCCACTGCTCTGCAAGTTTGAGCTTCTCTTCATCGATCGTTACCTGTTGCTTGTTTTCTATTTTGAGATACTTCCGGTATCCGAAGTTGCTGATAAACGATTCAGGACTTTTTGATGCTTTGATTTTCTTCTGGAGTTTGGCAAGGGTTGTCTGGCGGTCATGAGCATCCTTTCTTGCCCGTTTTTCCGAGTAGTTGACCAGCAGTCGGCGTTCGCCGGGCAGAACAATCTCTTTGACAAGCAGTTGCTCCTTCTGCTGATAACTTTCTTTATCAAGAATCTCTTGTTTGATACTTTCCGGCTGATTTTTCAAGCGTGCAGCAACGATATAATGTTTCTTGCTTCTTTCAAGCAATTCAAGATTTGCTTTTGAGAGCAACCCGCTATCGGCAACAAAAACAATACGATCCACCTCAACCATACGTTGCAGATCCGCAATCGCATGCTTGAGGGTGTCACCTTCAAACGTTGATCCGTTGTACAGTCTGTACCCAAGCGGTAACCCCTCTTTGGTCACCATTATCGCCAGTAAAACCTGGCTTTGGTTAAACTTCTGATCCTTGCTGTATCCCTTAGCCCGCATTTCATCTTCTTCTACTGACTCAAAGTAGAGAGTCGTGCAGTCATAAAAAACAATATCTATTTTCTCTCCAAACAAGCCGCTCACGGCATGCCATGCCTTTCTCTGGATCAACGCAATACTTTCGTCATCAACATGATCCAGTGTCCGGTATACTGCGGTCAAATCAAGTTTGATTCCAAAATCCCGTTCCAGATCCATCACACTCTGTCGTTTGCTGGACGGATTGGCAATCCGTGCCATCACCAGATGCTTGATGATTTTGGCGGACTGCACTCGACGTGCTGGATCTCCTACGGCACGATCAAAGCCAAGTTCATCAAACAGCTTGCCGTAAATCTCATGAATACCAACAACCACACGGTTCTCCTCACGAAGGTGCTTGAGGTTCACTGGCAATGGCTCATCAGGATTCAGTTCAGCCTTTTTGCGCCCCTCAATAACCATTCGTGCCAGTTCATCAGGTCGGAACAATGCCGGCGCTGCTTCTGCTTCAATACCCGCTTTGATAAACTCGGCAACTTCCTTCAGCCGAACCAGCTTCTCATCATTCATGGCAATACCGACATAGCGGACAATACGTTGCTTGACCTTGTCACCGATTCGTTCACTGGCAACAATCTGTACGGACTGCCTTGGTGAATTCGGTGTGGTTTTAACTCGGACAAACATGGATGTTCAAGAGCTGATTAAAAATTTTTTAGAGAAAAATACAAAAAACAAGAAATAAAAACAAATTATAACTTTTATTAGGCACTACAAAAGCGAAAACAAAAATACCCCTTGATTTTATTGCATCTCAAGGGGTTTTGCTCTATTTCGTGTACGAAGTCGGGAAAAACATTCAGAACTCTGCACATGGTTCTGATCGCATACATATTACGGTAAACCTTTATAAAGTTATACGTTAAATGGGTCTCCGAGAGAACACAGCAACTGCTTTTTTTAAAATATCTCGCTCCTCAGTAACTCTTCGAAGTTCGCGTTCCAGCTTACGGAGCTGTTCTTCTTCCGGAGTTTTCAGATGCCCTTTTCCAGGGAAAGATGCTGCTTTGCTTGCGACATATTCTTTTTTCCAGCGACCAAGTATATCAGCACTGATTCCTAAACTGGCTGCCGTTTCCTTTATTGTGGTATTACTGCGCAACAGTAGTTCAACGGCATCAACCTTGAACTCTTTGCTATACAGCCGCCGACTCTCGTTCACTTGATCTGTCATTGCTCATATCTCCTTGTAGTTTAAGAGACAGCTTTCCGCTCTGTCTCTTAAAATGTAGCAAGTTCAATCAAGAGATTCTTTCAAAAGAAGAACAGAGAAAAAGAAACAAGTTTCAATAGCACCGTATTTTTGATGAAATGAATCAACTAATAGAAGACTAACTAAAACGAAACGCACTTAAGTGCGTTTCGTTTTAGTCGAATGGCTAATTAGTTATATAATAACCATTTAATTCATATCAGTTCAACGTTTACACTAAGTAATACTTCGGGAAATTCGATCCTTAGAGAATAAATGTAGCAAGTTCATTGACAATCAAACCGCTACCAACAAAATGTTTAAAAGTACTCTATCGTCACCAAGGTACGATCTTCAGGAGTAGGGTTACAACTCCAAAATCTTCAAAATACCTCTCAACGGTATATTCACCCATTCAGGTCGGTTATTAAGTTCATAATTCAACTCATACACAGCCTTGTTCATCAGATATGCCCGCATCAGATGTTCACGTTGTTTCGAATTATCGGGCACAATATTGCTACCTCTGGTTTTTTCGAAATAGGTATCAAGAAAATGCTGGCCAATATAGAAGCTCCAGCAATCTCCCCAAGGCTCGAGAACATGGTGATCTTCAGATCGAATGACCGACTGGTGCTTTTGCAGCACCTTGAACGCGGCATAGTCAAACGAGCGAAGCATGCCTGATATGTCGCGGAATACCGATCGCTTGATTTTTCTCTCAGAAACTCGTCTAGCAGGTTCTCCCTCAAAATCAATTATGATAAAGTCTTTTCCGGTAAAGAGCACCTGAGCAAGGTGATAATCGCCGTGAATTCTGATTTTCAGTGTATCAATTTTTTCAAGCCTGATAGGGTCAAACTTTTGAATGATTTCATTCTGCTTCTGAACCAAGAGAGAGGCAAGCGCTTGCTGCTCTTCAGGAAGCTTGTGAATGATTTCGCGAATAAGAATCATGGCGCGTTTGACCTGTTCACACATTTCTTGGTAAATGGACCGCTGGTAGAGCGTTGTAAAAGGTTCAGGGGTAAATACAGGATCGCTATCGAGTGATGCCAGAGAGATATGCATTTCAGCTGTCCGTTCAGCAAGTTTCTCAATCATGCCAAGATAAGCTTCACCGATCAGTTCGTGCATGATTTCAGGAATCTTTACCGGATCACCACTCAATTGAGATAGTTGCGGCACGACAATACCAGTATTTCTCTTTGCAAGTATATTGTCATAATAGCGCTGAACCTGGCCAAGCGAAAGTTGCCAAGCATCACCTTCATTCGGTACGTAATGCTGCAGAATACCAAGTGAATACTGTTTGGTTCTACTCTGGTGGTAGTTTAGCGAGCCAAGGTATTGTGGCAGATTTACAAACGTTGTTCTATCGGTCAGCGCACTACACATTTCCACTTCAGGTGAAATCCCGTTTTCAATGCGACGATAGAGCTTGAAGCAAAATGTATTGTGGAATCTGATTGAGGTGTTCGTCTGATCAACGCCCATCAGGAAAGGTTCTGGCTCAGCACCTTTTGTTGTTTCCATAAAGGAATCCGCTTTTGCAGCCTTCAATCCGGAAACATTGCCTGCTTTACCCTTCCATTCCACTGTACCTGTTACAAGGTGGTAGAGTTGGTTCAGAAAGCGGTTATCGAACGTCGCGTCACACAAGTAACCCTCATCGTCACCTACAACAACTTTGGCAATAACTTTTTTGTAGAAGTCATCGTCAGAAGGATTGAGGATTGACGCTGAAGTAAAACAAACAGGCAGTTGGTAGAGATCGTTTTCTCCGCTTGAATAGCGAACTTCGGTCACAAGCAACTTTGCCTGTTCCATTCCCGAAACCGGTATAGTATCGACAATAGTGATACGCATGATATTGCGAACCTTGCCGCCAAACCAGCGGCTCGCTTTGTAGTAGTGGGGCAAAATATTTGTTTCAAGCTGTTCGCGGCTTTTACCACTAAAAAGACTACTCCAGCGAGAGGCTGTAGCAAAAGGTTTTTCCAAAACCGGTCTTCCGGCCACATCCCCTGTATTTTGAATAAGCTTCAACCAGAAATAACCATAGGAACCAAGCGCCACCATGTAAGGTGTTTTCCTGATTTTCGGGAATCGATTAAGACTGAATATTTCTTCAGGAATAAACCCTTCAAACCGAGAAAGATCAATCATGACAGCCTGGGCGTTTCTTGAAAAGTTGATAACGGTTAGCATAGTTTCATCCTCAAACCGACGGATAAAAATAAGCACCTTGGGATTACTCACCTGCAGGAATTCAATGCTTCCGCGACTGAATGATTTATAACGATGAGCGGTAGAAATGGCATGGCGCATCCACCAAAGCAAAGAGTTAACATTGCTTTCCTGCACCTCAACATTCACCGCTTCGTAATGGTATTCCGGATCAATAATAACTGGTAGCAAAAGTTGATGAGGATTAGCACGTGAAAAGCCTGCGTTACGGTCGGAGTTCCACTGCATCGGGGTGCGAACACCATCCCGATCGCCAAGATAATAATTATCTCCCATTCCGATCTCATCGCCATAATAAAGAACAGGTGTGCCGGGCAGGGAAAACAGAAGAATATTCATGAGCTCAATCTTGCGACGGTCATTGGTCATAAGCGGAGCAAGACGGCGACGAATACCGAGATTAATACGCGCCTTGGGATCTTTGGCATAAACTCTGCGCATGTAGTCACGTTCCTCATCAGTTACCATCTCAAGGGTCAACTCATCATGGTTACGCAGAAAAGAGGCCCACTGGCAATTTTCGGGAATTTCCGGCGTCTGGTCGAGAATGTCTATAATGGGAAACCTGTCTTCTGTGGCGAGTGCCATATACATTCTCGGCATCAGAGGAAAATGGAAATTCATGTGACACTGGTCACCATCACCAAAATAAGCTGCAGAATCTTCCGGCCACTGATTGGCTTCAGCAAGTAGCATCCTGTTGGGATAGTGCTCATCAACGTAGGTTCGCAGCTTTTTAAGATACTCATAAGTCTGAGGAAGGTTTTCGCAGTTTGTACCTTCTGCTTCGTAAAGGTAGGGCACGGCATCAAGCCTTAACCCATCAACCCCCATACCAAGCCAGAAATCAAGAACATCAAAAAGAGCATTATGAACTTCAGGATTTTCAAAGTTCAGATCGGGCTGATGATGGAAAAAGCGATGCCAGTAATACTGGCCAGCAATGGGATCCCAAGTCCAGTTGGACGCTTCAAAATCTTGGAAAATAATGCGGGTTTCCGAGTATTTGTTCGGATCATCGCTCCAAACATAGTAGTTTCGTTCGGGCGAACCTGCTGGCGCTTTTCTTGCGCGCTGAAACCATGCATGCTGGTCGGATGTATGGTTAACTACAAGTTCGGTAATGACCTTCAAACCACGACTATGAGCTTCATCAAGAAACTCCTTGAAATCTTCAAGTGTACCATAATCAGGATTAACCATCATATAGTCAGCAATATCATACCCGTCATCGCGAAGCGGAGAAGGATAAAAAGGCAAAAGCCAGATGGCCGTAATGCCAAGGCTTTCTAAATAACCGAGTTTCTGGCGCAAACCTTGGAAATCGCCAATACCATCATTGTTGCTGTCAAAATAGGTTTTGACATGCGCCTCGTAAATAATTGCATCTTTGTACCAGTGAGGTTCAGGTTGATACATGATATTTATTGGATATACAGAGTGATAAGTAATACAAACCCATTAAAAAAATCGGCATCAGGTAAACGTTACTCTGAAAATATGCGCGGGAATGAGTCGAGGATTCACTTCAACATAGTTCCACTCCCCGTTCCAATTATAGCTCATACCCGTCAGCAAATCCTCAACCTTGAACACGTGATGGTGCGAAAGGTCAAACAGTTCAAGCGGAAACCTCAGCCATCCACTACGGCTATTAAAAGGATCAAGGTTGACTACGGTAAGAATAATATTCCTATCATCTGAAGACCTCTTGATATAACCCATCAATTGGTCATCTTCCACGCCCTGTGATGCCTCAACACGAACAAAAGTAATGGTGTTGGTCTGCTGCAAGGCGGCATTATCCTTTCTGATCCTATTGATCCGGGTAATCTCCGCACGAATATTACCGGGGCGGTCAAGATCCCATGTTTTGATTTCAAATTTTTCAGAATCGAGATACTCTTCCTTTCCTTGCGAAATAGGCCGATGTTCACACAGCTCATAAGCCGGACCATACATTCCATAGTTTGACGACATAGTAGCCGCAAGCACCAGACGGATAATAAATCTGGATCGAACACCACTCTGTAACTCTTCATGAAGAATATCAGGTGTGTTCGGCCAAAAATTCGGACGCATGAAATGCTTAAGAGGAGAGGTGGTTAGTTCAAGCAGATATTCCTGCAGATCGTGCTTGGTATTGCGCCAAGTAAAATAACTGTAGGATTGACTGTAACCGGCCTTCGCCAGCCGTGCCATCAATTTCGGACGAGTAAATGCTTCAGCAAGAAACACAGTATCGGGGTGTTCTTCCCTGATTGAGGCGATAGCCCACTCCCAAAAAGGAAATGCCTTGGTATGGGGATTGTCGACACGGAAAATTTTTACTCCCTTGTCAATCCAGAAAAGAAAAACACTTTTCAGTTCAATCCAGAGATTTTCCCAATCAGCAGACTCAAAATCCATCGGCAGAATATCCTCATACTTTTTCGGGGGATTTTCCGCAAACTGCACCATACCATCAGGACGCCACTTGAACCAGATCGGGTGCTCCTTCACATATGGGTGATCAGGTGAGCACTGAAAAGCAATGTCAAGAGCCACCGAAATACCTAGTTTTTCTGCTTCTGTAACAAATGCTATAAAATCATTTAAGGTACCAAGTTCAGGATGAACGGCTTTATGGCCGCCTTCCCTGTTGCCAATTGCCCAGCAACTGCCAGGTTCTCCGGGTGCTGCAACAAGGGTATTGTTCTTTCCCTTGCGCTTTGTATAGCCTATCGGATGAATAGGAGGCAGATAAATAACATCAAACCCCATTCCAGCAATCATCGGCAATATTTTACAACAGTCGTTGAAGGTTCCGTGTTTGCCTGGTTCCGAACCCCATGAACGAGGAAAAAATTCATACCAAGAGCTGAAACCAGCTTTTTTCTGCTCAACCGTCAACGTAAGCACCTTATCATATACAGTAGCAACGCTCTTATCGGCAACATTACTCATAAGCTGAAGAAGTGTTTCGTCAAGAGCAGCAGCAACAGCTTCTTCCATATCTTTCAAGCGGAGTCGGGAAGCAAAAAACCTGAGTTTAGGCTCATCGGTAGGTGTTGACTGGACAACTCCAGCATCAATCAAAAAAGCACCGATCTGCAGGTCAAGCGAAACATCCTGATGAGCCTCTATTTTTTTTGTCAATCCTTTTTGCCATGTCTCAAAATGATTAATCCATGCCTCAATGGTATAGTCATAACTACCAGGGGCGCCAACGCTGAAGAAGCCTGACCAACGATCATTTCCCAAAAGTTTCATTGGTGAACGCTTCCAACCGGAAGCCCCAGATGGTCTGAAACAAAGTTCAGCACAAATCGTATCGGCACCATCAACAAAGATATCGGCCTCCACAACAATGACCCCATCCTCCACACCTTTTGCCGGGTATTTACCCCCGTCAAGTTCGGGAGAAACATTTTCTATGACAACCCTTTGTCGTCCGTCAAAATCTTTATTGACAAAACAGGGAACAGCCCGGCAGAATGCATTGTTCATTTTCAGAATATCTCGTTAGTAATAGGGAGAATCCCGTATTGAAGCAGTTGCGCTGGCATATTTCCGCTATGCAGAAAAAATCAATCACCTTTGCGATACTGTCTCATTTTTTTTATTAGCGAAAAAAAGAAAATATGAAAACTCCCTTACTTTTTTGCTTTGATACTCTTTGAATTTCAATTACAGGATTAATTTATTGAACCGCGAAGCAATTTTTGAGTTCTCCAAAAGAAAAATGTTCATTTATTATTTACTTTGCAACCCAATCTGTTTCATCACTAATTAATTCAGTACACGAAACAATGTTTGAACCACAAAAAGAACGACTGCAGGATATCCATCGCCGCCTGGAACAGTTACGGGGGTATCTTTGACATTGATCAGCGCAAAGAAAAAATCTACGATCTTGAAAAAATTACCACTGATCCAACCTTCTGGAACGACCAGAAGGAGGCGCATAAAATTTTAAAGGTGCTCAACGAGCATAAATCATGGACCGAAAAGTACGACATGCTTTCAGCAAAAGAAAATGTATGCCTGGACGAACTCAATATTGCAACAGAGCTTGCTGATGAATCTTTTGCCGAAGAACTCATCGCCAGCATTGCTTTAATTGAGCAGAATATTGCCGCAATTGAGTTCAAAAACATGCTTTCGGGCAAGGATGATGTCGGCAACGCTCTTATCACCATTCATGCCGGTGCAGGAGGTACAGAAGCCCAGGATTGGGCGGAAATGCTCTATCGCATGTACATGCGATGGGCGGAACGCAAAGGGTTCAAAATCTATACAGACGACTACCAAGAGGGTGATGGTGCCGGCATTAAAACTGCAACACTTGAAATACAGGGGGCTTATGCCTATGGCTATTTGAAAGCCGAGAACGGCGTTCATCGTCTGGTGCGTGTTTCACCGTTTGATTCGAACGCCAGGCGGCATACCTCCTTTGCGAGTGTTTTCACTTATCCCGAAGCACCTCCCGACGTTGAAATTGATGTCAGCAAAGAGGATCTCGAACTTTCAACCTTTCGTAGCGGAGGCAAAGGTGGTCAGAACGTTAACAAAGTTGAAACCGCAGTACGCATCAAGCACCTTCCCACAGGTATTGTTGTTGGATGTCAGGAAGAGCGCTCTCAATTTCAGAACAGGGAACGCGCCATGAAAATGCTTATGGCACAGCTTTACCAGCGGCAGCGTGAAGAAGAAGATGCAAAAAAGCGTGAAATCGAGGGTAAAAAGAAAAGAATCGAATGGGGAAGCCAGATCCGCAGCTACGTGCTTGATGATCGGCGCATTAAGGATCATCGCACAAACTACGAACGGTTTGATGTGGAAAATGTTTTGGATGGAGATCTTGACGAGTTTATGGAACGATATCTTTCCGAATTCAACGATTGATGACACAAAACAGCACTTCGCAGTTTTTAGTGGAATAGCGGAATAAAATGATAGACTGGAGTATTTTAACCCCATTGAGAAAATGCAAAAACTAACTGGCCATTACCAGCAATTATTAGGGTTGCCTGATACTTGGAACGTCGATGATGGCAACCTTTCGCTCTCTGGTCTGAAGATAGAAGTTCACCTCAGCTTTTTAAGCGATAATGTATTATGCCCTCAATGTAGCAACAGCAGCAAAGTGTATGACCAACCCCCTGAAGAACGCTGGCGCCATCTTGATACTATGCAGTTTGAAACCATTATTAATTACAATAACCAAACGCAACCTTCAACGGATTATATTTGGTGCCAATAACTTCTGTATTACAAAGAAAATCTGAATTTCTTTGGGGTTTTGTTGCAAGTTCAGAATTTTATTAGTGCCGAAGGCGGGAATCGAACCCGCACGTTCATTACTGAACACAGGATTTTAAGTCCTGGGCGTCTACCAGTTCCGCCACTTCGGCTTACTGAGTTGACTTACTTATTATTGTTTTACTGATAAGCCTTACATTGTTTCACTAATTTACTACATTAACAGCGTTTCCCAAAAAAATACACCCCCTTTGTGATATCCTTTTTCAACAATTATTTCTTCGTTATTTCTCCGGCAATTCAAGGTATTAATTTTTTGCACTACCGGACATTAGGATGATCGAAGAGTTTCTCAACTTTTCCAGGCATTTTTTGTAGCCTTCTCACATGCGAAACAGTCTTTTTGCGAAGAGCATCTTTTGTCCGAGAAACACCACCCTTGTTTCCAT
>Ga0194037_1003122_pt1 | contig 10473 bp, 9 predicted proteins | sample JunL306m_MetaG_FD_148653 | JGI IMG/M metagenome (GOLD analysis project Ga0194037, IMG submission 148653) | Anoxic zone freshwater microbial communities from boreal shield lake in IISD Experimental Lakes Area, Ontario, Canada - Jun2016-L304-6m | ecosystem: Environmental > Aquatic > Freshwater >...
TGCTGCGGCATGTGCTTTGCAAAATCCAAAAGATGCAAAAGCGCGTAGGACATCCCAAATCTCCATAACTACTTCTTGGGCATACCCGCGGGCCAGTGCGGCAGGAATAAACCAGTCACAGACCTCTTGTTGGCCTTCTTTATCTCCCAAAGCCCGCCGCTTCTCATCGGCATGCGCGAGAGATACGCCCGTCATTATCGAAATAATCCGAATAACTTGTTCGTGAAAAACAACAACGCCCTCAGTCTCACGCAGGCTCTCATAGAGATCTGGATGAATAATTTTCGCCGAACTCCACCCACCTCGAGCAGACAGGAATGGCGTGATCATGTCGGACTTGACTGGTCCTGGCCTGAAGAGGGAAATATCAACGATGAGATCGGTGAATGTCTCTGGTGCAAGCTTGCCGACAAGTTCGCGTTGACCCGGGCTCTCTACTTGGAAAATCCCCAACGTGCGAGTGGATGCAATGAGGTCAAAGGTTGCTTGATCATCAAGTGCAATCGCATCAATGTCCAGCTGCCGTTGCTCAACGCGTTCGATCTCTTTAATGGCATATGCGATGCTCGATTGCATGCGAACGCCAAGTATGTCTAACTTCAAGAGCCCTACCGCTTCCACGTCATCCTTATCGAACTCCACCATGGGATAACCACCAGCATTTACTTGCAGTGGAGCACGATCAAGAAACCCACCATCAGATAAAACGACAGCGCAGGGGTGCATCGCTAAATGCCTGGGAAGCCCATCGAGCCGTTCGGCAATGGCGATAGTCATTGCCACCAAAGGACTTTTAAGATTAAGTGATCGTAATTCAGGAAGGTTCTCCAGGGCTTGCGAAATATTGCGAGCTCGAACATGTGGCAATGACTTTGCGATGAGGTCGATCTCTATAGGTGGCAGACCAAGAGCGGCGCCTGCATCACGTATCGCATGCCGTGCGCGATATGTGTCAACCATCGCAACTGTTGCACATCGAGATGTGTTACCTGGAGACCTCCATCGAGAATCTCCATAACGCTCGAATACAAGATCATAAATTTCAAGGCGCCTAGCTGCCTCTACATCGATATCGATATCTGGAAGGGCTCGACGAAGAGGCGAGCAAAAACGCTCCATCAATAATCCATGTTGAAGAGGATCCACGCCAGAAATACCAAGGAGGTGGCAAATCAAGGAACCTGCACCACTACCCCGCGCAGCAACGCGGATTCCTCGATCGCGCGCCATATCCGTAATATCTGCAACGGTAAGAAAATAGGACTCGTACCCCAGCGTTGCCACCGTTGCTAATTCATCATCTAAACGCTGGCGGGCTTTACTTATTGTTGCGCTATCGCTGTAGCGCCAATGGAGGCCAGACTCTGATCTGCTCCGAAGCAGCGCTGCCATCTGCTGCGATGAATCTGCGCCCACCACATGCGGCTCGGGTAAATGAATGCCACCTAGGCCGATATCACGTGTTGGCGAAAGAATCGCACGCATCGCCCACTCCTGTGTCGTTGCTAAAAGTTCGCGAGCTGTGCGCTCTCCCCCCGCACGTGCAATCTCATTGGCAAGGGCAATCATTTCATCACTGGATTTAAAGAAACCTTCAGCATTTTTACGTTCGACGTGGCGAACATCAAGAGGGACAAGTTGTCTAGCAGAATCCAAAACATCTGCGATAGGACCATCTTCACGATCACGCATCCGAACGGCATTTGTTATTACCGCAGGAATTCGGTGATCGCGAGCGAAGATCAGCGAACGCCCAGCATGTGCAGTAGAGCGCGGACCATCACCTGGGACTAAATGCGAGACACATTCGATAGCGTGATCTGCAAAAAGTTCGCGAGTGAGCGAGAAGCGCTCTAGCGCAAGGTCGGGACGCTTTACTGTAATAGCTGCGCCCACAGGTGATTCAGGACCATGAAGAACATGTAAGTTTTGAGAGTACTCACTAAAGCGTTGCAGGAAATCTAAGGTTAAAATAGGTGCGCCACTGCGGGCAAGGCTTGCTCCAGAATTTTTATACGTGTGCAGACTCGTCAACAAACGACAGAGCGAGCGCCACCCTCCCTCGCTATGTGCCAAAAGAGTGATGCGTGGCAATTTCTTTTCACTCTTGTTGCCTAGGTTGCTATGTAAATTGGTATGTACACGTCCAAGATCAATAGCGAGGTCGATACCAATGATTGGAGCAACGTCGTACTCCACGCAACTTTGTGCAAAACGGATTGCACCAGCCAATCCATCACGATCGGTCAACGCCACAGACGACATGTCGAATTCGCTAGCCCGTGCAACAAGATCCCTCGGCTGCGTGGTGCCATATTTGAGCGAATAGGCGCTACATGCGCGAAGGTGTGTGAACTGCATCAGATCCTCATTGGATTAGATAGGAGTGATGCGCCAGATGCCGGTGACTTCATCACGTTCCATATCGAAGGTTTTCAGAGTGCCAATGGGGGCAGCTTCAACCCGCCATAACCCACGGGGCTGATCATCGGGCCTATAAATTCCGTCGCTGATGCGATTCCACCATTGCCCAGATTCACACCATCGAGATAAAACGGCATGGATGCGAAAGCGTTTGCCGCCGAAGGTGAACTCCACAGGAGTGGATCCATCGGCTAGGACATCGCTACGGAGGTGATCTGGGATCTGGTTTTCGAACATATGTTCGAAAAATAGCGCCTACCCCTGACAAAGAGCAAGTGGCAAGGCTGCTGCGCTGGCAAGCACCCGTCTCTAGAGGAGAAACCTGGGGAAAACACCCTCAATGTGGTTGAAAGGTCAACAACCTGCTCATACCCTTCACAAATCCACTTTCGAAAAGGAGTCCCATGAGCGCAGTATTAGCAATCGGCCGCGTCCTCTTTGCCCTGATTTTTATCAACTCAGGTATTGGCCATTTGACCAAAGTTGAGGCGATGACTGGTTATGCCACATACAAGAAGGTTCCTGCACCAAAGCTGGCGGTAATCGTATCTGGCCTCATGATCTTGATTGGTGGCATCTACGTAGCCCTCGGAGTTTATGCTGATTTAGGCGCCCTCCTTATCGCGATCTTCTTAATACCAACAGCGCTGTTAATACATAACTTCTGGACAGAGAGCGATGCAACGGCAAAAATGACTGCACGAACTGGATTCCTTAAGGACATTGCTCTAGCCGGTGCAGCGTTAATGATCTTCGTCTTTATTGGCCGTGGCGCAGATATTGGATGGCATATCACTTCAGCATTCTTTAGCTTGAAGTAACCCTCCTCGCACTAAACTACGAAGGTGAGCACCATCAACCTTCCCTCCATGGTCAAAGCTCTTCGCCCAAAACAATGGGTAAAAAATCTCCTCGTTATTGCCGCTCCCCTGGCTGCGGCAAAGTTGTTTCATTCGGGCGTGCCTAAGAACCTGCTATTAGCGTTCTTGGGCTTTGCCTTTATTGCTAGCGCGGGCTACATCATTAACGACCTACGCGATATCGAACGCGACAAGGTCAATCCCACCAAATCTCACCGCCCGATAGCCTCCGGAAAGATATCCAAAACCCAGGCCTACCTGCTTATTGCTCTATGCCTTGTTGCCGGAACAGGTTTCGCGCTTTCTCTCAGCCCCGCTTTTCAAGTGACCTTGCTCTGTTATTTTATATTTACTACTTCCTATTCATTTGGCCTCAAACATGAGCCCGTCATTGAACTCCTTATTGTCGCTCTGGGTTTTGTGCTGCGGGCAATTGGTGGCGCAGCGGCAACCAACACCCCTATTTCAAAATGGTTCTTAGTAGTAACAGCATTTGGATCACTTGTTGTTGTGACATCAAAGCGCCTAGCTGAGGCTGAATCGCTGGCCAATGTTGATGTTCGCCCCGTCATTCGAGAATACCCGCTTCCTTTTCTCCGGTTTGTTTTAGCAACCTCAGCTGGAGTAACGCTGACTGCCTACAGCCTCTGGGCGCTTTCGCTCAACCAGTCCACTCCCTATGCCGCGATTTCACTTCTTCCTTTATGCCTTGGGTTATTTAGATATGTATGGATGGTCGAAAAAGGATCGGGGGAAGTACCAGAGGATCTTTTGCTACGTGACCCCGTACTTATCTCAAGCGCCGCGTCCATAGCGCTATTACTTGCACTGTCCATTTACTAAATATGTCCGTGAGTCAAGAAACCGGTTGGGGTCGCACAAATTTTGCGCTCTCACAAAGCGCCCATCCGCAATCAATTGCTCAACTGGGTGAACTCGTGAGTTCACATTCCAATAGCCGCGGCGCCCTGGCTCATGGCCTACGAAGAAGTTATGGAGATTCCTCACTCAATTCAGGTGGGTTATCCATCGGATTGGAAAATATTGCGGCGATAAATATTTCTCCAGATACCCGCATAGCAACCGTGGGCGCAGGTGCGTCCATACGTTCACTTGAACATAAAGCACGTGAACTCAACCTCTTTCCACCCGTTGTCCCCGGTACAGGCTTTGTCACGATAGGCGGCGCGATCGCTGCTGATATTCACGGCAAGTCTCACCATGCAACGGGAACCTTTTCTGCATGCGTTGAACGCATTCAACTCCTGCTTGCAAGCGGGGAGCTCGTCAACATCTTTCCTACTGGGCCATCAGCGCCGCAGTTTTGGGCAACGGTTGGAGGCCTAGGGCTCACAGGCATAATTACAGAGGCCGATATTCGATTGCGCTCCATTGCATCGCCCTTTGTTCAGGTTGAAGAAACTCGCGAGCCCGATCTTGCACATCTATTGAGTGCCCTGAAATCTGCCGATGCCGAGTTCGAGCACACCGTTGCTTGGATTGATTTGTCCGGTGACTTTTGTGGACGTGGAATCGTCGGCAAGGGAAATTATGAGACACGCGAATACCAAGCAAGGAACAAAGAGTCAGGCGGCGTGGGTTTCCCTAGTATCGGAAAGTACTCGCTGATTAATTCGGCAACAGTGCGGGCGTTTAATGAACTCTGGTTTAGAAAGCCCCTAGCCTCAGGAAAGAAATCTTTGAACGCATTCATGCATCCTCTGGATGGTGTCCAGAACTGGAATCGGATGTATGGAAATTCTGGCTTCTTTCAATATCAATTTGTTGTTCCCGACGGCAATGAAGACTTCATCGAAAATGTTCTCGGAGTAATGAAAGATGCGGGAGTGGCATCTTTTCTCGGCGTTCTCAAACGCTTTGGCCAGGAATCGCCAGCCTACTTAAGCTTTCCCAAGCCAGGATGGACACTGGCCATAGACGTTCCTCATGGGGTGGCCAATCTTGAAGCAATCTTTAACTCCCTCGATGAAGAGTTGTGTCGACGAGAAGGGCGCGTTTACCTCATCAAAGATGCTCGTATACGCCCTGAACATATCCCCGTCATGTATCCGCAATTAGAGCAGTGGCGAAAAGTGAGAAAAGAAATGGATCCCAACAACATGTGGCAATCCGACCAATCAAGGAGACTGAAATTATGCTAAATGGATTTAAAAGCCCACAGACAATCGCATTAATTGGATCTACCAGCGAAATCGGAGAAGCAATTCTCAAGCACCTGCCTCTAGAGAATCTTTCAACATGCTATCTGGCCGCGCGCAATCCACAGCCTTCCCTACAAGGACTACCTCCTACAACAATATTCGTACCGATCAATTTTGAAGCAACAGATACTCCATCGCATGAAGATTTCGTTCAGAAACTTTTCTCGCATGGGGATCTGGACTTAGCAATCATCGCCATAGGTGTCTTAGGCAATGATGCAAACCTCAGCGCTGAAGAAAATGCTCTCCTTGCGATGCAAGTAAATTACGTCGCTTCTTCATATGTCATGCATTTGATTGCAAAGAAAATGGTCGCCCAAGGCCACGGAAGAATATTGGTACTCTCCTCCTTTGCTCAGACAAGACCCAGGAATGACAACTTTGCCTATGGATCTACAAAGGCAGGTCTAGATTTCATGGCCCGCGGCCTTAATGAAAAATTGCGCGGAACCGGCGTTAGCGTATGTGTTCTTCGTCCTGGATTCGTTCGCACTCGGATGACCCAAGGAATGGATGAAGCTCCCTTCACAGTAAACCCAGATGACGTCGGCAAAGTTGCCGCATCTCTCATCGCGAGCAAGCACTCTGTCGGCTATACTCCCTCCATATTAAAACCTTTGGCGCTCATCTTTTCTCTCTTGCCGCCAGCGGTTTTTCGAAAGATATCCGAACGTTAGAACCATAGAGAAATGATGCAATGAGCAACCTTGAAACGCCACCTGCCCCAGCAAGAAAGTCATTACGTCACCGACGAATCCTTGCCTCAATTGTTGCTGTTGCAGCGATCGCTGGTATTTCACTGATCTGGTCAGTGGGGTCGGCGCTGACTGCCCCTGGTACAGACACCGTTGCTGCCCGCCTTGCTGAATGGGGCCGAGATCATTACTTAGGTTTTGTTGTTACAACGGCTGAAAATATCCAATACTCACTCAACCCACCGAAGGTGGGCGGCGCGCCAAAGTCGAATTTGCTCAATCCATCGCCAGCACCTGATGTCGTTGACGCGCATGCTGCAATAACCCCCCTGATCCTTCCTGCATTATCTGGTGAAGGGACCTTCCGCACCGTATCTACAGTAAATGGCCAACCAGCCATTCAAGTGGCGTACATGCGTCCGGATGCTCAGCACAGTTCTTATTTAGCAGGCATCTCTTGGATGAGCGGATCACTTTTGAAATTTGTCCAGCATCCAGGTAGTAAAGAGCCTGGACATCTAACGCTGTGGTCCCAAAAGGAAAGTATTCCACCAGTGGATAGAAGCGGATTGCTCGCAACATTTAATAGCGGTTTTAAGATTAAAGATTCTCAAGGTGGATACTATGAAAATGGGAATACCGAGGGTGTGCTTCGTCCTGGAGCGGCTTCTTTAGTTGTCTATCGTGATGGACATGCTGACATCGGGACGTGGGGATCATCCCTTGGCATGTCTGCAGATGTCGTTTCTGTGCGACAAAATCTTTCACTCCTTGTAGATAACGGACAACTTGCCGCCAATATAGATAGTAAGAATCTTGCTACCTGGGGTTTCACAGTTAAGAACGCGAATTTCGTATGGAGATCTGGAATCGGTGTCACCGCCACAGGGGATTTTGTCTATGTAGCAGGTGACGCACTATCCGTACGTACATTGGCATCGCTCTTGCAAACAGCTGGAGCAGTTCGAGCAATGGAGCTAGACATTAATGCTCAGTGGATTTCTTACATGTGGTATGAAGTTGGCAAAACACCGACCACACCTATCGCTAAGAAGTTATTAAGTTTTGATCGTCCGGCTAAGCGATATTTCTCGGTGAGTAGTCGTGATTTCTTCGCCGTTTACGCGCGCTAAATCTTTTTCACTTTCATCACGTGGGATTGATACCCTGAAAACATCAGCATCAGGGCGGGTAGCCCCATAGCAATAGGTAACGATGTGATCTGCGCTAGCCCTCCTGTAATTGCTGGGCCGACAAAGAACGCAGTAAAGCCGATGAGGCCAACTCGTGCGATGGCAACCGATGAGGCAATTCCAGGTTCGGCACTTGCCGCCAAAATATAAGCAGGAAAAATCGGACCCATTCCAAATCCGGCAATCGCAAAGCCTATGTCCACAATAATTAATGACAACGGTCGAGAGTGCGATGAAAGCGGAACAGCGATAGCAATGGATAGACCAAGACCAGCACCACCTATATAGCCGCCCAACTTCACTGTCTTTGCTGGTCCCAAGTGCTCCAAAATAATGTCGCCAAGGAATCGGCTAACAATCATGGCAAACGCAAAGCTTGCATATGCCGTTGCATTTACCCCTTTTCCAATTCGCATGTGGTCATGCAGTAAAATTGCGCTCCAATCACTTGCAGCCCCTTCTGCAACAAGGGCGCCGAATAATCCAATACCCAAAGCCCATAGGGGCAACGCAGATTTCGAGATGAAGGGGATCTTGGGAGCCGTCTCTTCTTCTCCTCCGTCGTGTTCATCAAGTTCACTACTGAGCAAGAAGTGGATTGCTGGTACATAAAGAACAATGCAAAGCACTCCAACAAAAACCAAATTAAATTTTGGCGTTGTGTGATGGGTCAGGATTCCGCCGAAGACTGTAGTGACAAGTGCGCCACAACTCCACATTGCGTGGAATGTGGACATCCAGCGACGTTCTACTAACTTCTCGACCACCACGGCTTGAGTGTTGACAGAAATATCCAGGCTGGAATATCCAGCGCCCATCACGAACAATGAGAAGAGCAACTGCAAAGAGGAGGTTGAAGAACCTATTCCCATCAGCCCAATGGGCATCACCACGGCGGCGAAAGCACAGACCCGACGCGATCCAAAGGTGTGAATTAATCTGCCGGCTAATTGGGCTCCGGTAAGTGAACCAAGAGTGCTTGCAGTGAGCAAGATTCCGAATTGACCATCAGTAAAGTGAATAGCTTGCTTGATCTCGGGAATTCGCGGAACCCATGCCATAGAGACCATGCCCATGATGAAAAAGGTGGCCCATAATGAATTGCGCGCCAGAAGTCCTGATTGCATTGCTGTTTTTTGAGGCATAGGGGGTAAGCGTAGTGGTATCGGTCACTTAAGGGGTAAGAATCTTGCGTTCCCCTTTGCACTTCTTGGAACCTTGATTGTACTTGTTACAAAAGGCGGACCATTCATGAGCCCATCGCCCCTAAACTTTCGTCTCATGGAAGCAGCTCTGCAGAACCCTTCGGTCATTCGCGTTCGAGAATTCTTAGATAACGCAGGAGTGAAGGGCCAAATTGTTGCTCTGTCTGAGAGTGCTCGAACTGCAGCTGAAGCCGCCGAAGGGCTGGGCATCGAAGTCGGCCAGGTGGCCTCATCAATTGTTTTCAAACTTCCTAGCGGTTCTGCATTATTAGTAATCACCAGTGGGCGACATCGTGTAGACACTCACCTTGTAGCGCAGAATCTCGGGATCGAAAAACTGCATCGCGCTGATGCAGATTTCGTCAAAGAAGCATCAGGTTTTTCAATTGGTGGAGTGAGTCCACTGGGGTGGATTTGTCAGCCCGAAATTGTTCTTATCGATCAAGCGCTAAATGATTACGACATAGTTTGGGCCGCAGCCGGACATCCTCATGCGGTGTATCCAACTTCATTTTCTGAATTGCTTGAATGCACGGGAGCACAACCTACGGTTGTTGGTGAGTAAGTATGAATACTCTAGGGATGATCGCCATCGTAGTCGATGAGTATGACCTAGCTATTTCACATTACGTAAATGATTTGGATTTTGAATTGATAGAGGATAAAGAAATGACACCAGAGAAGAGATGGGTCGTTGTCTCTCCCGGTAAGGATGGAGCGAGAATACTGTTAGCAAAAGCCACTAATGAAAAGCAAAAGTCAGCTATCGGAAACTCGACAGGCGGTCGAGTGGGATTTTTCTTATACACCACAAACTTTTCCGAAACCTACCAAGCTTACATTTCTCGAGGCATCGAATTCATCGAATCCCCTCGCCAGGAGACATATGGCCAAGTTGTTGTTTTCCAAGACAAGTATGGAAATAAGTGGGATTTAATTGAGAAGAAAAAGGATGCAACGTAGTTCACTCTTTTGGGTTTCAGAAACCATGGGAGGTGAGAGCCCAATGGTTGTTGGTGAGTAGATCCTCTAGTAATTATCCAAGAAGTATTAAACCAACCGCAAAGATCCCGTAAAAAGCAGCTGCAGCTGCGAGACGATATGGCTCAAACCGCTTGATCTTAAACAATATAAGTAGATAGACAATCGCAATTATCGTGACAACACCAGACAGAATCAGTGGTCCATCAAATTTCCAAGGCGTGAACAATATGCCAAGGCCAGATGGGACCGTTGCTTGAATCATCATTGCACCACTTATATTTGCCAGCGCCAGAGAGACCTTTCCTTGTCGAATCCAAATAATCGCATTCATGATTTCTGGTAGTTCCGTCGCAACTGGGGATAATAAGAGAGCTGTGACGGTAGCCGAGAGCCCAAGTTTTGGTCCGAGCCATTCAAGTTGAGCAACAAAGAGTTGTGAAGAAATAAAGATAACGATGAGCGCTCCGAGAGTTTGAACTGCCACGGCCCATCCAGATGGTACGGATTTATTAGGTTGCAACCTCAAAGGCTCTAAATCAATGTCACTATGCTTTTCGGAATCCGCTCGCATCTCTTTTATGAAGTAGGCCCCGTACGCTGCAAAGAAAAGATATCCCAGCAAAGGTTTGTAGGTGAAAGCAACAAGTCCTAATCCAACTTTAAAGATAAAGATACTCAGAAACCATTTCTGGTCCTTAGAGAGCTGGTTCAAGTCAACGCCTTTAAGTGGATGAGGTCCACGCTTTTTGCTCAACAACATATAACCCGAGACGCCATATGCAATTGTTGCCAAGGCAAGGGGGCCACCCATTGCGGCTCCGATTCCAATATCTTTTGATTCTGGAGAGTTACCCATGGTTACCGCTACCAAAGTCACCACGCTCTCAGGA
>Ga0194037_1003123_pt1 | contig 10470 bp, 8 predicted proteins | sample JunL306m_MetaG_FD_148653 | JGI IMG/M metagenome (GOLD analysis project Ga0194037, IMG submission 148653) | Anoxic zone freshwater microbial communities from boreal shield lake in IISD Experimental Lakes Area, Ontario, Canada - Jun2016-L304-6m | ecosystem: Environmental > Aquatic > Freshwater >...
GCCCATACATCACTGTATGAGCTTCTTTTATCATTAAGCAGAATATCAACTATTCTACCGGCGACTTACCACTTTTCATCGCTTTCTTACGCTCTTCTTCGTCCAGAATAGTCTTACGAAGACGAATGCTCTTAGGAGTAACTTCTATACACTCATCAAACTGAATGTACTCCATACACTCTTCCAGCGTCATTTGAATCTTTGGCGTAATACGTACGCTATCATCACTACCACTTGCACGGTGGTTGGTAAGCTTTTTAGCTTCCACACCATTTACGTACAAATCACCTGGCTTAATATGCTCTGCTATTATCTGACCAGCATATACATCTTCAGCAGGATCAATAAAGAACGAACCTCTATCCTGTAGTTTATCAATTGAGTAAGCGGTAGTAGTACCACCAAACTTAGCAATCAATACACCATTGTTTCTTCCAGGAATAGGTCCTTTCCATGGTTTATATTCGCTAAGGCGGTGTGCCATTACAGCTTCACCCGCAGTACCGGTAAGCATTTGAGAACGCAAACCAATCAAACCTCTCGAAGGAATCTCAAACTCAAGGTGTTGCATTTCGCCTTTCGACTCCATAATCAACATTTCACCTTTACGTTGTGTAACAAGGTCAATTACTTTACCACTAAATTCCTGAGGTACATCTACAACAAGGATTTCATAAGGCTCAAATTTCTTGCCATCTACTTGTTTAGTCAAAACCTGAGGATTACCCACAGTCAACTCATATCCTTCTCTACGCATGGTTTCTACTAAGATACCAAGGTGAAGAATACCTCTACCAAATACGTTAAAGCTATCCGCATTACCAGTATCTTCTACTTTTAAGGCAAGGTTCTTTTCAGTTTCTTTTATCAAACGATCTCTAAGGTGACGGGAAGTTACAAACTTACCATCTTTACCAAAGAAAGGCGAGTTGTTGATACTAAACAACATACTCATTGTAGGCTCATCCACACTGATTAATGGTAGTGCTTCAGGGTTTTCAGCATCAGCAATAGTATCACCAATGTTGAAATCTTCCAGACCAATTACCGCACATAAATCCCCGGTAAGTACTTGCTCTACTTTCTTTTTACCCATACCTTCAAACACGTACAATTCTTTCACACGTGTTTTCTTAATGCTGCCATCAGCTTGCATCAAGGCAATTGGCATACCTTCTTTAATAAATCCTCTGGTAATTTTACCTATCGCAATACGACCAAGGAAAGAAGAGTAATCCAGTGAAGTAATCTGCATTTGCAAAGGACCATCAGAAATCTTTGGAGGTGGTACATATTTAATAATACCATCCATTAAAGGAAGAATATCTTCTGTTTGGGTAAGGCTATCATTAAACCAGCCGTTTTTACCACTACCATAGAAAGTAGGGAAATTCAGTTGTTCTTCAGTAGCATCAAGGTTAAAGAATAATTCAAATACTGCATCATGAACTTCATCCGGACGGCAGTTTGGTTTATCTACTTTATTGATAATTACTATTGGGTGCAGGTTTAAGTGCAATGCTTTTTGAAGCACAAAACGGGTTTGAGGCATTGGTCCTTCAAAAGCATCTACTAATAGTAGTACCCCATCGGCCATCTTCAATACTCTTTCTACTTCTCCTCCAAAGTCACTGTGACCCGGAGTATCAATTACGTTAATCTTTACACCATTGTACGATACAGCAGCGTTTTTACTGAAGATAGTAATTCCTCTTTCACGCTCCAGATCGTTACTATCCATTATAAGATCACCAGTGTCCTGATTATCTCTGAATACTTTGGTAGCGTGTAAAATTCTATCCACTAATGTTGTCTTGCCGTGATCTACGTGGGCAATGATTGCAATATTTCTAATTTCCATGAAAATTTTTGTGGGCGCGAAGGTAAGGCTTAACCCCCCTATTAGCGCTTTTTAAGCAAAACTGTAACATAGATTTTATATAAAACCATGATTTTAGAGGTAAAAACATCCAAAATGGAAGCTTATAAAGAGAAATAAACTAATTTGTACTTAAATAATGAAATTGTTTTTAATCACAGAAAAAGACCAGAAAAAAGTTCCTAAAGGCGATTTTACTGCTAATTGGAATGTTTTTAATGAAACATTTAATGCACGTATACAAAAGTATATTGCTTGTGTCTGTAGCCCTTAAAATCTGGTGATTATTTCTTAGCTTTTGCTCTCGTTAGTATAGCTTTTGCATACTCTCTTCTTGCTTTTGTTTGCTAAAACTAATTTCTATTGACTATTTTGGCACTTGCGTTATATTGAATATTACTTGCAGTGAATTGGGAGTTGCTTGCGGTATAAATTATCATAAACGGATACGCGGAGAGGGGTTTGGGATGTCTTTTTTATAAATAGCTATGTATTTTGGAGTGCTTTTAAGTAGTTGTAAGTAGTTTACAGAGATTGAGTTGATAATTTTACTTTGGATTAATTTAATTTTTAATAATCCATATTAAGTTGTCTATATTTACGCTGAGTATAAATGTATTTTGTAATACTTAACTGAGCTTTTTTAAATTAGTTTTTATAGAAACGAATTATATGCCGTTGCCCGAAAAACATATTCTTTCCAAGTCAACTTTTATGTATGGTAACCAATGCCCCAAAAGATTGTGGTTACACAAATTCAATCCCAAAGAAAGAGATGAAGCAGATGAAACACAATCAGCTATTTTTCAGAGTGGAACAGATGTGGGATTGTTAGCTCAAAAAAGATATTATGGTGGTGTAGATGCTTCGCCTATAGATGCATTTCATTTTCAGCAGTCGGTGTATGATACCGCTACCCTAATAGCTAAAGGAGCAAAAGTTATATATGAAGCTGCTTTTCAGTTTGACGGAGTGCTTGCTGCTATGGATATTCTGGTGAAAAGAAAAGATAAATGGTATGCATATGAAGTGAAAGCGAGCACTGGCGTAAAAGAACCTTTTTTGCAAGATGCTGCTTTACAATATTATGTGATAACAAAATCTGGTATAAAGCTTGAAGATGTTTTTATTCTGCATCTTAATAGTACCTATATACTAAATGGAGAACTGGATTTACAACAATTGTTTACTCCTACTTCTGTATTGGAAGAGGTAAAAAAAAGACAGTCAGATATAGCCGCTAAGATTCTGGATTTGAAAATTATGTTGAAGCTTAAAAAATTGCCTGACATAGAAATGGGAGAGCAATGTAATAAACCTTACCCCTGCGATTTTCAAGGATTTTGTAGTAAGGATTTGGAGTTGGAAATACCTGATTATGGTAGCCCTATAATAAATAAGGAAGGAATAGCTGAATTTACGAATTCTTTGAATTACCCTTTGTACTTTCTGGACTTTGAAACATGGAGTACGGCTGTACCTGAACAGGATGGACAATGGCCTTACAGGCAGATGCCATTTCAGTTTTCGTTGCATATACAAAACAAGCGTGGTGGTAAAGTAAAACATTTAGAATATCTGGCTGAAAGTAAGAATACTGATTTACGAAATTTTGTAGAACAGCTTATTAAAGCATTTGGTAATAAAGGCAGTATTATAGTGTATAACAAACCTTTTGAAAATACAAGGTTGAGGGAACTGAAGGAGCAGTTTGATGAATATGAGGAATCTATTTCTGCAATTCAAATAAGGTTGGTGGATTTGATGATTCCTTTTAGAAAGAAACATTATTATCTTCCTGAGATGCAGGGATCATATTCAATAAAATATGTATTGCCTGCTATGTTTCCTGAACTGAATTATGATGAACTGGATATAGGAAATGGTGGAGATGCAAGTGCTGCCTTTTATAATTTAAGTAAGGAAGACAATTTTACTATAATTGAAGAAACAAGAAAAGCACTACTGGAATACTGTAAGCTGGATACTTTGGCGATGGTAAAGATAATGGAGGTTTTGTATTCGGTTTAATGTATTTAAAAGGTTAAAGAGTTCAAAGTTAATATATCAACATGTTAAAGAATAAAACAATTAATGTAAGAGGAACTGAAATTATCATTATTTCGGAAGAAAATAAAGACGAATACATTTCACTTACAGGTATTGCTCGTTTTCGTGATCCTGAAAGAAGTGATTATATTCTTCAAAACTGGTTAAGAAATAGAAGTACCATTGAGTTTATTGGACTTTGGGAACAGTTTAATAACGCTGATTTTAAATCCATCGAATTCGATGGATTTAAAAATATGGCAGGATCAAACAGTTTCTCGTTAACACCTACAAGATGGATTGAAAGTACAAATGCAATTGGTATTATTTCAAAAAAAGGGAAATATGGAGGGACCTTTGCTCATAGGGATATTGCCTTTGAGTTTGCAACCTGGATTAGTGCAGAATTTAAATTCTATTTTATAAAAGAATTTCAACGTCTTAAAAACGAGGAAAATGATAGACTTAATCTTACATGGAATTTGCAACGAACTTTATCTAAGGTAAACTACAGCATACATACTGATGCAATTAAAGAGAACCTGATACCTAAAGAACTTACTAAAAAAGAAGGTTCATATGTATATGCCAATGAAGCAGACCTGTTGAATATGGCTTTATTTGGTATTACTGCCGCTGACTGGAGGGCAGAGAATACAAATAAAGAGGGTAATATACGAGACTTTGCTACATTGGAACAATTGGTAGTACTATCTAACTTAGAAAGTTTGAATGCTGTATTAATTGCACAGTCAATTTCGGGTACAGACCGACTTTTGCAATTGAACAAAACCGCTATTCAGCAATTGAAAATATTATTGAATAATGGTGCTTTGAAGAAGTTGAAATGAAAAGATTTTTTTAATAATAAAATCAAATTACATGAGTACTAAAGTATTAAATGAAATTTTTAAACGGCTTAGAGAATATAAAGATTTCCCTAATTATCAGTTAGAAAGACGGGTTGATATTTTTATTAATTACTTTCTGGAAAGAATACTTTCTGCGTATCTTGAAAAGGAGGTAAAATTTGTATGTCCTGAATTTCCGTTGAAAGTAGAAAAAAGTAATAGTAGCACAAAGCTGGATTATTTATGTAAAACTAACAACGAAGTAATTTTTGTAGAATTAAAAACGGACTCAAATTCAATAGACCATAATCAGGCATTAAGTTATTTAAATACTGATTGGAAAAAATGTTTGGAAGATTTGAAAAAGATTACTAAAGCAACTAAACCTAAATATAGGGAAAAGTATAACACATTAAATGCTGCAATAAGTAGGATGGAATTTGAAACAGGAGATCATCCAATAAAAGTAGTATATATTGCTCCATTGCCTGATGAGAAAAACGAATTTCTTAAGAAGATAAATGTTGGAAAAAGTAAATTACTTTCTGAAATTAAAATTCAACTTGATGAAGATGAAAACATTGTATTTGATTATTTGAAAACATTGAAATTAAATATTTTTGAAATTGGTAAAATGAATATAAAATAAGGTAGCTATAGATAAATTAATGCAAAGAGTACAAATTTTTAAAAATATAAAATAATATTAATGGACAAAAGTAAATTTATCAGTGAAATTGAAAAACTAAGACTGTTTTCTTCTAAACTAAAAATTGCTTCTGAAAATGAAGCAGAACTAGTTATTCAAATAAATGCAATTTCAAAAGTCAGTAGAATCTTTTTATATAATACATATCAAAATTCTGAGGGACCTATAAAGAGTATTAGAAAAAAGGTTTCAGAAATACTAAATCAAAGAGACATAACATTAGAGGAACTTAAAAGCGTTGTTGATAATGCTATGAATGCAAATCCTAAGTCTTTTGGAAAAATGTATAAGAGTTGGTATAATATGCTCTATATGTTTTTGATAGCCGATTTCAAAAATGAAATGAATGATGCAATTGAATATATTTCAAATTCAACATTAGATGCCTTGAATGAAAAAGATAGAATTATCACAAAAACATTTGACTTTACAGGAGAACGTGAAACAGGTAGTACACGTTGTTGGATTGCTTTTATAAATAGTTCTCATCCTAATCAAACAAGCGCCAAACAACTTTTTTTAATGATTGATAATAGTACTGTTGAATATTGTTTTTATGATAGACCAAGAAATTTAAAGAAAGATATTACTATCTTAGAAAAAGGAATTCCGTTTAATTTTGATAATATGCTTAATTTATTTCAAAATTATAAAAATGAAATAATATCTGACACTTGGACTAAAAATATAAATTATTGGAGAATAGGCACAAGTGACAATGATGAAGGAGTTAGTTATTGGGAAGAAATGAAAGAAGAGAATAAAGTTTGTATTGGGTGGTCAGGACTAGGAAACCTATATGAAGCCAAAATTAAAAATAAAAAAGATGTAATTGAATTATTAACCAATACTAATCATTACAAAAATGATGAAAGAACTAAAAGTAGAAAAGCGGGTGAAATTTTTGACTTCTATTCAAATATTAAAGAAGGGGATATTGTTTTAGCACAAAAAGGAAGTGAAGTATTCGGAATAGGGTTAATAAATGGAATGTATGATTATAATATAGACTCTGAATTTTCTCATCAGAAAAGTGTAGAATGGTTAGTGTTAAGTCCAAATTTATTTAATGATATTGGACTAAGGACAACAGTTTATAAGATTCAAGATAATATGAAAATAAAAGAAATCGAAAATCTATTAAATAATAAAAATATTATAGAAATACAATTAATTAATAAATCAGATTATATGAAACATCATTTAAATCATATTCTTTATGGACCTCCTGGGACAGGAAAAACATATAATACTATTAATAAAGCAATAGAAATTATTAATCCTGCATTTGATTTATCTCAAGATAGAGATTTAATTAAAAAGGAGTTTGAAAGGCTAATGGAAGATGGTCAAATAGTATTTACTACGTTTCATCAAAGTATGAGTTATGAGGATTTTATAGAAGGAATAAAACCATTAAAACCTTTAACAGATGATGCTTTTGTAAAATATGATATTCAACCTGGTATATTTTATACTATTTGTGAAAATGCTAAATCTAATTTTGAAAATGCTAAATCTGAAAACAAAGAAAAACTAAGTTTCGAAGAAGCTTTTGTAAAATTTAAAGAATTATGGGAGCAAACTCCTGATATGAAATTTCCTTTAAAAACAGATGGTTATGACTTTACAGTTATTGGTTTTACAAACACTTCAATACAATTTAAAAAAGCGAGCGGTGGATCAAGTCATACTCTAAGTATAGGAACATTAAAGGAATTATATTATGGAAAAGAATATAATTTTAATCAAGGTGTTGGAATATATTATCCTGCAGTTTTAAAAAAGGTTCAATCGTTTCAAAGTGAAAAAACTAATGAAGTTAAACTTAAAATTTATGTAATCATTATCGATGAAATAAACAGAGGAAATATTTCTCAAATATTTGGTGAATTAATAACACTAATTGAAGAAGACAAAAGGCTAGGAATGGACGAAGCATTGGAAGTTACATTACCTTACAGTAAAGAACAATTTGGCGTTCCCCCTAATTTATACATTATTGGAACAATGAATACTGCTGATAGAAGTGTGGAAGCTTTAGATGCAGCATTAAGAAGAAGATTCAGTTTTGAAGAAATTCGACCTAATCCTGAATTGGTTTCGCCATCTATGCAATTACAACGTTTATGGATTAAATATAAAGACCTTGATTGGGATGATAAAAAATGGAAAAGTATTGAAGAAGAATATTTCAAGTTTAGTAGAGCTGAAATTATAGAAGGTAAAAGGGATGAATTTGAAGAAAAAGAATCAGAAGTTTTACAGCCAGATATAAATTTTGAATTAAACGATGTCATTAATTTCCAAGGTGTAAACTTAGAAGCATTACTTACTTCAATTAATAATCGTATTGAAAAATTACTGGATAAAGACCATCAAATAGGACACAGTTACTTTATTTCAGTATTTAGTTTAGATGATTTGAACTCTGTATTTTATAAAAATATCATTCCGTTATTACAAGAATATTTCTTTGGGGACTATGGTAAAATTGGATTAGTTTTGGGTAAGGGATTTATTCATAAAAAGATATGGGAAACAAAAGCAGATTCATTTGCTGACTTTGATTCGGTAAGTGCAAGTGATTTTGATGACAGAGATGTTTATGAAATTATAGATTACCGTAATAAACTAACTGATTATAGTTTAAAAATAAATGGAAAAGATGTAGTGATGAATTTTGAAAAGGCTATTAAACTATTAATGAAGGAAGAGATTGATTAAAGAAAACCAACATATAACTGTATTTGAACATGAAACAATTCGTTTTGACAAAGGAACAAAACGAATTACAGAAGATCAGTTTATGGCTCTTCAGAATTATTATGGAGAAGGTGTGCCATATTTTAATCTTGTGTATAATGGGGTAAGATTTAATGAATATGTTGGGGTTATACAGATAGGTAAGACATTAATAGAAGTGTTGCCCAAAGCTGATAAAAATACAGAATCAACTTTTGAACAAAATAAATGGCGTGATGTTCTGATTGGAATGCTAAAACTTGTAGGGGATTTTGATATTCAGAATACAAGTAGTAGTCATCTAAAAATAAAGCCAAACACTATCCTTGATTTATATTTTGAATTTTTTATTGAAGAAGTAGAATACTTGCTTCATAACGGATTGGTAAAACAATACAGAAAAAAGGAAGGAAATGTAATTGCCTTAAAAGGTAGTCTTCAGTTTGGAAAACATATTCAAAATAACCTTACAAATCAGGAAAGATTTTATGTGCGACATAGTACCTATGATACTGAACATAAGCTTCATTTTATTTTATATAAAACCATTAAGTTATTAAAACAAATAAATACAAATGCTGCACTATTAAGTCGAATAGGAGCATTGTTATTACATTTTCCTGAAATGCCGGATTTAAAAGTATCAGAAGCAACATTTACTTCAATTGTTTATAATAGAAAAACACAATCTTATAAACAGTCTATAGAAATAGCTAAGCTTATACTTCTACAATATCATCCTGATATTAGTAAGGGAAGAAATGACTTATTGGCATTGATGTTTGATATGAATAAACTTTGGGAAAAATACATTTACAAGATGCTTAAAAGAGCAAATGTTGATGGCTATAAAATTGGTTTTCAAAATTCGCAAAAGTTTTGGAATACCAAAACTATCAGACCTGATTTAGTTGTTAGTAAATATGAACAAGGCGAATTGAAAACATATGTTATAGATACTAAGTGGAAAGTGATTGATAATAGATACCCTTCTGATGATGATTTGAAACAGATGTTTGCTTATAATTTATATTGGGATGCAGGAAGAAGTATGCTTCTTTATCCAAAAGTTTTAGATTATGAAGAAAGTTATGGAGTATACCATAAAGGAAGGGAAAAGGGGAATACTTGCAAACTTGGTTTTGTAGATGTATTGGATAGTACAGGGAAGCTTGATTTGAATATTGGAAAAGTGATATTGAATAAACTGGAAGAAGATTAAATTTAATTATGGAGGAACAAGAATATTATACCAATCCATTTGCATTTTTTACAGATCCTGTGGAATTTGTATGGAACTTTATTTCGGAGGAACTGGATGAAAAGGTAGAGTATGATGATTTAGTTTTGTTCTTTAAACTGGAGTGCGAATTTATGAAGCAATCTAAACTATTGATAGATGGTGTAGTAATGATAGGTGAAGAGAATGAAGAAGAATTGATTTATTATATACAAAAGAATATATCTGAGCAATTAATACTGACAACTGAAGAAGTGCAACAATTGCTATGGCTGGAACAGGAATATTATATGGGGGTAGAGGAATTGAATAAACCAGATAATCTGTATAAACTGGAAGATTAGAAACTACCATGAGGTTGTTCTTACATGACTAAAGTTTTGTTTGTTATTGGGTGCTACAAAAGGGCGTTCGGCTGGAACTAAACAGAAGATTTTGAATTGATGAGGGTGGCTATAAATAAAAACAGGCTCCATTCTTCCTACATCAATCTTACAAGTAACACTTGAACATTCGGAAAACTACAGAGCCGCTGCAAATTTAGTGAAGGATGAAATTAAATGTACATCAACAGTTAAACTAACCAAACTTAGACTTCCAAAAGGTTAATTGAGGTGACCTTTATATAAACCTACATTACGCAATAGAATTCTAATGCAGTTTTCAAATACTTCAAACATTAGCGTTTGCTTGATTTTTTATTATTACCATAGTTCACTATGATTGCTAATAAAAAATCTGCACAAACACCCGTCTTTATTGTATTTGTAACCTTCATAACGAACTCTATTACGTAATCTGGGATAAATCTGAAAATAGTTTATTATTAATGAAAGTGGTGGTTTGCCTTAGTGACTGAGGTGAAAGGTTAATTATGGTATATATATTGACTTAAAAGGGGCTTTTATTAATATTATTTGACATTGGAATAATATTGTTGAAAATGTTTTATTGTTTGATTGCTTTTAATAGAATTACCTCTGCAGTCTTATATAAC
>Ga0194037_1003124_pt1 | contig 10467 bp, 20 predicted proteins | sample JunL306m_MetaG_FD_148653 | JGI IMG/M metagenome (GOLD analysis project Ga0194037, IMG submission 148653) | Anoxic zone freshwater microbial communities from boreal shield lake in IISD Experimental Lakes Area, Ontario, Canada - Jun2016-L304-6m | ecosystem: Environmental > Aquatic > Freshwater >...
CTGGTGTTGAAATGTTCCGTAAACTGCTCGACGAAGGTCGTGCCGGCGATAACATCGGAGCACTGCTGCGTGGTGTTAAACGTGAAGACATCGAGCGCGGTCAGGTTCTGGCCAAGCCAGGCTCAATCACACCGCACACTAAATTCAAGGCTGAAGCCTATGTTCTTACTAAAGAAGAAGGCGGTCGTCACACACCATTCTTCAACGGTTATCGCCCACAGTTCTATTTCCGTACAACTGACGTAACCGGAATAGCCGAACTTCCCGCCGGGATCGAAATGGTAATGCCAGGTGACAATGTTGCCATGACTATTAACCTGATCACCCCGATCGCTATGGATGAAGGTCTCCGCTTCGCTATCCGCGAAGGTGGCCGTACCGTAGGCGCAGGCGTAGTAGCTTCAATAATTCAATAATACTGATACGCAACGAGGAATCCAATGCAGAATCAGAAAATAAGAATCCGCCTTAAAGCCTATGACCATAAGCTACTAGATGTTTCAGTAGGCGAAATTGTCGACACAGCAAAAAGAACTGGTGCTCGAGTAGCTGGTCCCATACCACTGCCGACTGTAATCAACAAGTACTGCGTTCTTCGCGGACCGCATGTTGATAAAAAATCTCGTGATCAATTTGAGATCAGAACGCACAAACGTCTCATTGATATTTTAGATCCTACACAACAGACAGTAGATGCCCTCATGAAACTTGATTTATCGGCTGGCGTTGACGTAGAAATCAAACTGTAACCGTTACTACGACTGAATAGGATTGATTATGATGAAAGGTATCATTGGTAAAAAACTGGGCATGACCCAGATATTTCTTGACGACGGCACTCGCGTACCTGTCACCGTCATTCAAGCCGGCCCATGTTATGTAGTTCAGAGAAAAACTGTACTTGTTGACGGCTATTCAGCCATTCAAGTCGGTTTTGACTCTGTTGCATCTGCCAGTGTCAATAAACCGTCACTCGGCCACTGTACTAAATCAGGTCATGGTGCTTTTAGGTATCTTCGTGAATTTAAGGGTGAACAGGCATCTGAGTTGAATGTTGGCGATATAATTTTAGTTGATCAATTTTCGCCAGATGATTTAATCGATGTTACCGGTACAAGTATTGGTAAAGGTTTTCAAGGCGTTATAAAACGATGGAACTTTAAAGGTGGTCGGGCATCTCATGGTTCCCGTTTCCACCGCGCACCCGGCTCAATCGGTGCTTCTGCTACACCGTCGCGTGTATTAAAGAACAAGAAAATGCCGGGACAGATGGGCAACTGTAAGGTTACTGTTCAACGTCTGAAAATAGTACGTGTTGATGCCGCAGATAACCTTTTATTGATTAAAGGTGCAGTTCCTGGACATAAGAATTCTATAGTTACAATTAAAAATAGTGTTAAAGCTTAGTATTTTTGGGAGTTTAGTATGCCTTCGATAGCTGTCTATAATATGAGCAGACAACAGGTAAGTGAAGTCCAGCTTTCAGAAGATGTCTTCGGTGTTGAAGTAAGAGAAAGCCTTATTCACCAGGCGCTTCGAGTACAGCTTGCAAATCGCAGAGCCGGTACTGTTGCCGTTAAAAATCGATCTGCTGTTTCCGGTGGTGGTAAAAAGCCTTTCAAGCAGAAGGGTACCGGCAATGCTCGTCAGGGTTGTAGTCGTGCACCTCAGTACCCTGGTGGTGGTGTTGCGTTTGGACCTCAGCCAAAAACATATAATCTCAGTATGAATAAAAAAGCGAGAGTAGCAGCACTTTGTTCTGTTCTAACTTACAAGCTGGGAAATGGTAACATTACCGTACTAGATAAGTTCGATATTAACAAAATATCTACACAAGACTTTGTTGCTTTCACCAAACTTTTTGAACTCGACAGATCCTTGATTGTTACCGATGAATTCAATAATAATCTTTATTTGTCTGCCAGAAATGTTCCATACGTAAAAATGATCAAGCATGATGCTTTAAATGTTCATGATATGCTCAAATACAAGAACATTATATTTACGCAAGGCTCTGTTCAGTCTGCCGAAGGAGCATTACAGAAATGAACATTTACTCGATCATTAAAAAGCCGCATGTAACTGAAAAAACATCGCTCGGCACAGACAGCACCAATACTGTCGCACTTGTTGTTGATAAAAAAGCGAACAAAATTGAAATTAAGCAAGCCGTTGAGTCGTTGTTCAGTGTTAATGTATCTTGTGTGCGTACAGTGAACGTTGCTGGTAAGGTAAAACGTGCTGGTAAGTCTTATGGCAAGCGGTCTAACTGGAAAAAAGCTTACGTTACTCTCCAGGATGGGCAATCAATAGATTTCTTTGAAGTCTAACTAATACGTTTGGGGTTCGCAATGGCAATTAAAAGCTATAATCCAACTTCAGCCGGACGTAGACATCAGACATGTTCTACGTTCGATGAAATAACAACTTCTACTCCAGAAAAATCACTGCTTCTTTCTCTTAAGAAATCTGGTGGCCGTAACAGTAACGGCAGAATCACGTCGCGTCATCAGGGCGGTGGACATAAACAGAAATATCGAATTATCGATTTCAGACGTGATAAACGCAGTATTCCTGCTACTGTCGCAAGTATTGAGTATGACCCGAATCGTAGCGCGCGTATTGCCCTGCTAAACTATGCTGATGGTGAAAAAAGATATATATTGGCACCCCTTGATCTTAAGGTTGGTGACAAAGTGATCAGTGGACCTGAAGCAGATATCAAGCCAGGTAATTCATTACCACTTCGTGCAATACCACTTGGTACTATTATTCACAATATAGAACTAAAGATTGGTAAAGGTGCCCAGTTGGCTCGTAGTGCCGGTACCTTTGCGCAGCTTATGTCAAAAGAAGGTAAGTATTCACAGGTTAAACTGCCTTCCGGTGAAGTACGCTTAGTTCTTCAGGACTGCTATGCAACGATTGGTCAGGTTGGTAATACTGATCATGAGAATGTCAATATCGGTAAAGCCGGTCGATCACGTTGGCTCGGTAAGCGTCCGAAAGTTCGTGGTGTTGCAATGAACCCAGTTGACCATCCACATGGTGGTGGCGAAGGCCGAACTTCAGGTGGCCGACATCCGGTTACTCCTTGGGGTATTCCTACTAAAGGTTACAAAACTCGTACTAATAAAACATCTGATCGCTTTATTGTTAAAAAGCGTACTAAATAATCGTTGAGAGGCTGAAAATATGGCACGTTCTATAAAAAAAGGTCCATTCATAGATGGTCATCTTCTTAAAAAAGTACTTGAAGAGGGTCCTAACTCTAAGAAAATAATTAAGACCTGGTCACGCCGCTCAACGATCAGCCCTGATTTTATCGGTTGTAGTTTTGCAGTTCATAACGGCCGTAAATTCATTCCTGTTTTTGTGACTGAGAATATGGTTGGTCACAAAATGGGTGAGTTCTCTCCGACACGGACATTCCACGGTCATGCAGCCGATAAAAAAAGTAAAGTCAAGAAGTAGAACAGGGAGCTTATTATGGAATCAAGTGCTAAACTCTCATCTGTACGCCTTTCACCACGCAAGACTCGTCTTGTTGTTGATCTTGTTCGTGGCAAAGGTATTCAAGATGCATTAAATACTCTGCAGTTTATGCCGCAGCCTTCTGCTAAACTGGTATCCAAGTTGCTGAAGTCCGCAGTAGCAAATGCTGAACAGAAAGGCGTTTCAGATATTGATCGCCTTATGGTAAAAACAATATATGTAGATGGTGGAGCTTCTTTGAAGAGGTTTGTTCCTCGTGCTATGGGCCGTGCGAGTAAAATCCGTAAGCCGACCAGTCATATTGCAGTAACTTTATCCGATCTGAAGTAGTTTTATTTCGTGGAGGTGTAGTTTGGGACAAAAAATTAATCCGATAGGCTTCAGGCTTGGTGTAACTAAAACTTGGGATTCCAAGTGGTATGCAGAAGCAGAGTATGCCAAGTTACTGCATGAAGACCTTGCAATACGTAAATTTCTTAAAAAGAGACTCTATAGTTCCGGCGTTTCAAAAATTGAAATTGAGCGTGCAGCTAATAAATGTAAAATAAATATATTCACTGCAAGACCAGGTCTTATCATCGGTAAGAAAGGGTCTGAAGTTGAAACTATCAAAAAAGAGCTGGGAATGATCTCAACCAAAGAGATATTTATCAGCATCACTGAAGTTCGTAAACCCGAACTTGATGCTCAGCTCGTTGCAGAAAATGTTGCACTCCAACTAGAAAGACGTATTGCTTTCAGACGTGCTATGAAAAAGAGTGTTACTTCTACTCTTAAGTTTGGTGCAAAAGGCATTAGAATTACCTGCTCAGGTCGTTTGGGCGGAGCCGAGATGTCGCGTACTGAATGGTACCGTGAAGGACGTGTACCTCTTCACACTCTCCGTGCCGACATCGATTACGGTTTTGCTGAAGCTAAAACTACATATGGTCTGATTGGTATCAAAGTACTCATTTTCAAGGGCGAAATATTACCCGGTAAATAAATCTTTATTCCGCACTACAGGAGCATGTATCAATGTTAATGCCTAAACGGGTAAAACATAGGAAACAGATGAAAGGTCGTATGACAGGAAAACCCTGTCGTGGTATAGAGCTTTCTTTTGGTGAATTCGGCTTACAGGCCACTGAATGTGGCTGGCTGGATTCTCGACAGATTGAAGCTGCTCGTATTGCTATGACACGTTATATAAAGCGTGGTGGAAAAATATGGATTCGTATTTTCCCCGATAAACCGCTTACTGCAAAGCCTGCAGAAACTCGTATGGGAAAAGGAAAAGGATCCCCGGATTCATGGGTTTGTGTTATTAAGCCCGGGGCCATACTTTACGAAATGGAAGGCGTAACAGAAGAGATTGCACGGGAAGCTCTCAGATTAGCTGCGCATAAACTTCCTCTTTCAACTAAGTTTATAGCAAGGGGGGATCTCAATGAAGGCTAACGAATTAAGAAAAATCACAGCAACTGATCTTACATTGAAGCAGGCTGATTGTGTTAAGGAACTGTTTAATTTAAAGTTTCAGCTTCACACAGGCAGACTTGAAAATACGGCTAAACTAAAGATTATTCGTAAAGATATTGCCCGAATTAAGACCATACTCGCTGAGAGTAGTCCAGAGGGAGTTTTAAAATGAGTGAACGCGGTCACAGAAAAACTCAAGTTGGTGTTGTTGTAAGCGATAAAATGGAAAAAACAGTTGTCGTTAAAGTAGATCGTCTTGTTAAACACAAGGTTTATAGTAAATATATTAAACGTAGTGTTAAATATAAAGTTCATGATGAACAGAACAGCTCAAAAATTGGAGACCGTGTTCAAATCATTGAATGTCGACCAATGAGCAAAGACAAGCGTTGGAGTCTTAAGTCGATTCTAGAAAGTATTTCTTAGCATAGGAGTATCCTGTAATGATTCAAATGCAAACAGTACTAGATGTAGCTGACAATTCAGGTGCAAAGAAGTTATTTTGCATCAAGGTATTGGGTGGCTCTAAACGTAAGTACGCAGGTATCGGTGATATAATTGTTGCCTCCGTTCGCGAAGCTTTACCTAACTCCAAGGTTAAAAAGGGTGATGTAGTTAAAGCTGTAGTTGTTAGAACTGCAAAGTCTTTAGGCCGCCCTGATGGTTCATATATACGTTTTGATGATAATTCAGGTGTTGTTATTAACAATGCTAAAGAACCTGTCGGCACGCGTATATTTGGCCCGGTCGCCAGAGAGTTGCGAGCTAAGAAATTTATGAAGATCATTTCTTTGGCACCGGAAGTACTATAAAAGAATCGGAGAAGCTACGATGCAAGCTACAAAATACCATGTTAATAAAGGCGATACCGTAATGGTTATTGCTGGTAAGGAAAAAAGCAAAACAGGTAAAGTTCTGCAATTTCTTCCTAAAAAAGAAAGCGTGATCGTTGAAGGTCTTAACATTGTTAAGCGTCATTTGAAATCACGTGGTAATGAAGCCGGAGAAATTAAGGAAAAAGAAGCGCCTATTCATATATCTAATGTTATGTTTTTCTGTCATAAATGTTCAAAGCCAGTTAGAACATCTAAAAAGCTACTTGAAAATAATGAAAAGCAGCGCATCTGTGTAAAGTGCGGAACTACGCTGTAGTATTACTTGGAGGATTCAATTTATGTCTCGTTTAAAAGATATATATACATCAGATATTATTCCTAAACTGCGTAATGACTATAATTACAAGTCAGCTATGCAGGTCCCTGAAATAAAAAAAGTTGTTGTAAATATGGGACTTGGTGAAGCAATACAGAACGTGAAAATTCTTGATTCAGCTGTGACTGAACTTGGATTAATAACGGGTCAAAAACCGGTAATTACGAAGGCTAAGAAGTCTATTGCTACTTTTAAGCTACGTGAAGGTATGCCGATTGGTTGCATGGTAACTCTGCGTAGAGATCATATGTATGAGTTTCTTGATCGCTTGATTAACATATCCCTTGCCAGGGTCCGTGACTTTAAAGGTGTTTCCGGCAAAGCGTTCGATGGTAAAGGTAATTATACTCTTGGAGTTAAAGAGCAACTTATTTTCCCTGAAATTAATTATGATAACGTTGATAAAATTAAAGGTATGAATATAACTATCGTGACAAGTGCTAAGACTGATGAAGAAGGTAAAGCGCTTCTCAAGTACCTGGGCATGCCGTTCAGGAACTAAGACCTCTGGAGGATTCTGTGGCAAAAGTTTCAATGATAATTAAGTCTCAACGTGAACCGAAATTTAAGGTTCGTCAACACAATCGTTGCCCTGTATGTGGTAGGCCAAAAGCTTTCTATCGCAAATTTGAAATGTGCAGGATTTGTCTCCGTAAATATGCTTCTTCAGGGCAGATTCCTGGTGTAATCAAATCCAGTTGGTAATTTAATACACAGTTAAGAGTTAATAGACAGGAGCACAACGACGATGTCAATGACAGATCCTATAGCTGACATGCTAACAAGAATCCGCAATGCTAATATGGTTAAGCATCAGAAGGTAGATATTCCTTCTTCAAATATGAAAATCAGTATAGCGAATGTTCTGAAACAAGAAGGATTTATTAAGAACTACAAAGTTATATCCGATAATCTTCAGGGCGTACTGAGAGTCTACTTAAAGTACATTGATGAAAAAGATCCTGTCATTAACGAGATAAAGCGCATCAGCAAGCCAGGTGGAAGAGTATACGTAAAGTCCGAAGATATCCCATTGATTAAAAGTGGTCTTGGAATCGGCATCCTCTCTACTTCCAAGGGCATTATCACCGATAATACTGCACGTAAAGCCGGCGTTGGTGGCGAATTTATCTGTACTGTCTGGTAATTTCAGTTCAAGGAGCACAAAAAGATGTCAAGAATTGGAAAACTTCCAATAGAAATACCTAAAGGTGTAAAGATCGATTTCACGGATGGTGTTTTGTCAGTCCAAGGTGCCAACGGTAACTTGACACGCCAGATTATGTCTAACATTACGTTAGCGATAAGTGATACAACCATTAATGTTGCACGTGTTGACGATACGTCTCCTTCCCGTTCAGCACATGGTCTTTCTCGTACACTGATTAATAACATGGTTATTGGTGTTACTAAAGGCTTCCAGACAGATCTCGAAATTAATGGTGTTGGTTATAGAGCCGAGGTGAAAGGTAATGAACTTGTCCTCGCTCTTGGTTACTCACATCCTGTTAACTTTCCTATTCCTGAAGGTATTACTATTGTCGTCGATAAGATGACGAAGCTCTCAGTCAAAGGATTTGATAAGGAATTGGTTGGACAAACTGCGGCTAAAATTAGATCGTTCCGTCGCCCTGAACCTTACAAGGGTAAGGGTATTAAATATGCTGACGAGACTATATTGAGAAAAGCTGGTAAAACCGGCAAGAAATAGTCTTTATAAGGAGCTTTTCGTGGCTAAAACTGCAATAAAAAAAATTATTCGTATGAAACGTCAGGTACGTGTGAGAAAAAAAATCCGTGGTACTACTTCTCGCCCAAGACTAAATGTATTTAAAAGTGCGCGACATATCTATGCACAGATTATAGATGACACAACCGGTACAACATTGCTGGCTACTTCAACATTATCACCATCTATTGATGGACCTGCTAACAAGGGTAATGTTGCTGCAGCAATTCTGGTCGGCAAAAATGTTGCTGAATTATCTATAGCGAAGGGTATTACATCAGTAGTATTTGATCGTAATGGTTTCCTATATCACGGAAGAATAAAAGCGCTTGCCGATGCAGCCCGTGAAGCAGGCTTGAACTTTTAATTTGCACAGGGAGGTTTTCTTTGAGTCGTATTAATCCAGCAGAACTTAATCTAAATGATCGTGTTGTCCATATTAATCGCGTAGCTAAAGTTGTAAAGGGCGGTAGAAGATTTAGTTTCTCAGCTTTAGTTGTTGTCGGAGATGGTAATGGACATGTTGGTTACGGTCTTGGCAAAGCTAATGAAGTTCCTGAAGCTATTAGGAAGGGTGTTGAGCAGGCTAAAAAGAATATCATATGCGTTCCTGTTAATAAAAATCAAACTATCCCTTTTGAAATTGAAGGTAAATTTGGTGCCGGTCGCTTACTAATGAAACCTGCTTCTGCTGGTACCGGCGTCATTGCCGGTGGAGCTGCTCGTGCCATATTTGAAGCTGCAGGTATTAATAATATTCTTTCAAAATGTTTAGGTTCTAATAACCCACATAATGTTATTAAAGCCGCTTTTGAAGGCCTTATGAGATTAAAAACACCCGAAGAAATAGCTGCTCGGCGTGGAATTACCGAATAAAATATCCGAGAGGTTACCATGAGTAGTTTGCTTAAGATTAAACTTGTTAAAAGCATGATATGTACTCCTAAAAAACACCGGGATGTAGTTCTGGGTTTGGGTCTTAAAAAAATGAATCAAACTGTCGAACGCCAGGACACACCTCAAATCAGGGGTATGATAACAAAAATTGCTCATATGTTAAACGTAGAATAGAGTAAAGGAGCGTCAGTATGGAAATGAATAGTTTACGACCTTCCTTAGGGTCTAATAAAAATAGAAAACGCATTGGTCGCGGTACTGGATCAGGCCATGGAAAGACTGCAACAAAGGGTCATAAAGGCCAAAAAGCTCGTTCCGGCGGCAGCATCAAGGCTGGCTTTGAAGGTGGTCAGATGCCTTTACAGCGTCGATTGCCAAAACGAGGATTTACACCATTAACACATATTGAGTACACTCTTGTTAACATTGGTCAGCTTGATGTATTCGAAGCTGGTTCCGTTATTTCATTAGATTTGCTACTTGCTCAAGGTCTCGCTAAATCAAAATCATCACTTATAAAAATTCTTGGTGATGGAGATATTACTAAGCCCTTCACAATTACAGCTTCTAAATTTAGTAAGACTGCACGTGATAAAATTATCGCTGCAGGTGGTACTATTGAGGAGATTGTATAGTGTTTGAGGCCTTCCAAAATATTTTCAAAATCCCTGAGCTTAAAAAACGTGTGCTTTTTTCTCTCGGTATGTTAGCGGTATACCGTATTGGTTGCCATATCCCGACACCGGGAATTGACAGGATTGCCTTATCTCATTTTTTTAAACAAGCTCAAGGCACTCTGTTAGGGCTATTTGATATGTTTTCTGGTGGTGCATTAGAGCGTCTAACTGTTTTTGCACTTGGAATAATGCCGTATATATCTTCTTCGATTATTTTCCAACTGTTAACTGTTGTTGTCCCAGCAATTGAAAAGCTGTCTAAAGATGGCGAGTCAGGCCGTAAGAAAATTATACAATATACGCGTTACGGAACGATTGTATTAAGTGTTGTCCAAGGAATGGGCATTGCTATTGGCCTTGAAAGTATGCGCGGTCCTGCTGGTGAGCTTGTAGTCCCTAGTCCAGGTTGGGGATTTCGTTTAATGACTGTTATTACATTGACCGCTGGTACTGCATTTATAATGTGGTTAGGTGAGCAAATGTCTGAAAAGGGTATTGGTAATGGCATCTCTTTGATAATCTTTGCCGGTATTGTTGTCAGAATTCCATCAGCTCTGGGAAATACAGCTAAATTGCTGAATGCAGGACAACTTTCACTTTTTGTTCTTATATTTGTTCTAGCACTTATGTTTTTAGTTATCGCAGCGATTGTATTTGTTGAAAGAGGTCAGCGTCGATTACCCATACATTATGCTAAGCGTGTTGTTGGTCTTAAAACATTCAACACTCAAACATCTCATTTGCCTTTAAAAATTAATATGGCCGGCGTAATACCTCCTATTTTCGCTTCGTCAATCATAATGTTTCCAGCTACAATCGCTAATTTTATCAACATACCTTGGGTTCAAAATGCTGCCAAATACTTAACACCTGGTAATTGGGTCTATAATGTGTTTTTTGTTGCATTCATAATATTCTTCTGCTATTTCTATACGGCTGTAACATTTAACCCTATTGATGTTGCAGAAAATATAAAAAAACAGGGCGGTTATATAC
>Ga0194037_1003125_pt1 | contig 10466 bp, 10 predicted proteins | sample JunL306m_MetaG_FD_148653 | JGI IMG/M metagenome (GOLD analysis project Ga0194037, IMG submission 148653) | Anoxic zone freshwater microbial communities from boreal shield lake in IISD Experimental Lakes Area, Ontario, Canada - Jun2016-L304-6m | ecosystem: Environmental > Aquatic > Freshwater >...
GTTTAAAGCTGCTCGCTGTCCAATCTCTAAATCCTGCCATGCTGCATGTTTTACACAGACTGCCGCTGGTCCATAAATTTCTGTGAGTCCATAAACATGCGTTAAATCAATTCCTAAGGTTTCCATGCCTTCAATCATGGCTGCTGGTGGCGCTGCCCCGGCAACCATCGCCTTTACTCCGGCCGGTATTCCAACTTTTAATTCTGGACTGGCATTGATTAATAAACCATGCACTATCGGCGCTGCACAGTAATGCGTGACGCCGTGGGTTTTCATCGCCTGAAAAATATGCGCTGCATCGACTTTTCTTAAACAAACATTAACGCCAGCCCTTGCTGCCACTGTCCAGGGAAAGCACCAACCATTGCAATGAAACATTGGCAGGGTCCATAAATACACTGGATGTTTGGGCATATCCCATTCCAAGATATTGGAGATGGCATTGGTCGTGGCACCCCGGTGATGATAGACCACGCCTTTTGGATTGCCGGTCGTGCCTGATGTGTAATTTAAACAAATCGCATCCCATTCATCTTCAGGGCCCGTCCACTCAAAATTCGGATCGCCTTTTTGTAGAAAAGCTTCATATTCAATCATGCCAATCGCCTGACCACCGCCTTGATAGAGTTCATCTTTGACGTCGATCACAAGGATGTCTTGGCGCTTTGCAATCGCTAAGGCTTTTTGCATCGTGTCGCTAAATTCAGGATCAACAATGATGACCTTCGCCTCTCCATGCGCCAACATAAAAGCAATGGCCTCTGGATCAAGGCGTGTATTCAAGGCATTGAGCACTGCCCCTGACATCGGTATGCCAAAATGCGCTTCAACCATGGGTGGCGTATTGGGGAGCATGACAGCAACGGTATCTCCTTTACCAATGCCATGCGCAACAAGCGCACTTGCTAAGCGCCTACAGCGCACATAAGTCGTCTGCCAGTCTTGGCGTATGTCCCCATGAATAATCGCTAAATGATCGGGATAGACCTGCGCAGCTCTCTCGATAAAACTCAAGGGGGTCATCGGGGTATGGTTGGCTAAATTCTTATCCAGCCCCTCGGTATAGATATTAGTCATCAAAACCTTCTCCTATTACAACATTAAATTTCGGCGAGTTCTTTGATATGCGCCACCACACTTCGACCAAGCGCCGATAAGTGGTAACCACCCTCTAGTGTGCTCAGAATACGCCCATGCGCATATTGTTTGGCCATTTTTTGGATTTGTTGCGTGATCCAAGCATAATCAGCCTCGACTAAACTCAACTGACCTAAGTCGTCTTCACGATGTGCATCAAATCCTGCAGAAATAAAAATAAATTCAGGGGCAAATGCTTCGAGTCGTGGCATCCATATATCAGATACTACAGCACGAATATCAGCCCCTTTCGTAAACGCTGGCACGGGGATATTGACCATATTGTCCGAGGTGGGATGATCGCCACTGTAGGGATAAAAGGGATGCTGAAAAAAACTACACATTAATACCCGTGCATCTTGATTAAATGCAGCTTCGGTGCCGTTACCGTGATGAACATCAAAGTCAATAATGGCTACTTTTTGCAGTCCATAATGTTCTAAAGCATATTTAGCAGCAATAGCGATATTATTAAAAAAACAAAATCCTTTTGCCTGACTTGGTTCCGCATGATGACCTGGAGGACGAACTGCACAAAATGCATTGTTCACTTGTCCTTGCATAATGGCATCAACGGCCGCAATACAAGCACCTGCGGCCCTTAATGCCGCTTGATACGTATGCGGATTCATGGAAGTGTCACCATCAATCTCAAAATAACCTGTTTGGGGGCTATGTTCTTTGAGGTATTGAATCAAGGCCTGATCGTGAACTAACTGGATTTGACTCTCAGTTGCTAGCGGCGCCTCAATATGCGTTAAAAAATCATCAATACGGCTTAAAATAAGTTGGTCGTCAATAGCATCTAGGCGCTCAGGAGATTCTGGATGATAACTACCCATTTCATGCTTGGAAAAATCTGGATGACTGATATAGCCTGTTGCCATAAAACTAGTTTCTCATTTTTATAAGTAATAATCTTATTATTACCTAAACCTAAAGAATATATGCTTTTTTTAAGAAAACCTTTTTTAACTATCTTTGTAAGCTTATTGATAGCAATATCATCCTCAAGTCATGCGCAAAACAGTGGCTCTACTAGCTCAGGGATTGAAGGTGTTCGCATCTCTAAGGAGCAAGCCCTAGATTTCTTTTTAATTGAGCTCTCCATGCGTGAAAACCTTTCTGTAGAAATATTACGCGAGGCGTTTCGGGATATGAAATGGCAAACCGTAGCACGGCAATATATGGTTCCCTCTGGCAATGCTCCCCCGCGTAAAAATTGGACTACTTATAGAGCTAATGTCATGAACTCAATTCGCCTTGATGCGGGTAAAAAGTTTTTACAAGAACATCATCAATTTTTAGATCAATTAGAAAAAGAGTCCGGCGTTCCAAGCGCTATCATCGTTGGCATACTCGGCGTCGAAACAGTGTATGGCAGAAATATGGGTAACTTCCCTGTGCGCGATGTTTTAGCTACTTTTGCTTTTGATTATCCCCCAAGCCCCAATCAAGCGAGTCGGAGCGCTATGTTCAAAGAACAACTAGCTGATCATGTGTTGAACTGCACCTCTACTGCAAATAAATCCTCTGTTGATACGAGTCAATTAAAAACCTGCCTTATCCAAGAGGGGTCTTTTGCAGGTGCTATGGGTATGCCACAATTTATGCCAACGAGTATTCGTAAGTATGCCCAAGATGGCGATGGTAATGGTCAAATTGATTTGCGTAAAAGCCCTAAAGATGCGATGCAGAGTATCGCTCGGTTTTTAATAGGCCATGGCTGGAAAACTGGTGAACCTATTTACTTACCGATCGCTGCTGATTTACAAAATAGTCCAATTGTCAAAGAACTTGCTGATGGTGATCCTCTGCCTAAATGGACTTTAGGTGAATTACGCAATAAAGGCGTGATTTCAAAGTGGCCCACAGGCTTAAATGAACAAAGCCCAGCCTTGATTGTGGATCTTCCAAGCATCACGAAGAGTGGGAGTGATGCTGTGGAGTATCTTGTTGGCTTAAGTAATTTTGAAGTAATTACGCAATATAACCGCAGCTTTTTTTATGCCATGTCGGTCACGGAATTTGGGCAGGCTGTAATACAAAATGGGTATCAAGCGCCCAGCAAAAATACTAAGCAGGAAAAATCCCCGTCGACAAGTAACGGTCACCGCGATCGCAAACAATAGTAACAATCGTTGCGTTTTCAATACGCTCGGCTATACGAAGGGCAACAACTAATGTACCCGCTGCAGAGACTCCACAAAAAATACCTTCTTCTCTGGCCATCCTGCGGCACATCTCTTCCGCTTCTGCTTGTGAGACGTATTCGAGTGAATCAACCCGTGAGGGTTCAAAAATCTTAGGTAAATATTCTGGAGCCCACTTTCGAATGCCCGGAATTTGTGAACCATCCATCGGCTGAACCCCAATAATTTGTATATGGGGGTTTTGCTCTTTTAAAAATCGTGACGTTCCTGTAATCGTTCCAGTCGTACCCATGGAGGATACAAAATGCGTGATTTGACCGTGGGTGTCTCGCCAAATCTCAGGACCTGTCCCTTCATAATGTGCCAGTGGATTATCTTTATTCGAGAACTGATCGAGTACCACGCCACGTCCTTCTTTTTGTAACTGCGCGGCATAGTCTCTTGCATACTCCATACCGCTTGATGCTGGGGTTAAAATTAATTGCGCACCATAAGCAGTCATACTTTGACGACGCTCAATACTTTGATTTTCTGGCATCACCAAGATAATCTTATAACCCAAAATCGCTGCAACCATCGCTAAAGCAATCCCGGTATTACCACTAGTGGCTTCAATTAATGTATCCCCAGGAGCAATTTCACCACGCTGCTCGGCCCTGCGAAACATCGATAAGGCAGGTCGATCTTTGACTGATCCCGCAGGATTATTACCCTCCAATTTTCCAAGAATCAAATTGTTTCTCACCCGATTACCTTCGCCTGGAATACGCTGAAGTCGAACCAAGGGTGTATTGCCAACAGTATCTGCAATAGTGGGGTAAAAAATGTTAGATGTGGTCATAGTAAGAAGAATGGCAGAAGTTAAGGTTATTTTACCCCTAAGCTTCTGCCATGGTAAGAAACTCATCAATGAGTTTTAATGATCATGTAATGATCGATGCACTACTTCATTTTTATACTTTTAGCCCTTGATAATGGCTCTACTCCATCAAACGTCAATCCAGACTCAGACATTTTCTCAACCGTCTTTTGACCAATACCTTTGATACGAATATTTAAGTCTTTCAGAACTCACAAATGCTCCATTGCGCTCACGCTCCTCAACAATTGCCTTAGCCCGAGCAGGTCCAATTCCTTTTACATTTTGCAAGATTTCAACTGAGGCGGAATTAATATTCACTGCAAACGCCGGTGCACTGAGCAGCATTGCTGTTCCGAGCACAAGTGCCATTAAGCTTTTTTTGTAAGTATTACCATTAAATTTTGTTTTGAATAACTTCATCATTTCTCCTTTAAAAACGTGCAATCCATATCACACGTTGGAGAATAACGAGAGCCTATGCGTAAAGTTGACGTAATTCGTGGCTTATGACTTCTCTGCCAAAAAATCAGCATTGTCTGATAACCAAGCGACGTATTTACTGACACCTTCTTCTACAGTATGGAAGGTTTCTGCATAGCCAACCTGACGTAGATTTTCTAAACTCGCCTGAGTAAAGGATTGATATTTTCCCATTAAGGCTTCTGGAAAGTTAATGTATTGCAGTTTTTTACTCTTTAATAATTCTTGTATCGTTTGTTCTTTAAAACTATTTGTCTGCTTGATTTGATCAAGTCGATTAATGACGGATATCGCCACATCATTAAATGGCTGAGCTCGCCCAGTTCCTAAATTAAATATACCGCTATGTTGTGGGTTATCCAAAAAGTAGAGGTTTACTTTTACGACATCTTCTATATAAACAAAGTCGCGCTTTTGCTCTCCTGCTGCGTAGCCATCATATCCGCCAAATAATTGCACTGATCCACTGTCTTTGTATTGATGAAAGTGATGAAAGGCTACTGATGCCATGCGCCCTTTATGTGACTCTCTTGGGCCATACACATTAAAGTATCGCAAACCAATCACTTGAGACTTTAAGGCTTTACTTAATAGTCGCTTTCGAACAATTTGATCGAATAAAAATTTCGAGTAGCCGTAAATATTGAGTGGTTTTTCAAATTCTCTTTTTTCAATAAAAGTTGTTGAGCCTCCATACGTCGCTGCTGATGAGGCATAAATCAGAGGTATCCCCTGTTCTGTACAGATATCTAAAAGGTCAAGGGTATAGCGATAATTATTCGCCATCATATAGTGACCGTCTGACTCCATCGTATCTGAGCAGGCTCCTTCATGAAAGATGGCCGCAATTTTACCGAGTGATTTGTTTTTTAACGCTTGTAAAAACTCTGACTTATCAAAATAATCTGATATTTCAAGATCAGCTAAATTACGATATTTACTAGCGTCTTTAAGGTCATCTACTGCGACGATATCTTTTTCTCCACGCAAGTTGAGTGCTTGTACGAGATTGGCGCCAATAAAACCTGCGGCGCCTGTAACTATATATTTCATCGTAATTCCTCCCAAGAGACTGTGGCGGTTCCTAATTTACCAACCACGATTCCACCAGCACGATTTGCCAGTGCCATGGCCAAGTCCCAATCCCAGCCAGCTGCCAGAGCAACTGCCATGACTCCAATCACAGTATCTCCGGCTCCTGAAACATCAAATACTTCGCGTGCTTGAGCACCAACATGACTGACTTGATTTTTTCTGAATAAGGTCATTCCTTCTTCTGAGCGTGTCAATAAAATCGCTTCTAGTCCTAAACTCTCGCGCAAATTTTGTGCCTTCAGTGTCAAATCAGCTTCATCATGCCAACGACCAATCACTTGTCTTAGCTCGCTTCGGTTTGGCGTAATCATTGTTGCGCCTGCGTACTTGGAGTAATCATCTCCTTTGGGATCTACTAGGGTCATTTTTCCAGCCTGACGACAAAGCTCAATCATGCGTGAAATATGCTTGAGTGCACCCTTGCTGTAATCTGAAAATATCACTGCCTTTACTTGCGAGATGGATTCTTCAAAAATGGCTAATTTTGACATCAATGTATCAATGGCTGGCTCTTCTTCAAAATCAAGCCGAATCAATTGCTGCTGTCTTGCCACTACACGAAGCTTCACAATGGTTGGTACGGTATCGTCCACTTGTAATAAGCTTTTAATGTCTAAGTGTTTGAGCTGGTCCTGCACTTGCATCCCTGCTTCATCTTTACCTATGAGTCCTAGTAGACTAATCTGCGCGCCGAGTGACGCACTATTTCTGGCGACGTTGGCAGCACCTCCAAGGCGCTCTTCTACTTTCTTAATGGCTACTACAGGCACTGGCGCTTCTGGTGAGATTCGGTCTGTATCACCAAACCAATAGCGATCTAACATCACATCTCCAACCACCAAGAGTGATGTTTCAGAAAACGTCTTAATATCTTCTGGGCTTAATTGCACATGCGTCGGCTGGAATATTCTTTGGGTCATAAATTTTTAGTTGTGTCTTCCAATACCGCGATAAGAAAAACCTAACTCAGTTAAGGTCTCTGGCTCAAACAGGTTACGACCATCAAAAATTAATGGGTTCTTTAATTTTTGCTTTAACAGGTCAAAGTCTGGGCTGCGAAATGCTTTCCACTCTGTAACAATAACAAGCGCGTCAGCGCCATCAAGTGCATCATTGGGCTTATCAACGGTGGTAATCCTCGTCAGCAATTCTGGCTGATCTGCAAAGTCCAATTGTAAAGATCGCCATGCCTCTTCAGTTGCAACTGGATCATGCGCAACAATTTTCGCCCCGCGTCCAACAAGCTCCCCAATAATGACTCGACTGGGTGCTTCACGCATATCATCGGTATTTGGCTTAAAGGCCAAGCCCCATAGTGCAAAAGTAAGTCCTGTTAAATCTTCGCCAAAATGTTGCAAAATCTTATCAACTAATACACGCTTTTGCGCGTCGTTAACGTCTTCTACGGCTTCTAATATTTTTAAATGCAATTTGTTTTCTTGCGCTGTTTTACTTAAGGCTTGCACATCTTTTGGAAAACAAGAACCTCCATAACCAGTGCCTGCATATAAAAAACCATATCCAATCCGCGTGTCTGACCCGATACCTTGTCTAACCGCTTCAATGTCTGCTCCAACTTGATCGGCTAAGTTAGCCAATTCATTCATGAAGGAGATGCGTGTGGCTAACATGGCATTGGCAGCGTATTTTGTTAACTCAGCACTTTTCACATCCATGTAAAAAGTACGTTCATGGTGACGGTTAAATGGTGAATATAATTTACGGACTTTGTCTTTAGCGTAGCGCCCATGCTCTGTATCATCTGATCCGACCACAATGCGATCTGGTCGCATAAAATCTTCAACCGCCGCACCTTCTTTTAAAAACTCAGGGTTAGATACGACCGAGAAATGTATCTCTCCTAAGCCTCTTCGTATTAATTCTGAAGTCATGACTTGACTGACTTTTTCTGCTGTTCCGACTGGAACAGTGGACTTGTCAATGACCACTTTAAAGCTCTTCATGTGTGTGGCAATATTCTTCGCCGCAGCAAGGACGTATTTCAAATCAGCAGATCCGTCTTCATCCGGTGGTGTTCCGACCGCAATAAACTGTATTTCACCATGTTCTACACTTGCCGCAATGTCTGTTGAAAACACAATTCGACCAGCCTCTTTATTGCGCGTGATCATTTCTTTTAAACCTGGCTCGTATATTGGAACACCACCATGATTTAAAATATCTATTTTTTTCTGGTCAACATCTAAACAAAATACTTGGTTACCGAGTTCGGCCAGGCACGCGCCAGTGACTAATCCTACGTATCCACTTCCGATAATTGTGACTTTCACAGTTTTTTCCTTAAAACATATTTTTTGGGGTCATGCTTTATTCTACAAGCCACTAAGACCTTCACTTCTTTTTGGGGAGTATACATCCCAGCGATTACAGCCAGGACACTGCCAATAATAACGCCGCGCTCTAAACCCGCAATTGCTACAGGTGTAGCGCGCCAAACTGTTAGTGCGATGCTTGAGTAATTCGAATGACGCCTTGGTCTGCGCCATAGCTACTGAGTCTTGATTTGCTTGAGCTAGTAAATGCTCGGTTTCATATCTCTTGGTCATAGCCGTCAAACTCGGGGTATCTAACATGACTTGATTGAGTAACTCAAGAGCTTTTTCTGGACTACTTAATCGGAGATAGTTTTTGAATATCACATCCAATAACTCCCCAGCCCCTTGCTCTTTTAAATGGGGTATTAATTGCTGTAATCCTTCATCCTCACGACCTAGCTCTGCATAAGCTTTGATCCATTTATCAGCAATTAAATATAAGTAATTTGAGGCATTCTTTTCTATATATCCCCAAATAGTAATTGCCTCTATGGGGTTTTGTTCGAGAATCGCTAACTCACCTTTAATGATCAGAGCGCGAATATGGTGAGATACCGCTTGTAATGCGTGCTCTATAGCCTCTTTAGCGGCATTGATATTCTTGGCACGTATGGCTTCTTGGGCAATTTCGCAATAAAAATGGGCGATTTGCTCTTTGTAACTTTTTTCTTCCAGCAACTCTAATTCTGTTGCGGCAATGATTGCCTTACGCCAATCTTTTTCAATTTGATACATTTCTAATAAGGCTACTTTGGCGGGTAAGTTATATCTGCCTTCTGTAACCAGGTTAAGACTGGCCTCTGCACGGTCTAACATACCGGCTCTTAAGAAGTCTCTACCTAATTCATAGGATGCATGTGCGCGATCTTTAGGGCGTATATCTTGTCGATTACTAAGGTGCTGGTGAACGCGGATTGCACGCTCGGTCTCGCCTCGGCGTCTAAACAAACTGCCGAGTGCAAAATGTAATTCCGTGGTCTCTGGATCTAACTGCGCTACTTCAACAAGGGCATCTATTGCCTTGTCGTGCTGCTCATTGAGCAATAAATTAATGCCCCGAAATGTGGAGCGCTCTTTTTTGGCCTGCTCTACATCGTCTTCATGTTCTTGCAGGCGCATTTCCCACCGTGCAGCTATCCATCCTAAACCAAAAAGGACTGGGATCAGGAGCAACCAATATGTTTGGATTTGCATCTTAATTTTTCCGTTGCAATTTGAACATATTAAATGCCAGTGCTGTAATGATTAAACCTAACAAAAAAGCACCAAGTAATAGTAAATTGAGCGGGATTTGGACTGACCTGTCTAAAAACCAATGAAATTCTATGATTGCCGTATTAGTAATGGCTATCAAAAATAATGCTAAAAACAATATAACGCGAAGTACCATCAGCACGAGTCGCCATACTACTTGTAAAAGCGCTATCATCGATTAGCTATTATTATTTACATCTGCGCTGGCTTTATAGTCAACTCTTTCACGTAGTTCTTTTCCTGGTTTAAAGTGTGGCACTTTTTTCTCAGGAATCATGACCTGCTCACCCGATTTGGGGTTTCGTCCTACTCGTGCAGGACGGTGATGTAATACAAAACTACCAACGCCTCGCAACTCAATACGCTTACCTTGTGCTAGAGCTTGTGTCATCGTGTCTAGCAAGGTCTTTACTGCTAATTCCACATCTCTTGGTAATAATTGCGGAAATTGTTCAGCTAATAATTCAACTAACTCAGATCGTGTAATTGAAGTATCAATGACCGTATCGGTTGTCGTTTGTTGTTCTTGTGCCGTCATCGCTCAACATCCTTTAATGAAAAAGCCGCTACGTTGTCGTAGCGGCACATTACCAATTAACCCTGGTTGTCTAACTTGGCTTTTAATAAAGCGCCAAGATTCGTCGTTCCAGTACTTGCCTCGTTTTGCATCTTTGACATCACTACTTGTTGATCTGCACTGTCTTTCGCTTTAATCGAAAGATTAATGCTTCTTGATTTACGATCAACGTTAATGATCATCGCTGATACTGTATCGCCTTCTTTAAGAGCTAAGCGTGCATCTTCTACGCGGTCTGTTGAAATCTCAGAAGCACGTAAATAAGCTTCTACTTCAGGCGCTAACTCTACTACTGCACCTTTGGCGTCAACTGTTTTGACTACTCCTGAAACTAAAGCACCTTTGTCATTCTCAGATGTGTAGTTGTTAAACGGATCGCCTGAGAGTTGTTTGATACCTAATGAAATTCTCTCTTTTTCAACATCAATCGCGAGTACTACAGTATCAATCTCATCACCTTTCTTGAACTTCTTAACAGCCTCTTCGCCTGCTTCATTCCAAGAAATATCTGATAAATGTACTAAACCATCAATACCGCCATCTAAACCAATAAAGACTCCAAAGTCTGTGAT
>Ga0194037_1003126_pt1 | contig 10461 bp, 12 predicted proteins | sample JunL306m_MetaG_FD_148653 | JGI IMG/M metagenome (GOLD analysis project Ga0194037, IMG submission 148653) | Anoxic zone freshwater microbial communities from boreal shield lake in IISD Experimental Lakes Area, Ontario, Canada - Jun2016-L304-6m | ecosystem: Environmental > Aquatic > Freshwater >...
CGCACGGTCTGCGAGGCCTACCAGTTTCAGAAGCTCCCGGGCTCTTTCGTCGACCTCATTTTCCTCCGCCCGGCTCGCGGGGGTACCCAGAATGCCGCTCAAAAGGCCGCTACGGGTAATGACATGCTGCGAAATCCTGATATTTTCGAGAGCGTTCAGTCCTCTGAAGAGTCGAATATTCTGAAAGGTTCGACCGATTCCCTTTTCGGCAATGCGGTGCGGGGGGAGCCCGGTCACTTTTTCACCCCGATAATGCAGTGCACCGCTGCTCACCGGAGTGAGGCCGGTCATCAGATTGAACAGGGTGGTCTTGCCGGCGCCGTTCGGTCCGATCAGCCCGAAAATTTCCCCCTCAACAACCTGAAACGAAACATCGCTGACGGCCTTCAAACCTCCAAAGTTCCGACAGAGCCGCTCTGCCTCCAGCAGTACCTTCATTTTGGACTCCGGACACTGCCCGGTTTACGGGCGGTGATAGTTCTGATGCGTCCAATCGCCCCGGCAATCCCTTGTGGCAGATAAATACTCGCAAATACAAGCACCAGGCCGTTGATGATCAGGCGGGCATCCTTGAGCGGACGGAGAATCTCCGGGAGCGCCGCCAGCAGTGCGCCCCCCAGCAGTGGCCCCCACATTGAGCGGCTCCCTCCGATCAGGACGTACGCCAGGTAGGCGATGGAGGCGTCAAAGGTTCCCTGGCGGGCATTCCAGGTGTTGAGAAACGGAGCGCTCATGGCTCCGACCACCCCTGCCAGCACTGCGCCGATCACAAACGCCAGCACCTTGTAGCGGGTCGGATTGATCCCCATTGCATCGGCTGCCAGCTCATCCTCACGAATCGCCTTGAAGGCCCGCCCGACTCTCGAACGATCAAGCCGGTAACTGAAGAACAGCGTCAGAATCAGCAGCGGACCGAACGTCAGGATATAACTCCAGCGACTCTCAAAAAGCTGCGGGATACCGAAGATACCGATGGCGCCGCCGGTGATCTCCAGATTCAGGCAGATGACACGCAAAATTTCAACAAAAGCGATGGTGGCCAGCGCCAGATAAATACCGCGCAGCCTCAGCGCCGGAATACCGACCAGCAGAGCCAGAAAACCGCTTATGATACCGGCTATAAGCCATTCCAGCGGAAAAATGCACCATCCCAGAGCGTTGCGCCAGGGGGCGAAATATTCAACCGTCGCCATGATCGCAGCTATGTAGCCCCCTAATGCATAAAAGCCGGGGCTGGCAAGACTCAGTTGTCCGGCCATCAGTGGGAAATAGAGGCTGTATGCCAACAGCGACTGCTGTACCAGTGTCACCAGAAGGAATCCGTAATTTTGCAGAAACCCTTCCATTCCTTATACCTTCTGGATCTGGGAACGCCCCAGTAATCCCTGTGGGCGTATCAGCAGTACGGCGAAAAGAAATGCGAAAGCGACCGCTTCCTTGTAGGCGTTGTATTCTGTCGGGACAAAGGCCTCGGCCAGGCCGATGACCATTCCGCCCAGAACAGCGCCCGGAATGCTTCCCAGACCGCCCAGAACCATGACCGCCAACCCCTTTAATCCATAGGTTACACCGAAGTACGGTCCGGCAATTCCGAAGCTGGTTCCGACCAGACTCCCTGCCATGCCGCCAAGGAAACCGGAGAGAAAAAAGGTATAGAGGATAAAACGGTCGACATTGATCCCTAACAGACTGGCCGTGGCAGCGTTTTCTGCAACCGCCTGCAGCGCTTTTCCGATTCTGGTAAAGTTGATGAGATAACCCAACAGCGTGAGGATCAGCATACTGACGGCAAAGATGATCACCTGCACGGTTCGGACTACGACAATCCTGCCGCTGATGTGAAACATGAAGGCTGGCTTGATATCTCCGTACACATCGCCGGGAAACGAATAAATCTCCGAGCCGACCAGATACTGAATAATATTGACGGTAACAAGAGCCACTCCAAGGCTGCTCACCAGCGCCAGAAGCGGATCTGCTCCCCGTGAGCGCAATGGCCTGAAGGCAAGCCGCTCTATCAGAACTCCTGCTACACCGGAAATAATGGCGCCAAACAGCAATGAAAGTGGAAAAGAAAACTGGAATGGGATTTGACAGCCTGCCAACAGCCCGCCGATACCGAACTGGCCGACCGACATGCTGTAGGTCAGGTAGGCTCCGAGAGTAAAAACAGCTCCGTGAGCAAAATTAATAATCCCCAGGATTGAGAAAACCAGAGTATAGCCGAGAGCAAAGATCGCGTACACGCTGCCTATGCTGATACCGTTGAGGAAGTTCTGCAGAAACTGTACTGCGTCCATAATGATACGGGAGCAAGGTTTCCCGCCGCTCCCGCTCCCTTGTCATATTATTTCACAATAACAAATTTACCTGTTTTACCATTGGCGTCCATCTTGATCTCGGATACATAGAATGTTTTCTGGTTGATTTCCCCTTCATTATCAAGGGATATTTCTCCCAGCGGAGTCACGAACGAACCCTTTCGCAGCGCTTTGTTCAGCTCGGCACGAACGACCGACAGTTCCATCTGGGTTATCTTTTTCTTTGTGGTTGCCTCGACCCGCTGCAAACCTTCAACAAACACCTGTACAGCAGTAAAAGCCTGAGCCGAAAACTGAGACGGGTCCTTCTTGTACAAACGGCGATAATCGTCCACAAAGGACTTGTTAACAGGATTATGTGCGTCCGGGCTATAGGCCTGGGCAACCAGAATCCCTTCACAGTTCCTGCCGCATACCGGGAACAGGTTAGCTGTATTGAAACCGTTGCCGCCTATGATGATTCCTTTGTAACCAAGCTGACGCATCTGTTTGACTAGGTTGCCGCCATCAGCGGCGAGCCCGGAGACTATGGCCAGATCAACATTGGCGGATAGAACCGCAGTGGACTGCGTGGTAAAGTCGGTATCCGTAGTCATGAACTTCTGCAGTGTTACCATCTCAAGTTTCAGGTTTTTCAGCGTTTCCTGAAATGTTGCCGTTTCAGAGACGCTGAAAGCGTCATTCTGTGCGTACAGTACTGCAACCCGCCTGATCCTGGGGTTCTGTTTCAGTGCCTGCCTGAGCGCATGGGGAGCGACCTTGTCAACCGGCGCTGAAACACGCCCTATAAACTCTCCGATCTGCGGAATCCCTTTGGCGGTATTTGAAGGGCCGATCACCGGCACTTTCAGGCGATTGGCAATAGGGTCGGCACTGAAGGCCTGCTGGGAAAGAGTCGGGCCTACAATTCCGACAACCTTTTCCTGGTTTATCAGATTCTGAAAGGCGTTGATGGCGCCTGCTTCATCGCCCCCGGTATCCTGTGAAACCAGTTTAATCTGTGTTCCGTTTACACCACTCTTATTGAAATAATTCTCGGCAATCCTGGCACCGGTGATCTGTTCCTGACCAAACAGGGCAATATTGCCTGTTTGAGCGACGGCAATACCGACAGGGATCGGCGATGTCACATTCTCAGCATGAGCAATACCTGCACACAGCGTCAACAACAGTGTTACCAAAACAGATCGTTTCACATTTCACCTCCGGATATTTGATGTTATTCCAAGTTGCATTCATGGTGACATTTTCGACAAATGATATATCTCATTGCACGATCTGAAGTCAATGCCATACCATAGTATCCATGAGTTATACCCGATTCAGCTCTTTACTTCATCAGGCACCCTGGTTGTCAGATGTATTCCGGTAAAAATCAGAGCCATGCCGATCAGATGAAACTGCCGGATCGATTCTCCCAGAAAAACGGCAGACAGTACTGCTCCGAAAACCGGCATCAGATAGAGAAACAGGCCGGCTTTGTTAGCTCCGACTTCCCTGACCGCCTGATTCCAGAAGATGAATGCCAGTACCGAAGGAAAAAGGGCCATATACAAGATGCTGATAATGTTGGCGGAATTGAGAGCAAAGCCCCCCTCCCGGCTGAATTCCAGAGCGTACAGAATCGATAGCGGAACCAGTCCGATCGCGATGATCGTAGTGAGAAAACTGAGCGGATGCAGCTCGGCCGGACGCTGACGCAGCAGAAAGGTATACAGCGCCCAGCTTATGACGGCCATGAGAATCCAGAGGTCTCCCCGGTTGATCTGCAGTAGCAGCAGAACAGCCGGATTTGCACGGCAGATCAGTGTCAATACCCCCGTCAGGGAGATGGCAATGCCGAGTGCCTGACGGGACGAGACAGGAGTACCTGCCAGCAAACGTGAGAGAAGTACGATAAGTATCGGAATAACTGCATTCAGGAGCAGCGCATTGGTGGCGGTTGTTGAGTGGAGGCCGATATACACACAGGTATTGAAACTCAGAACTCCCAAGACGCCGTATACGGTAAGCAAGCGCCAGCTTCGCCTCAGCAGAGGCCACTGGGCGCGAACGTGAGGAATACCGAACGGCAACAGAATCAGGAAAGCTGCCATCCAGCGCCAGAATCCGAGAGTGACGGGGGGAATGCTGCTCTTCAAGGCTCTTCCCATTACAAAATTGCCGGCCCAGAACAGGGTGGTCAGAATAAGGAGCAGAAAGGGGTGGGCATTAATACGCATTATTCACGTGCGCATACAGGTGGAAGCAAGTCATCATCACGTAGTGTGTAACAGAAATCATAACGTTCGGTTATCCGGGCTGCACAAAAGCCCGTCTCCTGCGGCGGTCTTTCTGCTTGCGCAGCTTTTCGAGCCGCTTCATCTCCGGTGTAATCTTCCCGGAGGCGACTTCAATCCGCTCCAGTAGCTCGCGACGGGCCAGAAAGCGGTTAACTGATTGACTCCGCTCCCGCATGCAGGTAACGGAGATGCCGGTAGGCTTGTGTTTCAACTGGACACAGCTGGAGGTTTTATTGACATGCTGCCCGCCATTGCCTGACGAACGGACAAAGCACTCTTCCATATCTTCTTCGCGCACGTTCAATTCAGCCATTTTAAGCCGAAGCCAGCGGTTCTTTTCAACACTTACGGCAAAATCGGGCATGTCAGGCGACACCTTTAGCATGTAGTAAATATGGCGGCGGATTGCAAGTGGAATTAACACTTTACAAACGTGGGCGTTCTGTGGTATCTGCTACAGCTCTTATATACACAATACAGATCAAAACACAACGAATATGAAAGGAGGTGTAGACAGTGCTGGCAACTGAAAAGAAGCAGGAAATCATCAATACATTCAAGAAACATGACAGCGACACAGGTTCTCCGGAGGTACAGATCGCGATTCTGACCGAGCGGATCACCTATCTGACCGAGCATTTTAAAACGCACAAAAAGGACCACCATAGCCGCCGCGGGCTTTTGAAGCTCGTCGGCCAGAGGAGGCGCCTTCTGGACTACCTGAAGGGCAAGGAGCTGGACAGGTACAAGAAGGTCATTGAGCGACTCGGCATACGCAGGTAATGGAAGGCAGTATACCCGCCTGGGTGGGGGTATATTGCCAACCGGTTTTCTGGTGTGCTCATTTTGAAAGAGGGCTTTGCGGCCCTTTTATTTTTTGTTGGGGACGTGGGTAGAGTTCCTTTGAGCAGGAGCGGCATGGCGCCGCGATGGTTACAGCTGTCGCGTCTGCAAGGCACAATCCCTGGAAAAGGAGTTGTAGCGACGGCCCCAACGCAACCGATAGGAGAATAGTAAATGGAACAGATTGTACAGGTTGAGTTTGGTGGCAGAACCGTAACATTATCCACCGGCAAGATGGCCAGACAGGCCAGCGGGGCGGTGGTGGTAAGCTGTGGCGATACGATAGTGCTGGTGACTGCTGTGGCAACAAAAGAGGCCAAAGAGGGCCAGGATTTTTTCCCTTTGACCGTCAACTACACTGAGAAGGCCTATGCCGGTGGCAAGATTCCCGGCGGTTTCTTCAAACGCGAGGCACGCCCTTCCGATCCTGAAACACTTACCTGCCGATTGATTGACCGTCCGATACGCCCTCTTTTCCCGGAAACGTTTCTGAATGATACCCAGATCATAGCGACGGTATTATCTGCAGATCAAGATAACGACCCGGCCATTTTATCAATGTTGGGAGCTTCTGCTGCACTGATGATTTCCGATATCCCCTTCAATGGCCCGATTGCCGGCACCAAGGTCGCGCGTGTAGATGGAACGTTGATCTGCAATCCTTCTGCTGAGGAGCTCGAAAAAAGTGATCTTGAGATCGTGGTAGCTGCCAGCCGTGAAGCTGTTATCATGGTCGAGGGTGAGGCAAAATTTGTCTCTGAAGCAGATCTTCTGGAAGCGGTATTTTTTGCCAAAGAGTCTCTGTTACCATTGATTGAAGTGCAGGAAGAGCTGCAGAAAAAAGCTGGAGTAGCCAAACGGATTGTTGCTCCGGTGATAGTAAATGAAGTACTGCGCTCTAAAGTGCGTGAGTTGGCCTACGACAGAATAGGCGAAGCGGTGAAACTTAAATCCAAAAGTGAGCGCCATAATCAGATCGATCTGATCAAGACGGAAACTGTCGCGGCGTTAAAAGATGAGTTCGAAGGCTCTACACGGCAGATCAAGGCATTCCTCGGCGATTTTGAGTATGAGCGGGTGCGGGCTGATATCCTTGAAACCGGTATCCGTATCGATGGTCGCAGTACCAGTACTATCCGTCCGATTACAACCGAAGCCGGCCTCTTGCCGCGTGTTCACGGTTCAGCTCTGTTCACCCGTGGTGAGACACAGGCTCTGGTAGCAGCTACTCTTGGAACATCCAGTGATGAACAGCGTATAGATACCCTGTACGGGGGAGCCCGTAAACGCTTTTTGCTGCACTATAACTTTCCGCCATTCTCCGTTGGGGAAACCAGCTTCCGTCTGGGGCCCGGGCGACGGGAAATCGGCCATGGCATGCTGGCAGAGCGGGCCCTGTCGGCGGTTCTGCCGCTCCATGATGATTTTCCCTATACGATTCGAATTGTATCCGAAACCCTCGAAAGCAATGGCTCGTCTTCCATGGCTGCCGTCTGTGGAGGATGTATGGCGATGATGGATGCCGGAATACCTGTCACAGCGCCGGTAGCCGGTATTGCCATGGGGTTGATCAAAGAGGGCGATAAATTCGCCATCCTGTCTGATATTCTCGGTGATGAAGATCACCTGGGCGACATGGATTTCAAAGTGGCCGGGACCGCTGAAGGTGTCACCGCCCTGCAGATGGATATCAAGATCGGCGGCGTAACCAAGGACATCATGCAGCAGGCCCTCACACAGGCCCGTGAAGGTCGTTTGCATATTCTGGGGAAAATGGCGGAAACCCTGGCTGTCCCACGTGCCGAGATGTCGCCTTTCGCGCCGCGTATTACCACCATCTGGATCAAGACTGACCGGATCCGCGACGTTATAGGTACCGGCGGCAAGAACATCCGTAACATAACCGAGACCACCGGTGTTACGGTTGATATTGAAGATACCGGCCGGATCAATATCGCCAGTACCAGCAAAGAGGCCTGCGATCTGGCTATCCAGATGATCCGCGGCCTGACGGACGAGGCCGAAGAAGGCAAGCTCTACATGGGTATTGTCCGCAAAATCATGGATTTCGGCGCTTTTGTAGAGATCATGCCGGGTACCGATGGCCTCGTACATATTTCCGAGCTGGATACCGCCCGGGTCAAGGTTGTCAGCGATATTCTGAGCGAGGGGGATAAGGTACTTGTTAAATGTATCGGTATCGACAAGAACGGAAAGATCAAACTCTCCCGCAAGGAAGCGCTTGGACTTAACCTCGACGGGACAAAGGTGGATCAGGGTTGATGGCATGCTGATTCTGCAGATAAGCAGTTGAAGCTTGAAAAGGCGGAGCGAATGCTCCGCCTTTTTTCATACCTACGCGATAAAACTGCCGGTGCAACAGGTTGTGCCGCAACTGATGCCAGTGGGGTTGCTGGTGATGGCGCCGGAGCCGGTACCGGTTTTGGCTGTGGTAAGGGTGAAAGAACCAAAGGATCCAGACTGTCCGCCACGAACGGGCCAGACATAGCTGTGGAATGTCTTATAGTCGTAGTTCACGAAGCCATAGATCATACTGATGCACCATGCGTTGTACGTGATGTTGGCGTAGGTACTGGACGACCAGTAGACGTCCGCCTGAACATTAGAAACCCCTTGTGTATTCAGCCGCCCGGCCGAGCTTGACTGGCCAAAGTTGACCAGGCTCAGCAACTCGGCGCTGTTGGGGAGCCGCCAGTCTGTTCTGCCCAGATAGCTGTTGCTGTTCAGGCATTTCACGTAATCCAGTGCGCCCTGCCAGGTTTTCGTGACTGCCGGACCGCAGGCCACAGGGCCGGGGGCATTGCCGTCCTTGCTCCAGATCTGGTTGGTCAGTTTATCGGTCACGCTCTGATCACCGTTATCGACAAAGCGTGGTACCGGCCAGGCCAGCCCTTTTTGCAGGGCGCCATCGTCACCGGCTGCGTACGTGGCGGTCTGGCCGGTTTTGAGGACGGTGACGACTCCGGCGGCCTGGGCCGGGCCGCTGGTGAGCAGACAGATGATGAACATGATCGGGAGCAGATACTTCATTGGGTGACCTCCTTTGGTAGTGAATCAATTTCAGTATGCATACAGTCTTGTAATTCGAAAGCAAATCCCCCTCAATCCCCCTTTGCAAAGGGGGAGGCTTTCAATCCACCCTTCGAAAAGAGGGAGGCTTTAAGTTCCCCCCTTCAGAAAGGGGGGTTAGGGGGGATTTGCCGTTCTGATTCGCCCAATGCTTTTCTTGACTTTTGTAACCCAGAAGGTTACGATTTCCCATGATCATATCCTTCCGTCATAAGGGTCTCGCCGCGTTCTATACATCCGGCAACAGAGCGGGCATACAGGCCAACCATGAAAAACGGATTCGTCTTATTCTTGGCCGCCTGGATGCGGCGCGTGAACCAAGAGACCTTAATCTTCCCGGCTTGAGGTTGCATGCGCTCGCTGGCAACCACGAAGGATTCTGGGCCGTTGACGTCAGTGGCAATTGGCGTATCATTTTCCGTTTTGAAGGCCCGGATGTAACCGACGTCAATTACCTTGATTATCATTGAAAGGAGTCCAGTCATGATGCACAACCCACCCCATCCGGGAGAAATAATTCGCGAACTTTGTCTTGAACCACTGGGCATCACCATCACCCACGCCGCCCGAGCTCTGGGCGTAAGCCGAAAAGCGTTGTCGGAACTGTTAAACGGCCATACCGGTGTGACGCCTGAAATGGCAGTGCGTCTGGGCCGGGCTTTCAACACCACTCCGGAAAGCTGGCTGATCCAGCAGATGCAGTATGATCTGTGGAAAACACTTCAGCGAGGAACTGACTTTGAGGTTCAACTGCTCGCAGCCTGATAATCCAGAGGCATAGCGCTATCGTTGAACACGTGGTCATCTTTCACTCTTCACTCTTCTCCCTTCACGATTGCTTTCTACTGTCCGCCACGAACAGGCCAGACACAGTAGTTTTACGTCTTATTGAGGCGGCCCACGCCGCCACTGCCCACACCGACGAGCCACGCGTAGTCCGCGTTGCTGGCGCCGGTACTGGACGACCAGTAGAAGTACTTCTTAACATTAGAAAATACTTGTGTATTCAGCCAGGTGGCCGGAATTCCCTGTTGCTCGTTCACCAGGCTGCGCAATTCAAGCACGTTGGGCAGACGCCACTGACCGGCGCTGCTGCCGTCGGTCAGGCCGCAGGCGCCCTTGGCCAGGTTATTGGCCGAAGCAACGGCGGTTGACCAGGCCTGTGTGCCGAAGCAGTTGGCATTTTTGAGCCAGATCAGTCCAGTCAGGTTGTCGGTGACGGTGCCGTTGGCGTTGTCCGTAAAGCGGGGCGATGGCCACGGCATTCCGGTGCCCGGTGCCGCTGCAGTCAATGGCAGTGCCGTTGGCGTCCCAACAACCGGTTTGAGGGAGCACCGGCACAGTGGCGAAGGCAATTGAGAATGATTGAATTGAGAATGAAGAATGTGGAAACCATGAGCAGCAGATGTTTCATGTGGTGATACCTCCTGTTGGTGTCAATTGATCCTAAAAACGGCGGTTTAACATGGATGAACAGGATAACTACTGATAAATACATAACAAAATTCATAAAAGGGGATAATCAACTGGGTGAATCAATGTATTGCAGTAACCCCCGGTTTTTATCCGACTTTATCCTGTTCATCCATGTTCAAATGCTTTTTATAGGTCGATTGATTATATTATTTTGAATCGTATTTTCTCGTTACCAAGCTCCAGCTTGGTAATGTATTGGCCTTGCAAGCTCCTGCTTGCCGAATCAAAAACGCCAAGCGGGAGCTTGTCGAACCATCCCGTTACGCAGCAGGAGCTGCGTAACGAGGAGAATCCGGACACCAAGCTGGAGCTGCGTAACGGAAACAAAAAACACCGCTCCCCCGGTCAAAATCTGACCGGAAAAGCGGCGTTATAGTACGTGCTGAAAATATGGCCGTCTCAAATGACGGCAGCGCCTCAAACGAAGAGCGACGAGGGGTTACCCCCCC
>Ga0194037_1003129_pt1 | contig 10456 bp, 9 predicted proteins | sample JunL306m_MetaG_FD_148653 | JGI IMG/M metagenome (GOLD analysis project Ga0194037, IMG submission 148653) | Anoxic zone freshwater microbial communities from boreal shield lake in IISD Experimental Lakes Area, Ontario, Canada - Jun2016-L304-6m | ecosystem: Environmental > Aquatic > Freshwater >...
GACCTGTGAAGTGCACCGTTGGTACGGGCTACCAATACCTCACCCGTCAAGGCCAAGCATCGAAGCCTGGTACGCGAAGATGCTCGCGCGTCCTGCGGCAAAAAATGTGCTGACGTTACCATTGTCGTAAGGATTTACTAGAATTTCTGTGCAAATTGCTTAGGTGTCAAACTTGCAAAGTCATTTGCATAGCCCGTGAGCTGTTTTTTTAGATAAGTCTTTTGTCCTGCGGTCAGACTATTCAAAATCTGCGCAGTGACTTCGGCCCAGTCCTGTCTGAGTTGTACTTTTTGCTCAGCCAGTGTCGGCTCACGGTAGTTAGACAAACTATTGAGGTAAACAGCCAGGGCAAGCTCAGCTTGCTGCGGATCTTTGCCACGTTGCTCTTCTAAAGTATCGAGTAATGCCTGCTGTCGAAGCTTACGTTCATCATTCCACGCGACAAACACCTTGGTGCGCTTGTCAGACAAATCCGTCAATAGCTTTTCTTGATCTCGTGTCAATGCGCCAAGCCAGTCTTCAAAACGCTTGATTGAGCGTTTATGATTATTTTTACGTGTCGCTTCGCTTTCGGGATTTTTGAGATATTCATCGGCGTACTCTTTATTGTCGCTCTCAAATTGCATACGCAGGCGGTCTTGCTGTTTGAGTGTCAACGTCACCACAATACTGGCGAGCTGGGCCGAGGCTTGTGCGCCGATCACCTGCAGCGCCTGCTCGATCTGCTGCTGAATCTCTAACACCTCACTCGCACTGTAAGGCTTTGTCGAATCGACCCTGTCGCGCCACGATTCAAGTCTTTGGGTGTACTCTGGAAGAATCAGCTGCGTATGCCACTGGACAAACTTCGAGAGCTCTTGATCGAGCGTACTCTTTTGACTTTCAGTGAGATTCAAATAAACGTTTAACTTATAGGCCAGATAATTCGGCGCATAGTTATAGGCAATCTGCAATGAGCTGCAGGCCGAAAGCGCGATCAAAATGGAAATAATACTTAGACAGCGTATAAATAGACGCATAGGACCAAATGACAAAGCTTAAAAGTCCCTTATTGTTGCATAAGCCTTTGCGTACAATGCGGCAACCCTTAATGTAAAAATGAACGAGTCACTAAATATGAAACAAACCACTTTGCCGGCCCGGCGTGTCTTGACAAGCCTTTTCAGCGTCCTTGCCTTTACCGTTTGCGCGCTCGCTCAAGCCCAGACTGCAACCTATCCAAGCAAACCCACCACCATCATCGTTCCTTTTGGCCCCGGCACCTTAACCGATGTCTTGGCCCGTATTGTGGCCTCGAAACTTTCGCTAGCCTTAGCGCAACCCGTCGTGGTTGAGAATAAAGCCGGCGCAGATGGCAATATTGGCGCAGCCTTTGTTGCCTCTGCGCCCGCTGATGGCTATACCTTAATGGTTGGCTCAACCAGTATTGGGTCGATTAACGTCACGCTGCACAAAAATATTAAATACGATCCACAACGCGACTTTATAGGCATCACCAACCTGGTTTCGGTACCAAACGTGCTGGTGATTGGCCCACAGGTCGAGGCAAAAAATATCAAAGAGTTATTAGCCTTACAAAAAGCCAAGAGTTTTAGCTATGGTTCAAGCGGTGCGGGTGGCAGCATGCACTTATCTGGCGAAATCTTTAAAAAAATGGCGCAAGTTGAAATGGTTCATGTGCCCTACAAAAGTAGCCCGGCAGTGATCAATGACATCATTGGCGGACGTGTTGAAATGATGTTCTGTAACTTACCGATTTGTTTATCGTTGATACAGTCAGGCAAATTAACCGCGCTTGGCGTGACTTCGGCAAAACGCTCTGAGTTGTTGCCCGAAGTACCAACCATCGCAGAAGCGGGTTTGGCCGGTTATGAGGTCAGTGGGTGGTTTGGCTTATATGCACCTAAAGCCACACCGCTCGACATTGTTGAAAAACTCAATCTTGAAACCGTTAAGATTTTAAATGACCCTCAAATTAAAGCCCAATTACTCGCTCAAGGTGCTGTCACGATAGGCGATACCTCCGCACACTTTAATCAATATGCCTTAGAAGAAAGACACCGTTGGGCAAAAATTATTCAAGATGCAGGTATCGTGATCGATTAATCAGGCGATCAGTCATCGTAATAAAAAAGGCCGCAGAAGCGGCCCTTTTTTTTACAACCCAGCAATTGAATCAATCGCCGTAGACTTTACCGAACAAGACCCAAGCCTTACCGTCAAAGCGCGCTAACTGCATACGCTCGATTGGATAAAAATCCGTCGCACTGGTTTGTACGTTAATACCTGGCAACAACAAAGAAAGCTTTAAGTCATTAATGCTTGCGGCTTGCTTCATGATATTTTCGCGAGTCAGGTTGTTGCCTGCCTGCTTGATCACGTGCGCCACGGTCTGCGCATTAATGAAGCCTTGAATGTAGAAGCTGTCGGTCGGATCAGAGCCAGCCATGTACTTCTTAAACCACTCTTGATACTCAAGAAATGCCTTATCGTCTTTCCACTGCGGATCGCTAGGGTCTTTGAAAAACGCAGTAGTGATCAAGCCAACGCTATTGTCAAGGCCAGCAGGTGCCAACGTCGAGCCGACTGAGCTTGCAACTTGCACCAGATAATGCGTTGGTTTCCAACTCATCTCTGCAGCTTTTTTAATTGCTTGCGCGGCAAACTTTGGAACTGCAACGTTCACAAATACATCGGCACCACTCGATTTGAGTTTAACCATCTGGCTATCAACGGTTGGATCTGTCACCTCATAGGTTTCACGCGCAATAATCATGCTTTTCTTGTCGCCAAGACCAGCCTCGAGACCCGCCAGGTAATCTTTACCGAAATCATCATTTTGGTAAAGAACGGCAATTTTTCCGTTTGGCTGCCCTTCTAAGATTGCCTGCGCAAATACTTTGCCTTCGCTAAAGTAGTTTGGCTGCCAACCCATTGTCCAAGGAAAATTCTTTGGATCGCCCCATTTTGAAGCGCCAGTTTGCACAAACAGATGCGGTACCTTCTTTTGATTCATATATTTATGAATTGCCGAGTTGGTTGGCGTACCCAGCGTCGCAAATAAAAATAGAACCTTGTCCTGCTCGACTAACTTACGCGCTTGTTCAAGCGTTTTAGGTGGTGCATAGTTGTCATCAAGAGAAATGAAGTTGATCATACGGCCATTGATGCCGCCTTGATCGTTAATCATTTTAAAATAACCTGCTTGAGCCTTACCGTACGAACTGTATGATGATGCTGGACCTGAGTAAGGATTGATATTGCCGACTTTGATTTCTTTATCGGTTGCGCCAACGTCATACGGTTGTGCCGATACGCCAACGCCACTTAGCGCGATGGCGGCAGCAACAAGCACTGGACTCCAAATATTCATTCGTCGTTTCATGTTTTCATCCTTCTTTACTGGTTGATTAGATAAAAATAGTTGAGGCGATCACCGTGCTTGTTAAACACGGTGCAAAAATACCTTAACGGCCATACGTCTTACCCAGCAGTACCCAAGCCTTGCCGTCGAATCTCGCTAATTGCATACGCTCAATTGGCGAAAAATCATCGGGACCCGTTTGCACATTGACGCCTGGCAACAGAGAAGGCAACTGTAAATCGTTAATGCTAGCAGCCACTTTCATGATATTGGCACGCGTTAGGTTATTACCTGCTTGTTTGATCACATGGGCCACAGTCTGCGCGTTGATATAGCCTGAAATATAAAATCCATCGGTTGGGTCCGCACCGGGAATATATTTTTTTAACCATGCATCGTACTCCAGCATTGCAGGGTCGTTCTTCCATTGCGGGTCGCTTGGATCTTTATAAAACGCACTTGAAATCACACCCACTGAATTATCCAAACCTGCTGGCTCTAAAACACCGCCGATCGAACTCGAAACTTGCCACACATACTGCGCGGGCTTCCAGCCCAACTCTGCCGCCTTCTTAATTGCCTGCGCAGCGAACTTTGGCCCCGTTCCATTAATAAACACGTCTGCGCCCGAGGATTTCAGCTTAACCATCTGACTATCGACAGTTGGGTCGGTCGATTCGTAGGTTTCGGTCGCAACAATCATATTCTTTTTGTCGCCCAGACCTGCAATCAGACCCGCTAACAGATCTTTACCCGAATCATCATTTTGATACAGCACAGCAATCTTGCCGTTAGGCTGATTTTCGAGGATGGCTTGTGCAAAGACTCTGCCTTCGCTTAAGTAGTTTGGCTGCCAACCCATCGTCCAGGGAAAGTTTTTAGGATCATCCCACTTAGACGCACCCGTTTGCACAAAAAGATGAGGTATTTTTTTCTGATTTACATATTTGTGAATTGCTGAGTTAGGCGCTGTACCCAAGGTCGCAAACAGAAACAACACTTTTTCTTGCTCAATCAGCCTACGGGCCTGCTCGAGTGTCTTTGGAGGAGAAAAACTATCATCCAATGTCACAAAGTTAATCTTGCGCCCGTTAATACCACCCTCATCATTTATTTTCTTAAAATACGCAGCTTGCGCCTTTCCATATGAGCTATAGGCCGAGAAGGTGCCTGAATATGGATTTGTATTTCCAATTTTTATTTCTTTATCGGTAGCACCTGTATCGTATGGCTGCGCCACTACACCACCGCCACCGAGCGTCACTGCTAATGCAACCAGTAACGAACTTAAGCACTTTTGTTTTTGTTTCATGCTTTTCTCCTTTTTTTAAATTTATTAATCATGCCCATGACCCCATTAGGCGCTGCATAAGCTAACGCTAAAAGCATGGCGCCATAAACAGCCCAGGGCGCTGACTTTGAAATTTGATCTGCAACGTTCGGAACAAACTGAATAAATAACGCTCCGAAAATAGCACCGGGAATTGAGCCTAAGCCGCCAACGACAACCCCCACTAAAAGGCTGATTGATAAGAAAGACGGAAAACTGTCTGGCGCGATGTAGGCAACGGCTAAGGCACTTAGCGCGCCTGCGATACCCGTGTAGGCGGCAGACAGGCCAAACGTAGCCGTTTTTATAAAGGTTAAATTCACACCCAAAGCCGCTGCAGCTGTCGGTTGATCTCGAATCGCCACGATCGCTCGACCAACGCGCCCCGACAACAAATTGTTAGCAATCCAAAACAAAAAGATTCCAACGATTAAAATCACAAAATATAGCCAGCGATCTTCGCTAAGTTCATTACCAAAGAGAGTCAGCTCAAACGGTGGCATCGGCTTCTCAAGAACTAAGCCTTGTACACCGCCCGTGTAGTGTTCAATCGGTTTATATTTGAGCAGTTGCGGCGTTGCGATTGCCAAGGCAAAAGTAGCCAGCGCCAGATAATGACCTGCTAACCGTAAGGCTGGAAATCCCATTAAGACGCCAAGCAGCAAACAGACGAGCCCAGCAATCGGCAAGGTCAAATACGATGACATGCCTAGTTGCGTGATCAGAATCGCAGACGTGTAGGCCCCGACGGCATAGAAGGCCCCATGCCCGAGTGAAATCTGACCACCGAAACCCGTCAATATATTTAACCCAAGAATTGCGATCGCGTAAATTAAGACGAGATTGATTTGAAAGACTCGAAAATCTTCAACCAAAAAAGGCAACGCACACAGCGCAATCGCACCAACGAGTAGACTTAAATTTTTTGTGAAGGCAGACATATCAGCTCTGTTAGACGCGGGAGAAAATCGGTTTGCCAAAAAGGCCGTATGGACGGAAGATCAGGATCGAAACAATCAATATCAGCGCCATGGTCAACTTGAGGTCGCTACCAATCACGTATGCGCCCAAGATGTTTTCAAGCACCCCCAAAATGATGCCACCCACCACCGCACCCCATGGGTTATCAATGCCACCCAATAAAGCCGCTGCAAAGCCGTACAGCAAGATCCCAGCCATCATGTTCGGATCAAGAAACACGATTGGCGCAATCATCATGCCTGCAACCGCCCCGATCAACGCTGCCATCCCCCAGCCAAGCGCAAGCATCCACGAAACACGAATTCCGACCAAGCGCGCAGAATCAGGATTAAACGCCGCGGCTCGCATCGCCAAACCCAGAGGCGTAAACCGAAAAAAACAAAACACCGAAATCAGCACAACAAGTGTGACGGCAATTGAGCCAATCTGATGGCCAGAAAAGTATTGCGGCAAAAACATGCCCTCAACCGGGAATGGGCTCGGAAACGATTTAATCGTGTGCTCAAAAATCCAGCCTGCAAAAGCGTTGAAAATCACAAGCAAACCGATGAACACAATTACATTTGTAAGGATCGGCGCTTTTTCGACAGGCTTTAAGAAGATACGCTGGATGAGAACACCAGCAACAAACGAAACGATCATCGTGATCGTGAACGCGACCCAGTAGGGCATACCATTCTGAATCAAGGCCCAACATATAAACGTCGAGAAGGTCGCCATCTCACCTTGTGCGAAATTAATATGATGCGTTGACTGATGAATCATGACTAAGGCCAAACCCACTGCGGCATAAATGCCACCGTTGGCCAGCCCTGTTGTCACCTGCAATATGAACGAATCCATTAAAACTCCACAACCCGTAATTGATTCAATAGCCCAAATAGACACGTCGAATTGACTCATCAGCCTTGATATCGGCTGATGAGCCCGATAAAACGATCTTGCCGGTCTCAAGCAGATAAGCGTGATCTGCCAGATTTAGAGCAAGCGTCGCATTTTGTTCGACCAACAGCATACTGACCTGGTCTTCGCTGCTAATTTCGCGCATGATTTCAAAAATCTCTTTCACCACCAAAGGCGCCAAGCCAAAGGACGGCTCATCCAACAAGAGCAAGCGTGGCCGCAGCATCAGTGCTCGACTGATCGCAAGCATTTGCTGCTCTCCACCAGAAAGCGTACCGGCCTGCTGGCGATAGCGTTCTTTGAGTCGAGGAAACCGCGCATACATACGTTCAATATCGGCCAGTACTTCATGGCGATCTTTGCGCGTGTACGCACCGAGCTTCATATTTTCTTCAACAGTCAATGCAGTAAACGTTCCTCGACCATCTGGCACATGTGCGATTCCGACTCTAACAATATCTTCTGTTAGTTTTCCATCAATGCGCTTATCGATAAAAGTAATCGAGCCTGACGTGTGGACCGTCTGGCAGACTGCGCGCAACGTCGTCGTTTTGCCCGCACCATTTGCACCTAAAATTGTTGTAATACCGCCGACTTTTAACTCAAAATTTAAATCAAATAACACTTGATTCGGACCGTACCAAGCATTCAAATTAGCAACGTCAAGCAGCTTCATTGTTGCTATCTCCTAAATAAGCGCGAATCACCTCAGGATTATTTTGAATTTCTGCAGGCGTGCCTTCGGCAATTTTTTTACCGAAGTTCAACACCACAATCCAGTCAGAGACCTCCATCACTAAATTCATGTGGTGCTCGACCAACAGTACGGTGATACCCATGTCATCACGCACTGAGCGGATAAACGCACCCAAGTCGGTTAATTCATCGTGATTCAAACCGGCAGCAGGCTCATCAAGTAAAAGCATTTTTGGCTTCGAAGCCAAGGCGCGCGCAAACTCGACACGTTTCTGAATACCAAATGGCAAATCACCCACGGCACGATCTGCGTAATCTGACAGCTTTAAATACGCCAACAACGCATCGGCCTCAACGACCATTCTTTTTTCTTCTGTAAGACTGGCTGGCAGTCTTAACATATTGCTGATAAAACCACCTTCCGATCGCGCATGCGCGCCCACCATCACATTCTGACGAACGGTCATCGTGCGAAACATCGCTAAATTTTGGAAGGTACGTCCGACCCCAATCCCTGCCATCTCGTGCACGGGCGTCAGCGTGATTGATTTGCCGTCAAACAGCAGATCACCAGCTTGATACTGATACAGGCGACTCAAACAATTAAAGAGCGTTGTTTTGCCGGCACCATTTGGTCCGATCAAACCACAGACTTTATTTCGAGGGACATCAAAACTGACTGAATCTAAAGCAACGATGCCACCAAAGCGCACAGTAATATCTTTAACACTCAGCAATGCTGACGCTGACTGGTTCGACAAATCGGTTCTCCACGATTAAATCAAAAATGATCTATTTTTTATTAAATTCGTAGGCATGAAAGTACGTGGGAAATTGATATTGGTCAAACGGAATTACGCTTACGGGTTTTCTCTTAAGTGTTTTCCCTGATTTGTACTTTCTGCTAACGTGCAGCCAGGCGAACTTGATCAAGATTGAGGCGATCATCATGCACTTTTCAAAGAAACAAATATTGCACGCTAAACAACTGCTCATCAGTCTGGCTGCCCTCATTACAACCGCGGGCTTTCCAGCAGCGAGCTACAGCCAAGCGGCGGCCTACCCCGCGCGTTCGATTCGGCTGATTGTTCCGTACCCACCGGCTGGCACCACCGATATTGTTGCGCGCTTATTGGCTGCAAAATTAACGATCGCACTGAAGCAAACGGTGCAAGTCGAAAACAAAGCTGGCGCCGGTGGGGTCATTGGTGCTGATTCAGTCGCCAAGGCAGCCCCCGATGGCTACACGCTATTGCTCGGCGCGAGCGGCCCGATTATCGCAAGTCAATCTCTGCCGCCAAAGCCAAACTACGATTCAATTCGCGATTTTGCACCCATTTCACTTGTTGCAACCGTGCCAACAATGCTAGTGGTTAATCCAAAACTGGCCGTGACCACCGTTGCCGAACTGATCGCTATGGCAAAGGCCAATCCCGGCAAGCTCAACTTTGCGTCGACGGGCTCAGGCGCATCACCGCATCTATCGGGCGAATTATTCAAGCTGATGGCAAGCGTCGATATCAAACACGTTCCGTACAAAGGCAGTGCCCCAGCAGTCACAGATTTGATCGGCGGTCAGGTTGATCTGATGTTTGAACAAATTCCTGGTGCGATGCCCTTTGTGCAAACTGGTCAATTGAGAGCCTTGGCCATGGGCAGTGCCCAACGTGTTGGCGCCTACCCTAATATTCCAACGATTTCCGAATCAGGCCTACCAGGCTTCGACATGGTCGCTTGGTTTGGTGTGTTGGCCCCCGCGCAGACTCCCGCAGAAGTGATCAACCGGTTGAACACCGAGATTACTCAGATCATGCGCACACAAGAAGTTAAAGATAAACTCGTCAGCATCGGTGCTGAACCGCAAGCCAGCACCACAGCCGAGTTTGCAAATACGATCGCCACTGAGATTCCGAAGTGGCGCGCGTTAATCGAAAAACTCGGACTACTGTAAGCAAAACTCAGGCGGCTTTGGGTACCGCCGACTGAGAGGCTGTTACGCCCGCGTTGATGGCACTGAGCAACGCGCTCAATGGGTGCTGGTCAAGCATGAAACAAGTTTGAGCCAACGCAGCTGCCGAAATATTGAGTTTGCCAAAGCTGCAGCAATCTGCACCCTTTACGATCAGCTCTTGATCGGTCAGTGGATGTTCTTTACTGCCGCGCAACTTTTCAACACGACGCTTGAGTACGGCGCCGTCTTTTAGGTAGACGGTTAATTCTGCCCAGCGAGGATACAAAGGTGGAGGTCCTTCAGTCACCGTCACCTTGGGCAAGAAAGACTGAATCGCCTCGCGTTGCACGGCAGCATCTTCAAATGTTTTAAGCACCACTTCACCATCGTGCAGCGCGGCCGTCACGGCGTACTGCATGCTGAACTTGCCTTCTAAGCCTGTCGTAGGACGATTATGGATGAGTGGTACCGTGGCGCGATAGTTTGTTTGGATCGAAACGCGCTCAATCTGTTCAAACTTAAAAGGCGTTTCTTTGAGCATATCAAGTAAACCATCAATGGTTCGATGCGTGGCGTAGCATAAAGGATATTTTTTAACTTCAATGCCACTGCGTTCAATTTCAAGCGGCAAGTGACCGAGTTGGTTCAACTCTGCGTGCAAATCCATCTTGTCTGCATATAAGGTGCTGTAGCCTTGGTCGCCATCCAGCGCTTTGGCCGACGCGTCAAACCCAAGCTTCGCTAGCATCACCGCACGTAAGGCAACTGCATTGGCTTGGCCCGCCTGAAAGGGTTTTGACATCGTGCCAAAGTTTTGTCGCGTTCCCGCAATTTGCGAGACAGTGATCCCCAGCGCATTCACAATCTGAGCGTGGTTCAATTTCAATAAATGCGCGCAAGCCACCGTTGCACCAAACGTCGCGATCGAGGCCGTTGAGTGCCAGCCTTTTGCATATTGCTCATCCACAATGGCGCGCGCCAAGCGCAAGGCCACTTCAAAACCCGCAACATATGCATTAATAATATCGCGCCCTTGCGAGCCTAGTGATTCACCCAAGGCAATCACTGCCGGCAAAATCGCCACTGTTGGGTGTCCACGCAAGGGAGACGATACATCATCAAAATCTAACGCATGGCCCATTGTTCCATTGACCAGGGCGGCCATCTCGAGTGATAACTTTTGGCCGGTCGCCCAAACTGTTGCCATATGCGGGCCTGTTTGACCATGCGC
>Ga0194037_1003131_pt1 | contig 10453 bp, 8 predicted proteins | sample JunL306m_MetaG_FD_148653 | JGI IMG/M metagenome (GOLD analysis project Ga0194037, IMG submission 148653) | Anoxic zone freshwater microbial communities from boreal shield lake in IISD Experimental Lakes Area, Ontario, Canada - Jun2016-L304-6m | ecosystem: Environmental > Aquatic > Freshwater >...
ACAATGCGCCCATCTTCTTCGGAGAGTTCCTGAAGAACGCGCATGTCCCTTGTTTTCCATACCCATTCGGTTGCAACATCTATATCGTACAACAAACTCATAACTGCATGTTGTGGAGCATCGATGGTGGCAATACCGACAAATGAAAGGAAGTCGGATGACGGGAGCGGGCAGGTAAAGATTTTCAACCAGTCGTTTTTTAGACGTAACGTACAGGCTGCACTGTTGATTTTTTCCATTAATGACATGATCAGCGCGTTTATTTCGTTTAAATAATAGTTAAAAGTAGTTTGCTCTTCCCTGTGCTGCTATGGGCGATTGCCTGGCACTGATTCGGCTATTTTGACAACTTTATCGGAATCGCGAACAAGAAACTTTATCTGCCCTTCGGCACCGAAAAGCTGATGTGCAATCTTTGACTTTACAGCGCGTGCAATGCTTTTTCTGTCCCTTAGAAAACCTTTTTTATCGAAGGTTATCTTTTTTGCCTTGCAGGTGTTTATTACAAGTGACTGGAAACTGCTCTCTTCGGAGTACTTTGCTATAAAGATTTCCAGTGAGGTGCGATAACTCTGAACTGTGCTGTGAGGATCGTCGAGAATCTTGCGGGCAATATCATCTAAAGAACCCGACTGGAAGAGCTTCTGATAAAAATCAGACAAGGTCTCTCCTGTGACCCAGTAATCCGGAATAACACCGCCTGCATCCCGTAACGCGGACAAACGCTTCTGCTGCTTTACATCCTGATTTTTAAGTCCGGATATCAATTTAGGTAGCGATGAAGTCTTATATACGGAAACTCCGTCAGTTCTAAGATACAACAAACTGTCGGGATTGGTAAAGAGTTTTTGGGGAAGAATGCTGGTCATGGAATCCTTATAATAGCTCTCACGTCCTGCTACTCCCTTGTGATACACTCTCTGAATCTGACGACCTGACGGTGTGTAATACCGTGACACGGTTAATCGGATGGCGGATCCGTCGGAAAACTGAATCTGCCGCTGCACAAGACCTTTGCCAAAGGTAAGTTCTCCGACAACAATGGCTCTTTGGTTGTCCTGCAGAGCTCCTGCCAGAATTTCGGACGCTGATGCGCTGCCTTTGTCGACCAGGACTATCACGTCTCCTTTTTTAAAGCCGTCGTCAGCCGACTTGGCGATATAGCGCTCATCATCTGAGCCGCCTTTTCGGCTTTTTGTGTAGACGATAAGTTGCCCTTTGGCAAGAAATTCATCGGCGACCTCAACTGCCTGCTCAAGGAAACCGCCTGGATTGCCTCGGAGATCGAGGACGAGTCGTGTCATGCCCTGTTTTTTCAACCCCTCAAGCGCGCGGCGGAACTCGTCTGCTGTTGTGGCAATAAAACGGCTCAACCTTATGTAGCCGACATGTTCTTTCAGCATAAAGGCGGCGTCAATACTTGAGGTGGAAATTTTGTCTCGAGTAACGGTAAAGTCTAACTGTTTGCCGTTCAGTGGCCTGAATACTTTGAGCTTGACCTGAGTTCCCCGTTTGCCTCTCAGCTTTCTGAGTACCTCCTGGCGTGTTATACCAATTGCTCGTGCGGAATCTATATCAATAATACGATCGCCGGCTGCAATACCGACTGCTGCACTTGGGCCGCCGGACAGAGGAGTCACAACGAGAAGCGTATCGCTGATAACATCGAACTCTATACCTATACCGTCAAAATTTCCATCGAATTCCGCCTGGGAAAAGGAGACCTTTTCCGGTTCCAGATACACCGTGTGCGGGTCAAGATATTCTGCCATTCCCTGTATGCCGGCACCTGCCAGACTGTCGCTGTTAATCTTATCTACATAGAGGTCCTGCATCATGCTGAAGGCTTCAAACATTTTCTGTTTCTGTTCGACCTGGGCTGTCTTTCCACCATTGAGCCTGGTGCCGAGAAATACGCCGAACACGAGCACGACAAGCATCATTACAATGGTGAGTATACGGGACATGAGGTGTGGTTTATTTACACAATAAGAGAGAGCATCGGTTTGATGCCGAAAACGCAGTTTACCGATCAAACATCAAAATCACAAAAATTAACGCTCAGCAACATAATAATACTCTCTTGCCAAAAATATTATCACCCACAATAATCAAATATGCAACCCAAGATATATGCGAGAGAATCATCAACAGCATAAAACGTTATAAAGGTCACTTATAACACCGCATACGCCTATACAATAAAATAATATCAAAAGTTTAATAATGATAAATTCAGATATGAACAAAGACACAATAACCCTTACATCCTCATAATACGACTATTCATGAACGTGTTACATAAAGAATGTAACACAACACAATAACTCTTTTAATGAATATTTAATTAACAAACATAAAAAATACATAACACTCATATATCTGCACATCATCATAGTTATTTATACTCATAACATATTAAAGTAATTGTTAGATAGATTGATATATCGTCTTTTATTACAACTGCTTATATTGTTTTATATAAAAATATATTTGCCATATTATGAGTATTTTTTATAACAATTGAAAATTATGTTTACAGCCTCATTTATGATTTTAAAGGGGATATATAATAGTTATTATATAATTTTAATGACGACTGTATTTATGATAATAAATTTTAATGAAACAGACTGATAATGCGCAGCATATGCGCTTATCATGATCAATTTTATCGGCTATTTATATGAGAGTGGTTATTTGTATATTGAAAATATACTAAGGACTGCAGTAGGGTAACTATTGACTTATATCAGGCGCTATCAGTGGGTTTTATACTGAGCTATCAGCTCAATTTCGAGGCTTGCATCAAGGGGTAATTCGGTAACGCCAACAGCACTTCTTGCGTGCACTCCCCTGTCTCCAAAAATATCATGGAGTAAGGAAGATGCTCCGTTTGCAACCTGATGCTGATTTGAAAAGAAGTTTTCGCTGGACACATAGAGGGTGAGTTTGACAATTTTCTCAATATTGTCCAACGTACCGATTACGGATTTAATTGCTGCAAGTGCGTTTAGAAGGGCAATTTTTGATGCATAAACGGCATCGTCTTTTGTGAGTTCATTGACCTTGCCTTTACCGCCAGGCTCGAATAATTTACCTTCTTTGAGGGGTAGTTGACCGGAGGTAAAAACGAGATTTCCGGAGGATACCGCAGGGGAATAGAGACCAGCTGCTGTTGGTAATTGTGGCAGAATAAAGCCTGCTTTAATGATGTTTTCTTCTATTAAGCCCATTGCAACTGTTCTGTGAAAAGGTTAGAACGAAAGGACAAAAATCTTCCTGAAATATCGTTTGCTGAGTGTTATGAATAATATTATTTATGATGGACAAAAAGTCTAATTTTTTTTACCAATCAGAGCATTTTTTCGACATATAAACTTCCCCCTCTTACCCTCTTGAGGCGCTTTTATGATTGTTTAGATGTTTAGAACAACTCAATAGAATACTACTATCCATGATACCTTGCTCCCCTTTTGTGTGTGTCGTCACTGATGAGGCTTTCTGCCCCGTTACTCTTGCTGCAGAGGCTCTTAAGGGCGGGGCGGCAATGATACAGTTACGCCATAAATCCGCATCAGGAAGAGAGCTGCTCTCCTGGGCAGTTGCAATCAGGCATCTTTGCAATGAATATAAGGCTGTTTTTATTGTTAACGACAGGGTTGATATTGCTATCGGAAGTGATGCGGATGGTGTGCATTTGGGACAGGATGATATTTCAGCTGTTAAGGCTCGAAAACTGATTGGAAACAGCAAGATTCTCGGGATTTCGGCTTCGAGCGTTGCTGAAGCGCTTAAGGCTGAAAAAGAGGGCGCTGACTATATCGGCCTTGGGCATATTTATCCTACCGTTTCGAAGCTGAAAGAGCATGACCCTCTTGGACCGGATACGTTGAGGGCCGTAGCTGCCATGGTGCATGTGCCGGTTGTTGCGATTGGAGGCATTGATGCTGTAAATGCCCCGCTTCTTGTATCGCTCGGGGCTGCAGGGGTTGCTGTGATTTCGGCCGTAAGCAGGGCAAAAGAACCATCGCTGGCTACGCATGAAATCTTGAGCGCCATGACATTGAGAGTGCTATGACAAAAGCCTTTAGAACGGTACTTACTATTGCAGGATCGGACAGCAGCGGTGGTGCCGGCATTCAGGCGGACATCAAAACGTTTGCGGCACTGGAATGCTTCGGATTATCTGTCATAACCGCCCTTACAGCCCAAAATACAACAGGAGTCAATGCTATTTACCCTTTAACGGGAAAATGCATCAGAGAGCAGTTCTGGAGCATTTGTGGGGATATTACTATTGATGCTGTGAAAATCGGTATGCTTGGCAGTGCTGATGCTGTCATAGCTGTATCGGGATTGCTTAGGGAGCTGCAAGGCAAGCCTCCTGTGATTGTTGACACGGTTCTTGCTTCATCAGGCGGAATTGCTCTGGTTCCTTTGAAAGCGATCCCTATCATGAAGGAGGAACTTTTTCCCCTTGCTTCGCTGATAACACCAAACCTGCCTGAAGCGGCCATGCTTGCAGGCTTGAAATTGCCGCCTGCAACACAGGAAGCTATTGAGGAGACTGCGGTCAAACTTCTTGAAACCGGTGCCGCTTCGGTGCTGATTAAAGGGGGGCATGGTGAGGGTGAGGAGTGCCGCGACTGTCTATATATCGATAACCGTTTTGTCTGGTTCAGTTCGAAGAAAATAGTGACGGGTAACACGCATGGGACCGGTTGCACCCTATCTTCGGCTATTGCCGCATTTATGGCTAGAGGTGAAGATACTGAAGGTGCGGTTAAGAGGGCAAAAGAGTATCTTGACGGGGCTCTTCAGGCGGGGTCTCGCTACCGGTTGGGGAGTGGCAGCGGACCACTGCATCACTTTTATCGTTTCTGGCAGTAGGCTACGAAAGGCCTCGTGCAGGACGGCCTATGGAGTAATAGGTAAACCCGAACTGCTCCATAAAATCGGGGCTGTAAATGTTTCGGCCATCAAAAATGACTGGATGGCTGAGATCCCTTTTAATCATCTCGAAATCGGGGCTGCGGAAAACAAGCCACTCGGTCAATACAACAAGAGCGTTGGAGCCTCTGACTGCGTCTTCCTGGTTTGCGGCATAGTGGATGTCGACACTCTCACCGTATATCCGTTTAACTTCGTTCATGGCGACTGGGTCGTAGACTCGAAGTCGAGCACCATGGCTCAAGAGTTCTTCTATTACTCTTCGACTCGGAGCTTCGCGCATGTCGTCGGTGTTCGGCTTGAAGGAAAGTCCCCATATGGCGAAAACCTGTCCCTGAATATCGTCGTTGTAGTGTGTCTTGATTTTTTTGACGAGTGTACTTTTCTGGTCGTTATTCACTGCTTCGACGGCCTGGAGTATCCGTGAATGATAGCCGTGCTGGTGTGCGGTTCGTTCGAGTGCCTGCACGTCTTTGGGAAAGCATGAGCCGCCGTAACCGATTCCCGGATAAATAAATGAAAATCCAATCCTTGAGTCGGAACCTATGCCTTTTCGTACTGCTTCGATATCTGCCCCTACGCGGTCGGCGATGTTGGCAATTTCGTTCATGAAGCTGATTTTTGTAGCAAGCATAGCATTTGCTGCATACTTTGTCAGTTCGGCTGACCGTATGTCCATTGCTATAAAACGATCGGAACTACGGTTGAACGGTGAATAGAGAAAACGAAGCAGTTCTTTGGTTCGGGGATTGTCTACGCCGATGACTATGCGTTCGGGTTTCATGAAATCGTTGACGGCATCTCCTTCTTTGAGAAACTCGGGATTTGATACGACATCAAAATCGATTTCCAACTTTCGTGCTTTAAGAACTGATGTGATTTTTGCCCGGACAAGGTCAGCGGTACCAACAGGAACTGTCGATTTATTGATAACTATCCGGTACTCGTTCATAAATGTTCCAATGCTCTCCGCAACACTGAGAACGTGGCGCAAATCTGCTGAGCCGTCTTCATCGGGAGGTGTTCCGACTGCGATAAGCTGGTAGAGACCGAATGCTACTCCTTCCTGCATGTCAGAAGTAAACCTCAGACGACCGGCCTTGATGTTTTCTGCTACAATTTCTTCGAGTCCCGGTTCATGGATGGGAATAAGGCCTTCGTTGAGATTTTGAATTTTTTGACGGTCAATGTCTACGCAAAGAACATCGTTACCGACTTCGGCAAAGCATGCGCCTGTAACCAGTCCAACATAACCTGTTCCAAAAATGGTTATTTTCATGAAAACGAGGTGAGGGTTAGTGTGTTCTGCTGCATGATTATTCTATGACTATTACCAGACACCTTGATTTCTGCCAGAAAGCGTTTTCGTTGCGGATGAGAAGAACCGAAGAGGTTTTGCCGCCTACAAGCTCATAAGAACCTACGGAATGAGGTGTTATGATTTTGAGGTTTGAAAGTGGTTTGTCAAAGAATAAATCCCTTGTTTCGGTAATATCAAGCTTCTTAAAGAGGTTGACATTGAAGTCGGAGGCCAGCCGGTACTCGCTGCCAAAAAACTTTTCGAGCGGGTTGATGCGGACGAGAACCCCTTTTGATACGAGCTCATTGAACGTGCCTGAAATATAGTAGGCTGTATAGAGCTGAACTTCCTGATCCTGAATAAATTTGTCAAGCACATCTACAGTTGTCATCAGTGTTGAAATCTGCTTGTTCAGATTTTTCAGCTGGCCTTTGAGGGCTTGTACTTCGGTATCTTTTGTACCGACGGCAACTTTCATTTCTGAAACAAGCCGGTCCAGGGATTCGGCACGATAGGAAGATGCCTTGTTTTCTTCTTCAAGCTTTTTGATCAGGTTTTTGCTTGATGCAAGAGTGGAATCAATAAATCGGATACTATTGGTGATATCGCGTCCGATCTGCTTGACATTTGTGGAATCGTGACCTTCAATTCCTGAAGAAAGCCGTTCAACCACAGCCTCTTTCTGCTGAATTCTTCCGAGGTTCTTTTGCACCTGGGCAAGAATAGCCATCATTGTTTCAAGATGTTCCTTCCGGGGATCCTGCTTTTGCTTTTCCTGGGTACATGAGGTGAGTACCAGAAGAAATGCTAAGAATACAATCCCGGCAACCCTGAGTCGACTATCCCTTAGAGCCACTGAATCCATTGTTCTACCCCTTCTTTTGTGCCATACCACCTGGTATGCGGTGTTGGAAGATGTTCTGCATCTGCAATAGTAACATTTTCGGCACCCTCTAGAAAACAGCTTTTTGCTGGCACAATTCCGTCGCCGCCAAGATTGCCTTCGTCGAGAACGCTTTTATAGAACTTATAACACATTTTTTCGACAAAACTTCCCTGAGAATTGCCATGATACTTATCGCTGACTACAGAAACAACAGGGTAGTGAGAAAAAAAATCAGATGATAAATATTTGAAAATAAAATCGGTCTTTATTTTTGCGTAATGCTCGTGTGTATGAAAAGGGGTGCCAAGTGTAACCAGCTTTCCAATTCCAGATCCGGTTTGATAAACATCGCCCTGAAATGGTTTTTGAAGGAGATATACCATGGCGACGGTGCCTCCCCCGCTATGGGCGACAAGGGTAACCGGCTCACCGGGATATTTTTTGTTCATATCCCTGACAGATTTGTCGAGGGCTTTCATAACCCGATTGGTGGAATACTCCGGTGATGGCGGAAAGCCTACCCAGTCAACAAGGGATACCGGAGCAATAGTGATTTTTGCTCTTGGGATATACTCTGCAAGCGCATCTTTCATTATGTCGTACAGTGAATCCCAAAAAAGCACGCCGGGTATTATAACAACCGGGTTTTGAGGTACAGCCTTCATAATAGATTCAGTGGTTGAAATAATTTATTTCACGACCATTTTTTCAGCAGTTCAACAAGAAGGCTCACACCGAAACCTGTTCCTCCATTGACCTTGTTGCTGCCTCCTTTTGGCTGAAAGGATGGGCCGGCAATGTCGATATGTGCCCAGTTTTTATGACCGTCAATGAATTTTTCCAGAAATTTGGCGGCTGTTATAGAACCGGCCCCGCGTCCGCCTGTATTGTTTACATCAGCAACGTCTGACTTTATCTGCTCGTCGTAGAGGTCCCATAGCGGCATTCTCCATACTTTATCGCCTGACTGCTGGCCTGCCTGATAAATTTCATCAGCAAGTTTGTCGTTGTTGCTGAAAAGACCGGCAACGGCGTAGCCTAATGCAACAATACAAGCTCCTGTGAGAGTTGCAAGGTCAATAATGACATCGGGATTGTATTTCTCCGTAGCGTAGGTCAGGGCGTCGGCAAGAATAAGACGACCCTCGGCATCGGTATTGCCGACCTCGACAGTAATGCCTGAATAGGTGGTTATAACGTCGCCTGGTGTCTGTGCTGTTCCGCTCGGCATGTTGTCGGTAGCTGGAATGAGACCTATAACGTGAAGGGGAAGTCCAAGTCGAGCGACAGCCTCTACTGCTCCTATGACGCTGGCGGCACCTGACATATCGGACTTCATTTCACCCATATTTTCGGAAGGCTTGATTGAAATACCGCCGGAATCGAAGGTAACGCCTTTACCGACAAGGGCCACAACAGCTTTATGTTTGCCTTTTGGGTTGTAATCAAGCACGGTAAACGTTGGCGGCTGAACGCTGCCTTTGTTCACTGCAAGCAGGCCACCCATGCCCAGTGACTCTATTTCTTTTTTATTAAAGACTTTGACATCGTAACCGTGTTTTTTGCCCGATTCGACTGCCGTTTTTGAAATATCTTCGGCCTGCAGGTAATTTGCCGGAAGGTTGACAAGATCTCTAACCATCTTCTGGCATGAGGCTACAATTTTTCCTTCGGCAACTCCTTTTTCAGTATCCTCAAGAGCATCGGCGTCAACTTTAATAAGGAGCTCTGTTATGTCTTTTGGCTTTTTTGGTGATTTCTTTTTATCGAGCTTGCCGCTTTTCAGCTGATCAAACCTGTAGTTGCCTGCAAAACAGCCAATAACAAGAGAGGCTGCAAGCCCAGAGACTGTTTGTTCTGTTGATGCTGCAAGTTGGGCTATTGAGGAGCAGTCTATGGCAATTTTTTCAATTTTGAGATCTACTGCTTTCGTGGCAAATGCAACGGATGCCTTGCGCCAATCTTCTATGGTTTTTCCTTCGCCTAGACCAAGCAAAGCGACTCTTGCAGCGACATACCTCGTGGAGGAACCGTATAAAACAATAATTTCGCCTGCATCTGCCTTGAAATCTTTCAATACCTTGGTATCCAGCTCTAAGGATTCAAGGGTTTTTTCCGCTTCGTTTTTCAATGCACCACTGGTAAATGGGAGAACAAGAAGTTCGGTGGCTATCTGGTCAAGGTCATTTTTTATTACTGATATTTTCATAGGGGTACCGGCGAAGGTTGTTATGAAAGACTTTTTTCACTGTAATTTTTCAGAAACTCTCTCACATCATCCAAAAGTACTTTCTGGGCTCTGTCGGAGGAAAACTGGAAAAGACATCCGGCTGCATTCATATGGCCGCCTCCTCCGTATTTTTTGGCTAACTGGTTTACATAAATATCGCCCCGTGACCTGAAACTTGCTTTGGTCCTGCCGTCCTGCATTTCTACCATAAGAACGGCTATCCGTACGGATGGAACACTTAAAAGATAGCGGATAATAAGATCGGTATCAAATAATTTACTTCCTGTAGCTTTGAGCATGTCCTGCGATATGAAAAGCCATGATATATCACCGTCGTCAAGAATGGTAATGGCGCTGAGTGCTGCTCCAAGGAGCTTCAAAGCCGGAGCTGTCAATGAGTTGTATATTCTGTCGTATATTTCAGAAGGGTCGGCTCCCTTGCTTACAAGGTCGCCTGCAAGCTTATAGACGTATGGTGTTGTTTTTGGAAATCTGAAGGAGCCGGTATCAGTCATGACGGATACATAAAGTGCTTCGGCAACTTCCGGGGTGAACAACTCACGGGATAATCGCTCCTGAAGCGCGTACACCAACCCGTAAACAAGCTCGCCGGTTGATGAGGCAAAGCTTTCGCACACCATGACATCTGCAAAATCTTCGGGTTCGAGATGATGGTCTATACAGAGAATCTTAAGTGCTCCCAGCTCTTTTGAAAAGCCTACATGGGGCCATAGTTTACCCATCCTGTCTCGAAGATTAGCGTCAAGCAGAATAACGACGTCACAGAGTGAGAGTTCCTGTATAGCTTCCTCACTCTTGTTATCAAACAGAGTTATTGGATATAACTTTTTAAGAAACAAATAATTCGGAGGAACTTCCGTGGGATTGACTATCCTGACCTGCTTGCCGAGAGCCTGAAGAACCGTTGCAAGGGCTACTTCGCTTCCCAGGCCGTCACCATCGGAATTTTCGTGTGTGGTAATAACAAAATGCTGTCCCTGAAGCAACTCATCTATGATCGGAGACCATTCACTTGTGTCAAGCATCCGACCATACTCTGGTACTATCATTAGTTTGAGGTAAC
>Ga0194037_1003133_pt1 | contig 10451 bp, 8 predicted proteins | sample JunL306m_MetaG_FD_148653 | JGI IMG/M metagenome (GOLD analysis project Ga0194037, IMG submission 148653) | Anoxic zone freshwater microbial communities from boreal shield lake in IISD Experimental Lakes Area, Ontario, Canada - Jun2016-L304-6m | ecosystem: Environmental > Aquatic > Freshwater >...
CCTTTTCCGTAATGCTCACGACGAGAGCTTTTGACAAACGCCGCTTACGGTGGTTTGCACCCTGCTCCTGCAAGCCGAGTGCGAGGGACCTACCCTCATCTCTTGCACTGCTGACCTACAGCGCACAAAGCTTACATTTTATCAAAGCTTTTTTAAAAGTTTCAGAGATCAGATTGCCAGAACTTCAAGAAGAGAAAAAGAACTGGAACACACTACCCGAAAGCCGACATCGTTACCACCGTAAGCCGGGCGGCCATTGCTCCGAGCAGAACAACGCAATCCATCGGAAAGATTGAGCCAAGAACCGCCTCGCAACGCAAGGGCTGGAGCATATTTTTCATGCATATTCGCCATCCACTCCCATGCATTGCCTGCCATATCGTACAACCCCTCAGGTGTAGCGCCGTCTGGATAGTTGCCAACGGGTATTGTTGCACCAAGAGATTGATTGAAATTAGCCAGTGTCGAGCCTGGCTCACCCTTCTCATTACGCCAAGGATATTTCCGAACTTTCTCAGGAATCGCACCAATCTTTCCCCCAGCGGCCCACTCCCACTCTATCTCGGTCGGAAGGCGGTACTGCAGTTTATCAGGTTCAAAAAGAGAGAGCCAGAGGCAGTACGCTTGTGCAGCATACCAGGTAATGCCAACCACCGGCTGATCTTCCCCGTCGAATTTGCGGTTTTCATCAAATTCAGACTGAAACAGAGTTACAAGATCGTTGTTGCCCTTGTTGAGATAGTTACCGAACTCCTCTCCCCAACTGTTGTTTTGGGCGATTGTTTTCAGCTCTGCACCGAGTGACTTCGCCGAAGAGACTTGTTGCTGCAAGGATGCAATGAACAAGCGGTAAAGCCGGTTCGTTACCATGTATTTCGCAACATAGAGATCCTCAACGATCACCTTGTTGTTTGTCACCGAATAGATATAGCTTCCCCCAGATATCAGGATGTACTCCGCATTCTGTTCGTTGGGATTTCGGAACAATGCCGGTTTTCCGCTGGCACTTTTTTCAGCTTTTGATGCCAGTGGCTGACCTCCGAGTGCCAGAATCACCTCCTCAGTGCGGTTGATAATGTCCCTATTCTCTCTGCCATGTTTTTTCTCCCTGAACTCCAGCAACGCTTCAAGGGCTGCCGGTTTATTGATGGTTTTGAGGCAGTCAAGAATCACCCGTTGCCTACCTGTTGTTGTTGCCGGTTCAAGCAGCTTGTTGCACAAAGCGTCAACCTTTTTTCCTTTTGCTTCTTCAATTATTGTTTGCAACAACAACTGCTGCTTTTGCGTCATATCGTCACTCCATGGCGAGTCAAACAGCTTTTGCATAAAGGCATCAAAAACCTTGGCATCAACCGAAGCAATAAAAAAACGAAGTGGCTCTTCCCACCAGTCTTCCCCGAAATGAGTGACCAACTTGTTAAGGTGATCGTAAGGCCTGCCTTCCTTAAGCTGAATACCGGCGAGATATTCTCGAAATGATTTATGCCGGAAAAGGTACTCTTTGCCGCCTGTCTCAACCAGCAAACCTGCACGTTTAACCAGATAGTCACAAAAAGCTTCCGCTGTGGGAGGGGTATCAAGCGTGTCGAGCCACTCCTGCATTGCAGTGTGCATTTCATCTTTTGTCGCTTCATCTTTTTTAAGCCTCTCCTGCATCCAGAGTGAAACCGGCCCAAGCACCTGTCGGGCATCAATTGCAGAGAGCAAGGGTTTGATATCCCGGCGTTTGTCGCGGAATTCAAGCAGATAATCGAGCGCGGCTTCGTAAAGTTTCACACGACTTTCCGGCATGTAGTCTCTATCCTTCCACAAAATAGCCATGATCTGCAGAATCATGGGAATAGCAGCCAGTTGACGCAAGCCCTTGTTCTTTTCTGCCTTGAGATGCGCAACAATGGTGGTGGTGCGTTTTTCGGCCTCTGCTTTTTGCTTTTCCTGCCACCTTTCTTCGTCAAATCCTTTTTCACAAGGCTCTTTGAGAAATGCTGCACTGAACCAGTTTCGCAAAAACCGCTCCTGCTGCGCCGCAGTAAAGTCCTGCACATCGGCTCGTTCGTACTCTGACTCAAGCTCAATACCTTCATCTTTGCGATATCCTGTCGCCCGGGATGTCACCACAAAAAAGGCCTTGCCGAAGCCGCTGAAGGCGTTGTCAATCCACCGGCACACTTCTTTTCGCTCTTCGATAGTGCTGATTTCATCAAGACCATCAAGCAACACCAGTGAGCTGTCATTGTTCAACCAGTCATTGAAAACTTTTGCATCAATGGTTTGATGATGCTTTTCTGACCATGCGGCAAGAGTTGCTGGAAGCTTTTCTGTGCAGTGCCCCTCCTTGTCGCGGACAAGATCGCGCAATGGCAGGTAGAAAACTTTGACTGGTGCACTGAAGCCAAGCTTCGTGTAATCATCAATCGCACAAAGGGCATAATACTTGAGAAGCGTTGTTTTGCCTGCGCCAGGGTCGCCGATAACAAGCAACATCCGGCGACCTCTCCGGTCGTGGAAAGCCTGCTTCATGATCTCATCAGGATAGAGAATATGTTCACTTCCTTGCAGATCGCTCTCTTTTGAAACAAGGCCTCCTCTTTCATTACTGTGAGAAAGACGCAAGGGTACAAAGGTATCGTTGTTCAGGTTGACCTTTATGCTCTCAACACCCGGTAGCCCAAGCATACGAATGTAACCCAACTCCTCTTTGAGGATTGTCTGGTAGCATTGATCATATTGCGAATGTCCCGTTGTATTCACATAAGCTAACTTCTTAAAGGCACCAAATAGTTGAGTTTTCAATTCCTCAGCAGTACTCACATTAATCAAGACTGATTCGCGAGCAACTGCTTCACGAAAATTTAACTGCTTCTGACTATAAAATTCGCTCTCAGATAGCTGTTTTTCAAAAATATTCTCTTTCAGAGAAAACAAAAGCCGAGGCAAATTTTTTCTCGCTTTAACTCGAAAATATTCGATTTCGGTTATAGATTTTTCATGTATATCAGGAACATATCCATATTGATTGGTAAGTATTCCGATGTAGATATCGGCATAATCTACCATCGTATTAGATAGCATAATTGCATCATCCTCATCATTCTCTGTATTAGGATGATGCTCCATCATAACAGGAAAATATCCTGACTTAAAGCAAACTTCGAATGCAGCGGCTCTAAAAGCATCCAATCCAGATAGTGATCCCCCAATAAGCGCTCGTTTTCTTAACTCGATAGGTTGGCGAGTATTGGAGTCAATGAAAAATGGTCTCATAAAGCATACAACTACGGCCCCATTCTGAATACGTATTCTTGGTGGGGGTAAAAGCACTTTTTGCATAGCATACCGCATACGGGAGATCCCTGATGCATTAAGTTCAACATGAGTAATATGCTGAAAGATATCAGCAATGATAGGATTTCTTCGAACCGGCCTTAATGTATCGGAATATTGGTTTAACTGATCAATATTTACTGACCCGAACAATGTTCCAAAGCTTGTTATCTCAATCCGATTATCAAAAACTTCGACACGAGTAGGTTGATCTCGGTTCAGAGCATCCTCATAGTCTCGATGCACCAGAGCATTGGCTAACGCCTCACGTAGAGCAATCTTGGGAATTTCCAGATCATCACGATCAGTTGAACCAACCCGACCTTGACGTCCAAGGTGGGCTTCAGAAGTCAACCAATTTATTCCTTGATCAAACAAGTTAAGCAAGTTATCATGAATTGAATATCTTTCCACTCTTGATGACATCCGGCTCACACCTTTAAAACGAACTACCTCTAAACTGCATGAACCAAATTTGTCTTTAATAAGCCGAGATGGTGCGAAGCAAAGAAAAGCACCCAATGTCGGACGATTACCCGTCACACAACCGAGAATAGCCAAGCGCTCTTCAATAGGTGATGAATGCTTTGCTTGTGGCAACTCTTTGAGAGAATCTTCTGTTAATAGAAACTTTTCTACCAACACTTTATCTAACTCCTCAACCTTATGAATCAGTACAGGACGTCGATCAAAACTAATGTCTTTTATATATCCAATTATACGCTTTGACGAATATGTCGTGGAGTGCTTTGGCACTTTTAAACACTTAATATCGGCAATAACGTCTCGCATTGCATCCCGGAGCTTGTCAAGAGCAATATTTTTTAGATCATCTATATCAGCGTATAGTGGTAAGCATGGCGTAACGGAAGTGGAGTCTTCCACTGACCAATCCTTTGTTAATTTATCCTGAAGTTCCTGTAAATTTGCCCAATCCCGAGCGCCTATTTTATTATTGAGTTTGCTACTCTCAGGGTGATATGCCGGAAAAAAAGCAAGTATATTTATTCTGGTATTTTTACTAAGTTCTCGAGCATTTTCGATTTCCTCCGATGTAACAGTTCCAACTCGTTCCTTAAAAACAAAAATAATTATTTGTGCACGATTAAGAACGGGTGTAACAACAGCGTTTTGGCCTCCTGGTTTTGAAGAAGCATCAATTCGCCATTCCCAAAGCATAAGGCTTTTAAAAGGAGATTCGTGATTTGTTTTAAGAAAGGTGCGGAAGTCTTTTTCGAGCCTTCCATGTAAGTCATAAATGGCGTGCGCTTCTGTAGTCGCATCATCGCTATGTCCAATAAAAATCAAAAAAGCATCTTCAGGAAACTCCGAAGTTGACGATTGTATCTTTTTATCTTCTACTTGCATGGAATTTGCATTTTTAATTTTCTAATCACTTCACCGAAAAGTGATTAGAGATCTTTTTCATAGTCCGACATCTTGCATTTCTGTCGCAAGTTTCTGAAAGCCTGCATGAAAAGATTCTGTAAAGTCAATAAAATTAAGCCCTGCGACCGCCAAAGTAGGACCGGGATTTTTTAACCTCAATAGAAAGACTGGTTTCTGCATTTCTTTAGAATAGTGCAATTCCTGCAAGGCTGTCCTTGACTTCTTCCAATATGGAGAGACAACACTTAGCGTAGCTTCTGCATTAGAGATTCGTTCTTCCAGTTCTAAAGTGTAATCAAGCTGATAGTTTCTCTTACTTGTTTGAAAATCCCAGAACGAATACCCGCGATCGGCAAGAAAAGACTTTAAATCCTGAACAAACTTAACATCTTCCGAGGCATAACTGAGAAATACGTAGCCCTTCGACTGCTTTATAGGTGGTTCGACTGGGGTAAGACTGCGCAATCCCTGAATGCCAACCAAAAGATAATTGAGCGCATTTCGAAAGTCATTCCTGAAATCGACCCATTGTACCCTTTTCAAAGATGGTGGCATTAATTCAGGTCCAGCGTCATCAATGACAAGTGGGATAACTCGGCCATCGCCTTTGAGGAAAGCCTGTAGCTCCAGCTCAATCCAACTGGACGAGGAAGCTTGCCTACTGGCAACGTAAAGCAATACATCAGCCTGAAGCAAACCCTTCTCTATCTCTTGTTGCCAGTTCGCGCCTGGTTGGATGTTCTGCGTGTCTGTCCACGTCTGAACTCCTGCAAGTCGCAGTTCATGAGACAGACGGTCGACAAATTTACGGTCTTGACGCGAGTAGCTGATAAAGACATACGGGCTGCTATGATGCAATCTAAAGCCTCCTCATTTCAGCAAGTTTTCTGTAATGGGCACCCAGCGCAGTCAACTTACAACCCATCGAATTAATAGCTGCATAGTACATGTGCTCAGCACCAACAGGCATAACTAGCCCATGCCTGTTGCACATCTGCAACTCCTTAAAGATGCGAGCATTTTCAACGTTTACAGGAATATTCTTAAATTGTGGAGGTATGTTTTCTCGATCTGGCTCAAATGAAGGATCCAGATTTAATATGCAAGTCGCATCCTCAAAATACTCCGGCAATCGCCTAAGAACATCTAACGGAATCTTTGGACTAACTAGACGAAGGGTTACAAAAGTTTGAACATTTGCTTTGTAAATTGGACGTTGTTCCCATGGGCCAAGTGTTTGATCAATATGAGAATAAACAGATGCCGGAGTGATTCTTCCACAAATATCTGCAGAACTTCCAGTTAACCCGTCCAGTAATATACCGGTAAATAACCCATGACTATTTGATTCTCCGGCTGTTCCTTCGCGGTGACAAGCAGTCAGTATGGTTACACCGCTACCAATGACTGATATTTGTTCATTCCCAAGGCTTGGCACCTCTCCAGCAAACCCAGAATGACAACTGTCAAGAATTATAACACTTGACTTGATTCGAGGGTAAGCCCTGTTTGCAAGCCCAAGTATCTCCGAAAGAGAAACGCCCCAAGTACCCCTTGAACCGTTTTGACTTACGATGTAGCCCGTATTAGTATCTTGATTTATTATTCCATGCCCAGCAAAAAACAAAAGCACTGTATCAGCATCGCCTGTAAATAATTCCGAGATCGCATCACTCAAAACTGCAGTCGATACATTCAATTGATTACTTATCAGTAGTCGAACAGAAAAATTCGGTGAACCATCTCCGTTTGTCTCAAGGGTATTTCCAACAGCCACTGCATCATTTACACAGCCATGCAGTGGATTTATCGGATAATCATCAATGCCAATAATCAAAGCCTTTTTCATACGCTAATCTCAGCAAGTTAGAGTGAATGATTTCGTATTGCATCTACAATCGACTTACTCTGCCACTTAACAATTGCGTCAGCATTATCTTTTACTATTTTTGATGTTTTCTCTGATGCCCATGGTTCGACGGCAATAATCGGCTTGTTAAAGTCAGTCTTTGAAATTTGTATCTCTTTATTTATCCAGTTTGAGTAAGTGCTATATACTCCAGCAAGCATTACAACGCAGTGTACGGGCGCAATCTGCGTCTTTATTGCATCATATAACTGTTTATCGCTTTTTGCACTATGAATTGGATCATCCTTAGGCACCGAATAGTTCGCCCAAGCAAAATTTGAATGCTCATTGAAAAATGCCACAAGTTTTTCATAGGCATCCCCGTAAGCCCAAGAATGGCTAATAAACAATCTGTAAGTCTTTAGTGTTGGCATGTTTAGTTGTTTTTTGGTTGATGCGGGAGAGGTTAGCACCCTCAACAGCTTTGATTATTTGAAGTTAGAACATAATTCCGAAACTTTACAAGAATCTTTCGTTAGTCTGACCAATCTGATTTGGCCAGTAAGAAGCTTCCGCATCATGCACTGCTTGAGCTGATGAGCTTTTTCAAGCTTTACTTCGAGTGCTTCAATCTCTGAGTCCATATCCATCAGTATCTCAGCTAAGGCGGTTTGCTCTGAACCACCAGACGGATAGCAAAGTTTAAATGAAAGCAACGCTGTCTTTTGGACATTCGGCAGGCCAGAGCCTACACGAAGCCCCATGAGAGCCGTCTGCTGAGCTTTAAGAGCATGATATAAAAAGTCGTTGTCAACACACTTTGAGATGATAGAATAACAATGCCCTCCGCACCAATACGGGACTTTCATCAATTGGACATACCCACAAGAGTTACCACCTTCACTGACTGCAATTGTATTCGCTGGAGTATTTGATTTTTCAGCATAACCGGATGGTGCTATTCCTCCATTCAAATGAGGGTGCGTTCCATCTTGGGTTGATTCACTGTCATGCAGTTGACTTCCTTTGTTTGTTATCGAAATCTCACCAAGACTCTTCACCTCCCACTCCCCACTGAAACCCGGCAGACGTTTTTTGCCGGTAAGCAGATCCTGCATAGCACCTTGTTTGATCTGGCGTTTTTTGGCGATGAGTTGCTCAAGGGATGCAATGAGGGCATCCGCATCGCTCAAGGCTTCGGCAATGGCTTCTTGTTCGGCTTTGGTTGGAATTGGTAAAGATATTCGTCGTAAAATCGCTTGGTTCATTGACGGCATTGTCGTACCAGTAGCATTTTTCAGAAGCCAAGCTTGGATTTCTTTTCGTTGCAACTGGTAGGCAATGAATAGTGCATGGTAAACTTTCGATGGCCTGACACGAATTCCGTCTGACCCCAGAAAGCAGCCCACTTGATGTTTCTGGACTATTGCAGAACGATCTACACCACCCTTTCTGCCAAAAACAATATCCCCATCGTTAAGAACATATTCAGGCATGCGCCGAACTATCAAGATTGGAACAAGTGGCGTATACTCATCAAAAGTCAATTTCCCTTCTCCAATATCACGCACAGATACCAAAGGGACACCTTCAACAGCATAATATTCTGAAGCTTTAAGCAAAGTACCAAAAGGGCCCGTTTTAATATTCCCGATTTCAGCAAAACTTTTTACATCCCAATCCTCCGGAATCACCCCAACCTCAGTCAGCTTGTAACCGGGTTTCACCTCTGCGTTCATGCCTGCCCCTCCGTTCCAGTTCTAAACCTCTCGAAATCGACAGGTTTAAACTTCTGCATGAACCACATTTCAAACTTGAAGAAAATGTCAGGATGAAAATCGTGGCTGCTGATGCCCGCCTTGCGTTTTTTTATGGCAAATTCGCCATAATTGAACACAGATCCCTGCATAGCAGGAGACTCACAAGTGGTACTGTGGCAGAGCCAATCTGATATGAAAAAATCTCCGGCCTTCGTTTCGAAAATATTTGTCATGCTGATAAAGTCTGCGTTGCCACTGCGGACGATACTGTCTGCCATGCTCTGAACATCCGCTGTGAATTTTTTTGCTGTACCCATCCAGTTTTCCCCATCTTTGACATGTTCATCCGGTTTTGTGCCCACAAAGGTTCAGACAAGATAATCATTGCAATTTCTCATGTCTATCAATATTTTATGCACTCTTCAGGCAGCAACCCTACAAGATTGAACCATTGAGGTGAACAATGAACCCACGAGTCGTAAAGGTTACTCCAGGTGATGATTATACCTTGTCCCTTGTCTTCACAAATGGAGAGAAAGCGATTTATGATTGCCGTGATTTACTGGATCATGGGGTCTTCAAAGAGCTGCGTGACAAAAACTATTTCAAACAGGTTCGGGCAGAGCATAGGACGATTGCGTGGCCGCATGAACAGGATATTTGTCCCGACACCCTGTATCTGGATTCAAGGAGAGAACCTGCCTTAAGTTAACTCTTCAATGGTCACATACTCTGCTTGACCTGTATTAATCAAGTTCATTCTCTCTTCAAGAATTTCTTGATGCCATGCTGGTGATTGCAGATGATTATCTTCGTTGCTTAATGTTTCCCATAAGTCTTCCATAAGCTGCAATCTTTCTGCAAATGGTTTTACTTTTAATTCGGCAATTGTCATAAAAAACCTTTGTTGGGTTGATAATTCATTTTGTTGTTATCGTAGAGCATCTCAATACTCATAGCTCCATCCCCATTCGTTGAAGATGCTCATTCACCTTCGCCTCCAGCTCGGCGACCTTGCTGTTCACTTCGGGCAGTGGCATTTCGTAGCGTTCGGCAAGCTCTTTCACCCGACGGGTCAGGGTCTGACTGATGCGATCCATCTCACCGTGAACGGCAGCGGCAATAGTGGCAAGCCATTTGTCGTCAACAACCAGCGTTTTGACCTCCTCTTCGCTCAGTGAGGGATATTTGGCATAAGCGAGCAGATCAAGCTTGGCCTCCGACTCCTTGTGCGATTTCTTCAAGTCGGCTTCGTCGCCTGAAAGTTTCAGCCACTCACGCAGCAGAGCGGCCTCCTCTTTGCTCTCCCTCTCCCCTTTAATCTCCTTCAACCGCCCCATAACATTGGCCTTGTTCACCTTGTCCAATCCTGAAAAAACTCCCTCCTCCCCGCCGTGCTCCTCTTCCATTTCACTCATACGCGCCATGAGGCTTTCCAGTTCAGCCTCCAGCCGGGTGATGGCTTCCTGCTCTTCGGCAAAGTAGCGAGCGATAACAAACTGCCTGGGCACAAGGTCGCAGACCCAGCCTTTGTCAACCTCCTTCCCTTTGCTGTTCTTCACCAGAAGGCGAGAGGTTTCAGCTCTCCATCCATCGGCGGCAATGAGGTAGCAGTCGTCCTGCATGGTCTCTCTCCAGTAATCCATCAGGTGCTGGTAGACGTGATAGTTGTCAATCAGCGGCTTGCCGGTGTAGTGCGTGAGCAGCTCTTCGGAGAGTTCCTGAATCAGCGCCTTGGGATGAAACGCGGGCTGAAGGTTTTTGAGCCTGAGTGCGGCGCTCTCCTGCCACTCGGCAAAGAGGCTGTTCATGCTCTCGATGAAGGTGACGAACTCCGGGTGGTTGTAGATGGTGCTCTTGATGGCGCCCTTGGGGATAGCAAGATCAAGGTAGCCGGGACGGTTGGCGGTAAAGAGTGTCTGGCGAAGCTCCGGGCAGACCTCCCAGTAGGGTTGGAGCCCGTCAACATCAGCGCACGGGATCCCGCCGCGAAGGTGGCCTTCGATATCCTGAATATCCTCAGCCACCTGGTTGTCGATGTAGCGCGGAAGGTTGAGGTTGAACTCGTTTTTCTCAATCTCCTCAATGCCGACCATGCGGGAGTATTTCGGGATCTCAAGCTGCCGGGT
>Ga0194037_1003137_pt1 | contig 10440 bp, 8 predicted proteins | sample JunL306m_MetaG_FD_148653 | JGI IMG/M metagenome (GOLD analysis project Ga0194037, IMG submission 148653) | Anoxic zone freshwater microbial communities from boreal shield lake in IISD Experimental Lakes Area, Ontario, Canada - Jun2016-L304-6m | ecosystem: Environmental > Aquatic > Freshwater >...
GTATTAATGTTTGTTCCTCAATACCCTTATCCTGTGGTGGGTGGTTTAGAAAAACAATCCCATGAGTTGTCGAAGGCTCTTGTTGCAGAAGGGATTGATGTTAAGGTGATATCTGGAAAGATTTTACAGAATCAGCCAAATGATGAAGTCGTAGAAGGTGTGCCGGTTAAGCGCATTCCTTGGTCAAAATTCAAACTCATACGCTTTTTGCGTACACCCGTAGATATTTTTTTGTCGTTATTACATAGCCACGGTAGTTACGACCTCATTCATCTGCATCAGCAAAGCTGGGTAGGCCTTTATGTTATTTTGATTGCAAAGTTGTTAGGGAAACCGATCATTACCAAGTTGCCAGGTGTTGGTAACTTTGGCTTACCTGGATTGAGGCGTCAACGATTTGGGTGGCTTCGCCTGAGAATTTTACTCCAATCTGATGCATTAATAGCTATGTCTGCAGAAAGTTTTGCAGAGTTGAAGGATGTAGGTTATTCACAGGACCGAGTGTTGCTTACACCCAACGGTATTGTGTTAAATAAGATCCTCGTTCCAATTCTTAACAATGAGAAATTTATGGATCATTGTAGAGTTGTGTTTGTTGGAAGACTATGTGAAGGGAAGCAGCTTCATATTTTATTGGATGCATGGGCTGGATTGTGTAACGATAGTATGCATAACGCTATTCTTGAAATCTGGGGCGAAGGTCCCTTGGAGAATGAGTTAAAGCAACAAAGTAAAAAACTTTGTATAGCCTCTCGAGTGATATTTAGGGGCCATGTTGAGAATGTGACAGATAGATTAAAAGATATGGATATTTTTGTTTTGCCTTCATCGTCTGAAGGAAATTCTAATGCTATTTTGGAAGCTATGGCCGCAGGGTTGCCGATTGTGAGTACACTTGTTGGAGGGACGCCGATGCTTGTTGGAGACGCTGGGCTTCCTTATTTATGTCCTAGTGGTGATATAGGTGCTTTAGGTTCTCTTCTTCGTCGCTTCATCAAGGATCAGAATTTAAGGATTGCTACTGGTTTAGAAATGCGCCATCGAGCTGAAACGTATTTCGATATTCAGCGAGTGGCGCAAACATACATTAAAGCATACAGGGTGCTTGCATTGAGACAGCAAGGCTGTCTTGGTGATGTAGGCAACCCCGTGGTAATGCAAGGGACATAATCATTGGGGATTTTCTCCTCTGCTTATTAGGAATTACAGCTATATTTCGTAAAAAACCTAGATGTTAAGAAAGAGTGAGTTAGGTGTGGCGTTGCGATACTTATGCTCAGTGTATCTGGTAGGGTGGTTTTGGAGAGGTGAGGTTAATCAAAAAAACATAATGTTAAAGGGGTAGAGTAGGTGGATAGAAAAGAGATTTCAGATTATCGATGGGGAAATTCAGAGCTATCAGGCAGTCATGATTACCTTCTTCCCACGGTATTAAGTCTTATAGGAGGATTACTTGATCGAACAGAGGGAGGGAGGGTTTTTGATTTGGGATGTGGAAACGGAAGTGTTGCGAATGTGTTTTTTTCGCATGGTTGGGATGTTACTGGTGTTGACCCTTCCAATGAAGGCATAGAGCAGGCCAGTACACATTACCCCCATTTGAAGTTGTATGAGGGATCGGCATATAACGATTTGTCTAGTCAGTATGGGCAGTTTCCGGTTGTGACTAGTCTTGAGGTTGTTGAACATGTGTATTATCCCCGACTTTATGCGGCAACGCTTTTTTCTTTGGTAGAGCCAGGAGGAACAGCAATAATATCAACCCCTTATCATGGGTATTGGAAGAATCTTGTTTTGGCGCTAACTGGCCGAATGGATTCACATTTTACCGTTTTATGGGATAACGGACATATTAAATTCTGGTCAATTAAAACACTTAAAAAACTTCTTATCGATGCAGGATTTGATTATATCCGGTTTGAGAGGGTAGGTCGCGTACCTACCCTTGCTAAGTCGATGATAGCTATTGCTAAAAAAAAATAAGATTTCTTGCTATAAACTGACTTTTAATGTGGGGCAAAAATCCGGATAAGCGAAGCAGTATTGGTTATGAGGGAACCCCCCTGCGTAAATGGAAGGGAAATAAAATATGTGTGGAATCGTAGCCTTGCTTACAAAGAATTCTAGTGATTCGTCTTGTGATCGTAACGCTGTTAAAAAAGCTTGCGCTCGGATGGCGTTGCGCGGCCCTGATGCTCAGGGTATCTGGCAAGGTGGCGGTATGACGATGGGGCATCGCCGTCTTTCTATTCTTGATCTTGATGCCCGTTCCAATCAGCCAATGCACTCTCAGGATGAACGCTATGTCATCGTGTTCAATGGGGAGATCTATAACTTTCGTGAACTGCGTAGGGAACGGGAGGCAGATGGGATTAAGTTTCGTACCACTTCAGATACTGAAGTTTTACTGGAGTTATTTGTTGCTGAAGGAGAGGCAATGTTGCCAAAATTGCGCGGTATGTTTGCTTTTGCCATATGGGATAAGCTGCTCAGTGAGTTGTTCGTGGCGCGCGATCCCTATGGTATCAAGCCGCTCTATTATGGAAAAACCATTCATGGCGGCGTTATCATAGCCTCGCAGGTCAAAGCATTGCTTGCCTCAGGGTTGGTATCAACAGAACGTGAACCAGCAGGGTTAGCGGGGTTTTATCTTTGGGGTAGTGTACCCGAGCCTTGGACTCTCTATCACGGGGTCTTCGCTTTGCCGCCGGGTCATTGGATGCGGATTCGTGATAGGGAAATTGAGGAACCAGTTTCATGGCATGACATTCGTCAGCATTGGCGGGGAGCGGGTGTACAGCTTTCAGCTGTGGAGTTACAAGACAAAGTTAGGCAAGCTGTAACCGACTCGACGCGAGCACATCTGGTCGCGGATGTTCCGGTATGTGTTTTTCTATCCGGTGGAATTGATTCAGCAGTAATGGCAGGTATTGCATCTCAATTAGGGGTTAAAGTTGAGGGTATTACCATTGGATTTGATGAGTTTACCGGTCACCATGATGATGAAGTGCCTATAGCTGCGGTAATAGCAGAGAATTACGGCCTTTCACATGTAGTTCGCAGGGTAAGCCATGCAGAGTTTGTTCTGGATATACAGAGGATTCATGATGCTATGGATCAGCCTTCCATTGATGGAATAAACACTTGGTTTGCCAGCAAGGCGGCTGCTGAACGTGGTTACAAGGTGGTGTTGTCTGGTGTGGGTGGGGACGAACTCTTTTTTGGTTATTCTTCTTTTCGACAACTTCCACGTACGGTAACTTTAGGAAAGGTTATTACCGCAATTCCTGGTGTACGTTCATTTTTGAATAAACCATTTTCTTGGCTTGCAAAAACTCGTGCACAGGAAAAATTAGCTGGCGTTCCAGAATTTATGGGCTCACTGGAAGGAATGTATTTCTTGCAACGTTGTCTGTTTTTGCCTGAGGAGCTCTCTGTATTGATGGGGGTGGAAATGGCTCGGGAGGGGTTGGTGCGTCTTGGTGGTTTGCCGCCGGGGATGTCTTTGGCTGCTGCGAGGGATGGATATAGAGGTATCGGATTGCTTGAATCAACTCTTTATATGCGTAATCAACTGCTTCGTGACAGCGACTGGGCAAGCATGGCTCATTCACTTGAACTGCGAACTCCTTTGGTTGATGCAGCTTTGCTTGAAATTTTAGGGCCTTATCTCTTTGGGTTTGAGGGGGGGAAAGGGAAAGTGATGCTTGCCAGATCACCGGAAAGGCCATTGCCTGAGTCCATTATCAATCGAAAAAAAACTGGTTTTAGTTTACCGATGCAGCAGTGGATTTCACAAGCCGCAGGTCAGACTCTTTTGCCCACACAGAGAAGTTCTTGGGGTCGTTGTTGGGCAAAATTAATTATCAAAGAGTTTGAATAATGCGCGTGATTAATGTTGTTCCTTCGATTTCTGAGGAAGCCACAGGACCGGCGTATTCTGTGGTGAGACTCTGCGAGTCTCTAATCCTCGAAGGGCTGGAGTTAACACTCGCGACTCTTGACTTATCGCCTATGGTTTCACCTCCTTCTTTTCTCCAGACATTTCCTGTCAAATGGGGGCCACGTCGATTGGGTAATTCACCGGCAATGCATCGGTGGCTTTCGTCTCAGGCTTCTGCAGGTAAATGTGATATTCTGCATAACCATAGTCTTTGGATGATGCCAAATGTCTATCCCGGACAGGTATCACGGCGACATGGCTTACCTTTGGTTGTATCCCCACGAGGAACGATGTCAGCATGGGCTATGCGTGGCGGCTCGTCCATTAAGAAATTATTCTGGCCGCTGTTACAGCGGCCAGCACTTGCTGCGACTACCTGTTTTCATGCCACTGCTGAGTCTGAGTATGAGGACATCCGTCGCTTAGGTTATCGCCAACCGGTAGCGATTATTCCAAACGGTATTGATATTCTTGACCTGCCAGCCAAGCAATGTAGTGCTTCCCGTACCCTACTATTTCTCGGACGTGTTCATTCAAAAAAGGGTCTGGATATGCTGTTGCCAGCTTGGAGTGCGCTGCAGAGTCGTTTTCCGGATTGGCGTTTGCAGATTGTCGGGCCTGACAATGGAGGCCATCTAGCACAAATGCAGCGTCTGTCAAGTGAGTTGCATCTTCAGCGTATTGAGTTTAGTGGGGCTCTATTTGGTGAGAAGAAGCATTTGGCGTACAGGCAGGCAGATCTTTTTGTGCTTCCAACCTATTCTGAGAATTTTGGAATGTCGGTTGCTGAAGCCCTCGCGGCAGGAACACCTGCTATTGTGACTAAAGGGGCTCCTTGGGAAGGACTGAAGAAAAATGGGGCTGGCTGGTGGATTGATATTGGTGTTGATTCCCTTATAGCTTGCTTGGAAGATGCACTGAGTCACTCACCGGATCAGTTGAATGAAATGGGCCAACGTGGCCGGAATTGGATGGATGCTGACTATTCGTGGAAGCAAATTGGGCAACAGATGGCTGAGTCTTATCAATGGGTAGTGTATGGTGGCCATAAACCTGATTGTATAATTGAAGAATAATTGACAGTTGATTTATCTGAAGCTTTTTGTGAATTATATCCCTTCACTGTGATATTTTTATTTATTAATATATTTTTATGGCTTTAACTGTGAGTAATATTTCTGTTATTATTCTTACATATAATGAGGAAATCCATATTGCGCGATGCATTAATTCTTTGAAAGCAATTGCGAAGCATGTATTCATTGTAGACTCATTCTCTACAGATAAAACTATAGAAATAGCTGAATCTTTAGGTGCTGAAATATATCATCATCAATGGAAAAATTATGCAGATCAATTCCAGTGGGGGTGTGATAACTGTCCTATTGATACGGACTGGATTATGCGTATGGATGCAGATGAGTATCTAGAACCAGATTTGCAGATGGAGATTCTTCAAAATCTAGTACGTGTAAGTGATGATGTTGATGGAATCTATCTGAAGCGTAAAGTCTTTTTTTATGGGAAATGGCTTAGACATGGAGGATTATACCCTTTAATTCTGTTGCGAATCTGGAGGAAAAATAAGGGGAGAATTGAACAGCGATGGATGGATGAGCATATCATTATTACTAATAACGGAAAGACAATACAATTTGAAAATGACTTTATTGATGAAAACCTTAAGGGAATAACTTTTTGGGTGAACAAGCATAATTCTTATGCAATACGAGAGACGATTGACTTGCTGAATAATAAATATAATCTGTTTGAAAAGGATATTTGTCTTAAGTCGTTTAAGGATCCACAAGCAAAATTTAAGCGCATATTAAAAGAAAATTTTTATTCAAAATTGCCATTAGGGTTTCGAGCGATTGCTTTTTTTTTATATCGTTACATATTATTGCTGGGTTTTCTCGATGGTTCAAAAGGATTTATATTTCATCTTATGCAAGGGTTATGGTATCGTTTGCTTGTAGATGTTAAAATAATGGAGATGGAATCAAAGTGCAATGGGGATATCAATAAAATCAAACTTATTTTGAATAATGAGTATGGCATTAATCTTTGATTATTGCTAACGATATGATAAACTCAGTTTAATCAACAGTATAGATTATTTTTTATTAATCAACTGTTGCGTAACATTTATTTTTTGTAGTATAAATTATAATGACTCAACTTGATTCTTGGCGTGATCCTGTTCGGGGTGTTCGTATTCAGGTATTAGATTGGTATAGTTTTTATCCGATTGATGATCAGTTTATTGAGCAACCGCGAAGTATCCGAATGATTTGGAATTATTTTCGTCGGGTTGGAACTATTGCTGTATGGCAAAAAATTCGTTCTCGTTTGAACGAGAAGGGTCGTGACTCAAAAGTTGCGGCCATGGGTATTGGTGTTGTTATTGATGCTCCGGAACATCTTCTATACAAGTCTGGGGATTCAGTAGTTTTTATTGCTTATAATCATCCTGTATCCCCATCGCGTATTTGTGTTGAAGCCTCTTTCGTTATGCCATTGTTTGGTAAGGATGCAAAAGCAAGTATTGGTAAACAATCATTTTATTTACCTGAAGAATTGAAAATTTATGTTGGCTGGTCAATGTTTTCAGGGGTTAATATAGATACCGATCGAGTTTTTCAAGGATTGAAAAAAATCGCAGAGCAAATTAAAGAAACCGGTGAAAACAGGGGCGAATTTACAGCTGATGAATCAGTAGAAATCAACGAATATACTCCCGAACTGGTTCGGACTAATTTAAAGCCCACTGCAGTCCTTTTTGGTCTTGGCAATTATGCTAAGGTTCAGATTATTCCAAACATCAAGAAGAACTTGTCCCTTCGCAGAATTCACGAAATTGATCCAGATCAATTTGTGCATATCAAATCATCTTCAATTGCGTTGGATACATCGCCGGTTCCTCGAAATGATGTGCAATATAATGCGTGGTTTATTGCAGGTTACCACCATACACACGCAGGTCTTGCCATCAATGCACTACTTGCAGGAGCCTATGCTATTATCGAAAAGCCCATAGCAACCACATGGGATCAGTATCATGAACTGAAAAAAGTGATTGAAAAAATTGATAGTTCACGTTTTTTTGCCTGCTTCCATAAGCGATATTCTGAACTTCATGGTTTGGCAATGGCTGATTTATCGGTAAATGTTGGTCAGCCAATCGATATGCACTGTATGGTTTATGAGATTCCACTACCGCGTCTGCATTGGTACAACTGGCCTAATTCCGGGAGCCGGTTGATATCGAACGGTTGTCATTGGCTTGATTATTTTATGTTTGTGAATGATTATGCTTCTGTATCGGATTGTGGTCTTTGGAAAGCTCGGGGAAGAGACATTGCCGTATTTGTCCAGCTTGAAAATAATGCATACTTTGTAATGAGTATTACCGATACTGGCAGCCAGCGTCTGGGAGTCAGAGATACTATAGAACTTCGAAGTGGCAATGTAACCGTTCGTATGAGTGATGGAACGAGATATGAATCTGAGAATCGTTCAAAAATAATTAGGCGAAAACAAATCAATCCCATGCTTGCCTATAGGCAGATGTACCGATTGATTTCTGAAAAGGTTGTTACACAGAGCAAAGGAGATTCCTTTAAGAGTTTGCGATCAACAGCATTAACACTACGTCTCGAAGATGAGTTAAGGGATGAATTACGGGTTTAGGCGTATCTGTTCAGATTAATGTTGTTCCTGCGTCTTGTTTATAATTTGTCATTTTTAAAAGTTAAGCACTACTACCATAGATAATTTCCATGATCTTCATGCCGAAAACTGGAGTGAAGGATATAAGCATTCTAGTTTTAAACGGCGACTGACGTTCTTTAAGAACATCTTAGATCACTCTGTGGTGGCTGGAGAGAAATGGCTTGATCTTGGTTGTGGATCAGGTGTACTTACGGCAGAATTGATGAAACGGGGTGCTGCCGTTGTCAGCATAGACAAGTCGGATTTAATGTTGGATATGGCTCGCTCAGAATTTGAGCTCGGTGCATGTGTTTCTTTTGTTCACTGTGATGCTCACGACTTAATATGCTCTCAATCGTGCTCATTTGATGGGGTATTGTGCTCAAGTCTCATTGAATATGTAGATGATCCGTATAAAGTGATTGGGGAGATCGGTCGTGTGCTTAAATATGATGGTTTGCTTATTATTTCAATACCAAACAATAAATCATTTATTCGCAGAGTACAGAAGTTATGGCGTTCACTCTTCAGCATTTTAGGAAAAGATAGCTTTTCTTATTTAAACCACTCTCATTTTGAAACAAATGTCTCTAATGCAGAAGACTTGTTAAAGATGGCCAATCTTCGTTTAATCCGTTACTTTAGTTTTGACCCATTTATTCCGCTAAGTTTATTTTCTCTTTTTCATCCTGCTCTTCAGATTTATGAGGCGCGAAAGTCCGAGAATTTTTCTAAAAGTGGTCTGAATTAGATAATAAAATGCTCAGTAAAGTCCCTCACATCCCCAATTGATTTATGAAGTTACAGTATCGTGCAGATATTGATGGTTTAAGGGCTATAGCTGTGTTGGCGGTTATGTTTTATCATTTTGGAATTCCAGGATTTACCGGAGGATTTGTAGGGGTTGATATTTTTTTTGTGATATCTGGATTTCTCATTACATCAATTTTACAAAAAGAGATTAATGAAGGGCGTTTTTCCATTGCCCGGTTTTATGAACGGCGTATCAGGAGGATTTTTCCTGCTTTGTATCCCGTGCTGCTGTTCTGTTTTATTGGCGGGGCTTATCTATTTCGAGTTCATGCATTTATGGAGCTCGCACAAAGTGTTGCTGCAACAGCACTTTTTTTATCAAATGAACTATTTAGGTATAAATCGAGTGATTATTTTGGCTCTCCATCTGCTAAATGGCCGTTATTGCATACATGGTCGCTTGCTGTTGAGGAGCAATTTTATATTGTTTTCCCACTGTTTCTTTTCGCCATCAACAAGTATATCAAGAAACATTATCTTTATTGGATTTGTGCTTCCGCAATCATTTCTTTTGTAGCCAGCGTTTATGGCGTTTATATCAGCAAAACGGCTACATTTTACTTGGCTCCAACCCGTGCGTGGGAGTTTTTAGTTGGTACGATTCTGGCTCTTCAAGTTTTTCCTCTTATTAAAAACCATGTATTGAAAAACCTGCTTGGTGTACTTGGTATCGCCCTATTAGTATCTAGCATCTTTTATTTCAATGAAAAAACGTTATTTCCTGGACTTACAGCAATATTACCGGTTTTAGGGGCTTCACTGATTATTTATAGTGGGCAGGGAGGAGACGAAAGGATTGGCAGGTTCCTATCACTGAAGCCGTTTGTATTTACCGGTCTTATTTCATATTCGCTATATTTATGGCATTGGCCATTATTTGTTTTTATGAAGTACTATTTAGTCAGAGATCTAAATTCACTTGAGATTGTAGGTTTGATTGTATTGACTTTTATTGCTTCAATTCTCTCATGGCAGTTTGTTGAAAAGCCTTTCAGGGTAAAACCCTCATTACTTTCTGACCGGCCCTCCCTTTTTGTAGTATCAGGAATCTTAATGGCTGTTGCAGTAATTGCTGGAAGTTTTGTTCAAGTAAAAAAAGGGTTACCAGAGCGTTTTTTAGATACCCCTATACTATATGCAATGGAGAAAGATACACTGTACAATTCAATAAATATCAAGCATGTCAATCCTATATGGCTTGGCTTATCAAACAAATCCCCCTCTGTCTTATTATGGGGTGATTCACATGCACAGGCTTTAACAGTTGCGCTTTCATCGGTTTTGAGTCGAAATGGAAAGTCAGGATACGTTATAAGTGGTGGGAGCTGCCCTCCTGTTTTTATAGGCAATAAAGAAAACAAAGGATGGACTGAACAAGAGTATAATGATATTATCTACTATATATCTTCTCATCAAGAGCTTAAAACAATTATACTTGCAGCTGGATGGAGCAGTTATTCCAAGAGTCAAGGGTTTAAGATACAAATGCAAAAAACTGTAAATACACTTCTAAACTTAAAGAGGAAAGTTGTTTTAGTTGCAGATGTGCCAGAAATGAAATACGATATTCCCCATGCTATTTTTATAGCATACCGTACCAATCGTCAGCTTAATGATATTTTACCAGATCCTATATCTGATCTATTACCAACACATACTCAATATTTAGAGCAAAATAAAGAAAATTTAACAATATTTAAGAAACTGCTGGCTAATCAAAATGTAACAATTGTATATCCTGGTTCTATCATCTTTGAAAATGGGCACTTTAATGTTTTAAAGAATAATAAATTGTTGTATATAGATTGTAGTCATTTATCATCTTATGGTTCTCTTTATGTTGCCTCGGTTTTTAATCTCTGAGGGTAAATTCCCCGAAGCTCTGCTTCGTAAAAGTGTGGTAAATTGAGTGAATATATACACAAGAGTCACAATGTGTCAGTGTTGTTATACCATTACGTCTGTCCATC
>Ga0194037_1003139_pt1 | contig 10436 bp, 10 predicted proteins | sample JunL306m_MetaG_FD_148653 | JGI IMG/M metagenome (GOLD analysis project Ga0194037, IMG submission 148653) | Anoxic zone freshwater microbial communities from boreal shield lake in IISD Experimental Lakes Area, Ontario, Canada - Jun2016-L304-6m | ecosystem: Environmental > Aquatic > Freshwater >...
AAGAATCTTCAGCCACGCAAACGCCCTGCAAAAAAACATGAGCTGCAACTCTCCGGCCTTGAACCACTCTTCGTCAACCAGACAACCGGCTTCATCAACATCGGTGAGCGCACCAACGTCACCGGATCGAAAAAATTTGCCCGTCTTATCAAGGAGGGCAACTACGACGAGGCGCTCTCTATTGCCCGCCAGCAGGTAGAGAGTGGCGCACAGGTGATTGACGTCAATGTCGATGAGGGGATGCTCGACTCCGAAAAGGTAATGAAAGAGTTCCTCAACCTGATCGCCTCCGAGCCTGACATTTCGCGTGTGCCGGTGATGATTGACAGTTCAAAGTGGTCGGTTATTGAGAGCGGCCTGCAGTGCGTTCAGGGCAAAAGCATCGTGAACTCCATCAGCCTTAAAGAGGGTGAGGAGCTTTTCAGGGAGAGAGCCCGCAAGGTGTTGCAATACGGCGCAGCCACCGTGGTGATGGCTTTTGACGAACAGGGACAGGCCGATAATTATCAGCGCCGCATTGAAATTTGCAAACGCGCTTATGATATTCTCACTCAAGAGGTGGGCTTCCCTCCGGAAGACATTATTTTTGACCCCAACGTGTTGACCGTTGCCACCGGCATTGATGAGCACAACAACTACGCCGTCGATTTCATTGAGACTGTCCGCTGGATCAAGGAGAACCTCCCTTATGCCAAGGTCTCCGGCGGTATCAGCAATGTCTCATTCTCTTTCCGTGGCAACGAAACCGTCCGGGAAGCGATGCACGCAGCCTTCCTCTACCACGCAATCCGTGCTGGGCTCGACATGGGCATCGTCAATGCCGGACAGCTCGCCATCTATCAGGATATTGAGCCTGAGCTGCTGGTGCGGGTTGAGGATGTGCTGCTCAACCGTCGCCCCGACGCTACGGAACGGCTGGTCAGCTTTGCCGAAACCATCGCCACTGGTGGAGAAAAGATTGAAGCCAAAGCGGCTGAATGGCGGAGCGCTCCGGTTGAAGAGCGGTTACGCCATGCGCTGATCAAAGGGATTGTCGAGTTTATCGAAGAGGATACTGAAGAGGCACGCCAGCTCTACCCAAGCCCGCTTCAGGTGATTGAGGGGCCACTGATGGATGGCATGAACGCCATTGGAGACCTCTTTGCTGTGGGCAAGATGTTCCTGCCACAAGTAGTCAAGAGCGCCCGAGTGATGAAAAGATCCGTCGCATGCCTTCTGCCCTACATCGCCGCAGAGAAGGCGAAAAACAAGGACACCCGCGCAGCCGCAAAGGTACTTCTGGCGACGGTCAAGGGCGACGTGCACGACATTGGCAAAAATATTGTCGCCGTTGTACTTGCCTGCAACAACTATGATGTCGTTGATATCGGTGTCATGATGCCCTGCGAAAAAATTCTTGAAGCGGTCGAGCGCGAAAAGGCTGACCTGCTTGGCCTCAGCGGCCTCATCACCCCGTCGCTTGATGAGATGGTGCATGTGGCCAGCGAAATGGAGCGTCTTGGCATGAAGATACCGCTGCTCATCGGAGGAGCCACCACCTCACGAATGCACACTGCCGTCAAAATTGCGCCGGTCTATTCTGGCCCGGTCGTTCAGGTGCTCGACGCATCCCGGAGCGTTCCGGTGGTCAACAGCCTGCTCAATCCGGCCCTCAGCCCGTCGTATATCGAAGCTCTCAAAAAGGAGCAGGCTGGACTGAGAGAGAGCCACTCGTCAAACAGCGCTTCAAAAAGATATCTTTCGCTGGCTGATGCCCGCAAGAACCGCGCCTCGCTGCAACCAGTGGCCTACAAGCCGATGAAACCAGGTATTACCCGGCTTGAAAATGTGACCGTCGGAGAACTGCGCCCCTATATTGACTGGACACCCTTTTTCATGGCATGGGAGCTACATGGACGCTACCCGCAGATTCTCGATGACGGCAAATACGGCACAGAAGCCAAAAAGCTGCAGGATGATGCCAACAGACTGCTCGACCGGATTGAACAAGAGCAACTCCTTGGGCTGAAAGGTGTTGCGGGACTTTTTCCGGCAAACAGCAAGGGTGACGATATTGATGTTTACGCAGATGAGAGCCGCCGCGCTGTACTGATGACCCTCCACACGCTCCGCCAGCAGCAGGAGAAAAGCGCTGGCGAACAGAATCTCGCCCTTGCCGACTTTATAGCATCCAAAGAATCAGGAGTGGAGGATTACATTGGTGCCTTTGCCGTCACCGCCGGTCTTGGCATTGAAAAGTCGCTCAAACAGTTCAGTGATGAACAGGACGACTACCAACGCATCATGATGCAGGCTCTTGCCGATCGTCTTGCCGAAGCCTTTGCAGAAATGCTGCACGAGCGTGTGCGTCGGGAATTCTGGGGTTATGAAGTCTCTGAAAAGAGCGAGAATAAGTGCGCCTGTCATCCTGATCTGAAGCGTCAGACGGTCCGCATCGATGAACTGCTGGAAGAAAAGTATCAGGGCATCCGTCCTGCGCCCGGCTACCCCGCCACCCCGGATCACACAGAAAAAGCGGAGCTTTTCACTCTATTGAACGCTGAAGCAAACACCGGCATCACACTGACCGAAACCTTCGCCATGAGCCCGGCTGCCTCAGTCAGCGGCCTCTACATCGCACACCCTGAAGCGCGGTATTTTGTGCTTGGAAAAATCGGAAAAGAGCAGATTAAGGATTACGCTGAGCGGAAAGGGATGAGCTTGAATGATGCGGAAAAGTGGCTGGCGTCTGTTTTGAATTACAACCATGAATAAGAAATTGAAACGTTATGCCTCCGTCAAATACCCCTCGGCGACAAGGTCATCGAGGGGTACAGCTATCTTCAGGATACATTCGTCATAATTTGATCACTATCATTCCACGACAAAACGGACCCTTCTGTTTTGAGACCTGACCTCATCGGAAGTACCTGGCACTACTGGTTTTTCTTTGCCGTAGCTGACAGCTTTCAGGCGAGCCGGATTAATGCCAAGTTCAACGAGATAATTCTTTGCCGCAATAGCACGACGTTGACCAAGCGCAATATTGTACTTACTTGATCCTTTGGCATCACTATGAGCTTCAGCAACGAGACTCTTTGTCGGGTTTGCTTTCATCCAGTCCGCATTGTTCTTCAACTGAGCAGCAGCATCACTACGGATTTCTGACTTGTCAAAATCAAAAAATATGTCCGCAAGGGCAGGCACAAAAACCGGAGCAGGTGGTGGAGTTGGTTGTGGCTTCACTGGCGCAGGCTTGGGTACGGGAACTGGCGCGGGAACTGGTGCGGGTGCAGGCGCGGGCGCAGGAACTGGCGCGGGCTTTGGTGCAACAATAACATCCTTGCTACAGCAACAAGCTCCGAGAAAGAGCATCCCTGGAATTACAAGAGTTCTTAAAGATGGCTTGAGTATTTTCATTTTTACCATTGTTTAGGTTTATAAAACAACTTCCGTTCAAAAAAACGCAACAACTTCACATTATCACGTGAGCAGTCCAACCCGATTTTCAGGAATTTTATCAAACCGCAAATTATCACTTTTTCCGTTTACAAAAACCATTAATCCTTCTCACAACTCCTGATAATCTATTATTTCTAAAGCTTCATCATTGGCAAGGGACTGAAAGGATGGGTTTTCAGCCTCTCAACAGAGAGTGTGACAAGTTTTTTATGGAATCCGGCGTTTGGAAATGCCTCAAGGACATCCGTAACAAAATCATCCGGCAAACGGAAACGAAGCAGCCCACCGGAAACATCTATCCAGTCAGCTTTTCTGAATGGTTCCACCAGAGATGAAGAAGTAGTCCGGTACCGGGTAATCTTGTGATGCTCGCCGATCATTGTATTAATTTCATCGAACCATTCTTCCAGGCCTCTCTTTTCAAGGTAATCCCGGGCAAGCTGTTGAGAAGGGAGAATGTAGTCAAAGGTGTTGTCTGTCCATATCCCCAGATCATGAAAGGGAGCTGCAATTGCAATTTTATGTTCAGCATCAGCACTATCACCAGCAAGAGCAAGGCAAAAGTTGAAAACACGCATGCAATGATTTCTGTAAGCATCATAATCAACTGTTAATACTTGCTGGTAAGCAGCCAGCACGTCATCAAGCAAGGCTGACTCGGGAAGGACATTCATCTTGTGTTATTTCTGTTATTTTAGTTCTTTCGGATCGCCTATTATCTCTCTTTATTTCCGAAGGCCAATCTACGCAATACTTTTAAGGTATCCATCATTTCTCATCATGCGGAACCAGTCAGTCAATAACCTGATAATGTCATCAATAAAGAAAAATCAAGGATAAGAGAAATTTCACAATTATTTGACAACACTATGCATAAAATCTCGTAACTTGTCTTTAAGGAAATTAATGCAGGTTTTCGCTACGAGATTCCATTTTCACCAACGTATCATTCTAATCCTAAACAATAAAAGCCATGTCAAACGATGCAATCAATGATTTTTCAGTTGCCTTCAACAATCTTCTGCAGACCATTGGGACACTTGCCCAGCAGCAGGTTGAATTGGTAACCATCGGAATCAAAACAGCAGGACAGCTTGTAGAGCCTCTTGTTAAAACCTCTTCCGATCTTGTTGGCAACCTCTTCACCAATTGCTGCCAGATTATCCAGAACATCACATCAGCTCTTGTTCCAAAAAAGTAAGGGTTGGTATCATTTATTTGAAAAGCACCTTATGCTCCTGGCACAGGGTGCTTTTTTAATTTTTCCCCAAGGGTTCTTCCCGAGTACACTCACTTAACGACAACACTTTTCTTTTAAATTTGCTTGCAGGTTTGCGAGGTAGTGCTCTATCATACCGGTGAACTCCATCTCAACAAGGGGAGAGATGATGAACTGCAGAAATGATGGAAAATCGACTGTCAGATCGCCTTTGGTTTTGATAGACACCTTGCTGCCGCCCTCTTTGGGACTTATAGTCCACCCTCCGTCGACAATGGCGTTACCAACGCCGGAAACAGGCATCCAGGAAACTGTCTTTGTTGCAGGATCGGAGGTATAATGACAAGCATAAATTGTCTGTTGCAGGGTGTAGCTGCCAATACCAATTTTCTCCATCTCCCAGCGGAAGGTGTTGTCGCCAAGATCGACAAGCTGATCTACTTTCGGAAAATGAGAGGCCGAACGTCTCACATCGGCAAGAAGCTCGAAAACCTTTTCGGGTGTACAGAAAGTCTCAAACTCCCTTTGGACGTTGATTTTTACAGAAAATGCCATAGTTTTACAAGCCGAAGCTTTCCATTTTGGGAAATGAATTAATAAACAGGTTTATTCAATGCTTTCAATAAGTTGTCGTCAAGATTATAAACATCATCCCGGAACAGGAGTTCGCCACCTTTGGCCACGGCTGTCAGGTAGAGAATATAAACAGGAATCTCCTTGTGAAGAGCAACCGTTCTTGTTTTTCCTGTATTGATAACTTCCATAATCCGTGATCGGCTCCAGCGCCCCTTATCCTGCAACACCAGTTCAGCAAGATCTACAGGGTTTTCCACCCTGACACAGCCTGAACTGAAAGTTCTTCTGTTTTTTTCAAACAACTCCTTGTTCGTCGTGTCATGCAGGTACACAATATACCTGTTCGGCAACAGAAACTTTATCCTGCCCAGTGCACCGTAATCTCCCGCAGTCTGCTGCAGTCGGTAGGGAAAGTCCGCTGCAGAATACTGTAACCAGTTGACAGATTCTGGTTGAACAACACTGCCGTCCCGGTCAATAACCTTCAGTTTTTTTTTGTTGAGCCAGGAACTGTTTTTCTGGAGAGCAGGAAGCGCATCTTTGGCCAGAATGGTTGGCGGAATGACCCACTGAGGATTAAGTACAATGTACTGCATAGTAGCCTTGAAAACAGGAGTTTTACGGGAAGGCTGCCCAACAATAACCCGTGTTTCCCAACGATAGTGGCCGTTTTCCACATATTCCAGAGTAAAATCTGGAATGTTCACCACGACACAGGTCGGTTCAACATCACTGAAAAACCATCGGGACCTTTCAAGGTTGAGGCGAATCTTTTCAATTCGACGCTCTACAGGAATATTCATGACATGGAGAGTGACGGTTCCAACCACTCCATCAGCATCGATACCGTTCTGTTTCTGAAACCGCCTGACGGCATCAGCCATCTCTCTGTTATAAACCGTTGAAGTATCATTGCTCGTCACTTTAAGGTACCCCGAAACATTAAGTCGTTTGCGCAATATTGGAATGCGACTATCTCTTTCACCCTCCTGAAGTTTCTGTCCGTCCGCTAAAACCGGCCATCCGCCTTCACGGGCAATGACACGATAACGGGCAAACCATTTTCTGAGCTCTTCGTATTGGTGGTGCTGCGGACGAAGTTCTTTCAAAACAACGGCAATTTGCTCTGAGTCAATGGCATATTGAAGCCTCTCCTCAAGAGGCTTTCGGCTTCGAATATCAGTGATGTTCCAACTATGGTGAAGGCTTTCCGGGTGAACCTTTCCATAACGGAGATGACCAGCCAGTGCAAGAAATGCATCGCTCAGGAGAAGATCGTAACGTGCCTCTTGTTCAGAAGTTGTCGGCGGCTTGCTGTAAAACCCTCTGATTTCACTGAGATGATAATCTGAGGGATCAAGGCCATCATCAATCGATTCTTCAACCGCGTTAATCAGTTCGACAACCATCGTCCGCTTTGTCCATAAAGGCCGAAAGCCTCTGACAGCATAAAGGCGCGCCAACCGGATCTTTGAACTTTTTTGGAGGGATAATCGCTCAAAATGATTACGAATCTTTACTGCTGTCGCACTGTTCACCATGCTCTTTTGCAAGCCTGGCAAATGCTTTATCCCGGTCTTAAACGGCTCCTGTCGATAAGCTGGGGGCTTTACAGGAACGAGCTGAAAAGGAGAGAATGCAAGCCAGAAAAGAAGAATACCTGTCATACGGGCAATATACGTGATAAAACATGCTCAGAAACGGCCTGTCGCCGGGGAATATCAGACTTAAAAGTGCGGGGTTGCTTACATAATCAGCGCCATGAATGACAATGCTTCTTGATTCGGCGTTATCATTAACACTCCGTTCCAGACCAGGAAACCGGAGGGAACAGGTATATCAACAGTCATTGGCCCCTGCACGGAAAACTCCACCATAAGCGCCATAAAAAATCGAAGCATAACTTAATCTGTAGTGCTGTTGTTAAACCCGCGCTGCCCCGAGATGGATATCCTTTCAACCGAACGATGAAGTACAAAAAAGATAAATTATTTTTTTGCATGCACAAATCGTTGATCCTCCTGCTGAAGAGAGCGCCTGAGTCAAATGCCTGTACATAAATTACTTGACAACAGGTGAACCAATAAAGTGCCAGCTTGAATTAACCGTCACACTTATCTCCTGCTCGGCTGGCGCTATTTCGGTCGGGGGCTGTGCTGGCGCTGACCTCAAAGCCATAGCTTCAAAAACAGGCCGGACACCATACACCGGCTGACTGACGCTGACCTCAATCAATTCACCAAGTGTCCCCCCGGCAGCTTTGGCCATAATGAGGGCATCCCTTCGGGCATTGCCAACCGCCTCAGCAAGTGCCTTTTGACGAAGCTCTTCGTAACTGCTTGATGAAAAACTGATGCTCTGCACCTCGTCTGCTCCCGCCTGTACAACCGCATCAATGGCATGTCCCGTATTCCCGAGAGTACGCACCTTAACCTTGATGGTATGGAGTGCCATGTAGCCTTTCAAAATATTTTTCTCCAGAGTGGGACTCCACTCCCAACGGGGGGAGACGGTATAAGCACTGGTGGGGGCATCCTCAATCGGAATACCTGCCTTTCTCAACGCACTCTGCACCGCGCGATACCTTACTGCAGTTTCGGCTGCCGCCTTTTCTGCCGCTTTTGCATCTGATTTAAGCACTACCCCAAACTCCGCCATATCCGGCTTTATCGACACCTTTCCCGATGCCGAGACCACAACCTGAGGTTCGCCTGCATACCCCGAAGGAGAGAAAGCCGACATTGCACAACAGCAGAAAATTGCAACAATCAATCTCTTTTTCATAAAATATTCTCCTTTTTGAATGTTCGTGCTCCTTGCCGCTATACTTGGCGATCTCCCCAGGGATAACACTGTTTTCACGTAACCATAATATTCTACCATGTTGATGAGTTGAGACCCACAATCTCCCTGTAAGCAACAGCCACCGCGCAGGATGTAACAGGCAACGTCACGAGCAACCCGATGCCAAAGGCGAGCACACCAATCAAATTGATAAAAAAGAGCACAAAAGCGAAAAGCAAGAATGCAAACCAGTTGTGCGATATAATTTTGCGGCTTATCTCCATTGCCTGCCAGAACTCCATGCGGTAATCAATAACGAGAAATGTCGTAAACATATAGCTGACAGCCAGATAGATTCCTGGAAGCAGAAGGAGGATAAACCCGATGGTAACAACAAGGGAGCTGGCAAGGGAGGCGAGGAACAGTGGAAGAAAATAGTTGAATCCCCGGAAAAAATCGTTGAATTGAACTGGTTGCTGCAACATTAGTTTGAAGGCCACAATACTGTAGCCAGCATAAAACGGTGCCGCAATAGCTGAAAACAGCAGGGAGCTGCCAGCATCCACCATTGATGTTGCAAGCCACACGGCAAAGAGTGTCAAGGTAAAACCAAGAAATGCGCCAATATTTTCGCGAAACATCTGCCACGCCTGCCGGAGGTAGTGCTCGATATTCATGGAGGTTGTGGCATTGACCGAACTGTCAAACAGATGCGGATCAACTTTTTCTCCAAAATCAAATGCTGCCATGTTTACATCTCCACGTCTTATGGTTATGGTTCAACAGGAACAAGGTACACAACAAGGATGGAGGAGACAAACGAATGGTTGCGGCCAACGTGATGGCTGAGCGTTGTCGAAGCCACGATTTGTCTGAACCATGATTCTCAGGATTACATAATAGAGATGATTTTTTTGAAGTTGCTGATCGCGAACAGCCACATACAATTGCATCATTGAATCACGTTCTCGACAATTCCCATAAAAATAGTATTATTACAGCAAGCGTACCTTTTGGCTGCGCATCTTATGTTTCGCACCATTTGACCACCATTACTTATGACGACGAAAGAGCGCTACATCAACCCCTTCACCGACTTCGGCTTCAAGAAGATTTTCGGCTCGGAGGTGAACAAAGATCTTTTGATCGCTTTTCTGAACTCGTTGTTGCCGGATGATGCAGGCATTATTGCTGATCTCTCATTTTTGCCCACAGAACAGACCGGTCGCAGCGACTATGATCGACGTGCTATTTTTGACCTGCACTGCACGAATGAGCATGGCGACACATTTATTGTTGAGATGCAGCGGGCAAAGCAGAACTATTTCAAAGATCGTTCGGTTTTTTACGCCTCGTTTCCCATTCAGCAGCAAGCCAAGAAAGGGTCATGGGATTTTCGTTTGAAACCAGTTTATATGGTTGGGATTCTTGACTTTATCTTTGATGAGGATCACGCGTCGCATGATGTTGTTCACCATGAAGTGAAGCTCCTTGACCGTTCAACAGGCCAGGTGTTCTACAATAAACTCACCTTTATTTACCTTGAACTGCCAAAGTTTCGCAAAAGTGTTGACGAACTGGTGACTGATTTTGATAAGTGGTGTTATCTGCTTCGCAATCTGCCGGAACTCACGGATCGTCCACAACGACTGCAAGAAAAGGTGTTCAGTAAAGTCTTCGAGATAGCAGAGATAGCAAAATACTCCCCTGCTGAGGCCGCAGCTTATGAGGATAGCCTCAAGATATATCGTGACTTGAAAAATGTTATTGATACGGCCTATGATGAGGGTAAGGCTGAAGGTATTGAAGAGGGTAAGCTCGAGGTTGCGCGGCGGTTGGTGGCGAGTGGGATGAGTGCTGAGCAAGCTGCCGTAATTGCTGATGTGCCGGTTGCGTTGCTACAATCGTCTTGAACCTTGATTTTCTTGATTGGTTTGATTTCTTGATTTTTTTAATTGAAGAGCTGCTGCGCTTCGATATGCAGGATATGCGGAACGCCAAGTAGCGCAAAGCGCGTGCCGAGTCGTGCTCAAGCACCGACATCATCCCCCCCGCTATGGCAAATCAACTCAATAATATTCTTACAGGTAACTGCGCCAATAATATCTTATTTGGCGGAGATGGTGTAGATACGGTGCGTTATGAAGGTATCGAGAATGATTACATAGTTGAAATGCTGAAAGATGGATCGGAAAAAGTTACGGTTGGTGAAGCATGGGATGAGCATTGAGGATTCAGAAGTAATTTCCGAGATAGATGCAGCGTCACTGGACCGTTAAAATCTTTAAAAAGGTGAGTAGACCGGAGGAGTTTCACACCCAGCCCCTCGCAGAACCGGACAGGAGCGTCTCCGCTCATCCGGCTCCCATCATCCAACCATCGAGATATACCCCGCTTTCCAATGCGCAAATGAGTT
>Ga0194037_1003140_pt1 | contig 10433 bp, 4 predicted proteins | sample JunL306m_MetaG_FD_148653 | JGI IMG/M metagenome (GOLD analysis project Ga0194037, IMG submission 148653) | Anoxic zone freshwater microbial communities from boreal shield lake in IISD Experimental Lakes Area, Ontario, Canada - Jun2016-L304-6m | ecosystem: Environmental > Aquatic > Freshwater >...
CCGCTACGATGCCGACGGCAACATGATTTCAAAAACTGCCGGCGGTCAGAACTGGAGCTACAGCTATGATGATGAAAACCGTCTGCTAGCCATGACAGGACCGGACGGAACCCGGGCATATGAATATGACAGCCTCGGCAACCGTATAGCTGAAACGCACAATGGCCAGAAACGGGAATATCTGATCGACCCGATTGGATACGGTGATGTCATTGCAGAATATGACGGCAACGGTTCACTTGTTGCCCATTACACTCATGGCCTTAGTCTTACCAGTGCCGTATCTGCTGGTGGAACAGCCGCCTACTATCACTTTGATGGTTCGTCCAATACCGCCCAGATGACCAACTCCGCCGGCAGCGTTGTGAACAGTTACTCGTATCTCCCCTTTGGAGAGAAGAGGAATAGTACGGAGACAATTGAGAACCCATTTACGTTTGTCGGCCAGTTCGGCGTCATGGATCAAGGGAACGGTTTCTACTTCATGCGTAACCGGTGGTATGACCCGACAACAGGGCGCTTTACCCAGCCGGATCCGATTGGAATAGCCGGCGGCGATTCAACATTGTACCGATATGTGGGAAATAACCCGTTGACTGCTATCGACCCGGTCGGCATGGTCCCCTGCGATCCCAAGGATGATAAATGTTGGGAAGAATATGAAAGGAAAAACTGGGGACCGGAATGGGCCGCCAGGATAGATGCTAAGAATCGTGAAATTGCCCGAATAAATGCGAACTACGCTCAGCGTATGTCTCATATTGCAAATACGAATCTTAATATTTTCAAGCACGTTGAAAATGGTTATTACGTATTTGACAAGGTTGCTCCGATAGTGCCAGGAGTCGGGGAGGTCCTGACCGGCGTTAAATTGATCGTTATAGTTTCAGAAGGGATCAGGGAGGGGGATCCGTGGGCTATAAAGGATGCGGGTGTTGAAGTTTTCAAGGCATATGCAGGAAAGAAATTCGAGGCACTCGGATATGTTGCCTACGGGTCCAAGGATCTTGCCAATTATGCTTTTGGTCTTGCTCTGGACCACGCGAATGATTTTCTGCAATGTCTCTGGGAAAACAAAAACAGCTTGAGCTCTCTTGCAGCCAATGCTCTCGGCCTGGTTTCCCAGGCGGCGACTTCTATTATCGGCTCATGGGATCCAAACGAAAAATCGACGGTAGGATACGGACCTGAGGGGTATGTCACCGGCTCTGACCCGCTGTTTTACACCGTCATTTATGAAAACAAGTCGACTGCCACCGCTCCCGCTTACAAAGTCGTTGTGAAAGACCAGCTCGATACGAACCTTGACTGGTCAACCCTGGAGCTTGTTTCTATCGGTTTTAACAACATGACGTTAGATATTCCGACTGGACTTCAGGCCTATTCAACAACCGCCAGCGTGACGACGGATCTGAATCCGGTAAAAGTAACCGCAGTTCTTAATCCTTCCACCGGTTTAATGACCTGGACAATGGAATCGATTGATCCGGTAACCGGAACTACGCCTGAAGACCCGTTTGCCGGATTCCTGCCACCCAATGATGCTACCCATCGTGGTGAAGGTATTGTGACCTTCCGGATCAAACCAAAGAGCGGACTGGCTCATGGCACCGCGATAACCAACAAAGCGCAGATATTCTTTGACACCAATCCGGTGATTGAAACGAATAGTGTCACCAATACCATCGATCTGACCGCTCCGACCAGCAGCGTCACAACACTGCCTGACATTATCCCGTCAACCTCATTTACGGTGAACTGGAGCGGGAATGATACCGGCAGTTCCGGCATCGCCAGTTACGATGTCTACGTCAAAACCGATACCGGCTCCTTCGTTCCCTGGTTGACCGGCACAACCGCAACTTCAGCTACTTTTAACGGAGTAATCGGTCATTCGTACTCATTTTACAGCGTCTCAACCGATAATGTCGGCCATCGCCAGACCAGTATCCCGGCATCAACTACAACTACTCTATCCGGAAAAGTGGGCGACTGTGATGCTAGCGGGACAGTTACTATCGCCGAAGTGCAGAGTGCCATCAACATGTTCCTGGGATTAAAAACGGTAGCTGCCTGCGTTGATACCAGCGGGGATAATGCAGTTTCGATCGCTGAAGTTCAGAAGACGATTAATAGTTTTTTGGGGTTGTGATATAAGCACAGGTATGTTTTTTTCTTCTAAAAAGAATATGTCGAAAACTATCTCGGGCAACCTGGTTTTATCAGTATTCATTATTTTTGTACTGATTTACCTGGTTGCCCGTTTAGTTTTAATTCAACATCCCGGTCACTTTTCTGATACAACCAATTACACACCTGAATTACCTGCAGATGTAGACCATATCTTGCGTAACTACCACTATTCCGAAGCACTGCCCGAGGGGGTTTTTACCATCCGGGGCAAGCTATTGGTACGGAGAGGCGTCAGAGTACTTGGTTTACGCTCCACCGTCGCAAAAACCACCCTGTTGGATACTATCCAGGGCAGCTATTCGTCTCAAAGCAAGAAAATGACATTCTCAGCCTTGACTGCTGAATGGGAAACAACCGCCGACATGCCGCTGACTCTTAAAACCGGAGTGAAAGTATCACTCGGCACGCATAAACTTACGGATATCGTTAGTGCAAAAATATATCTATCCAAGGGTAAAATTATAACCTATGGCACAAAAAAACGAATCTATAGTTTCAGATAATCTTATGAAGTGGAGGAATACGTGAAAAAAAATGTTGTGATGGTGGTGTGTCTGGCTGTTTCATTGACGGTACTTGCTGCCGTGGCCGGGATACAGGGTAACGTAATCAATCTTCTATCCGGCTCTAAAAGTTTGGTGATACAGGCAACCACGCCCACTACACAGTCTTTGATTGATGCAGGCAAAGGTTTTTTGAACACTCAAAACGTTGTAGCCGCACGCAACAGTTTCAAGCAAGCGGTTGAACTTGATGCGACAAGCCAGGAGGCGCAGTTTTTGTACGGGTTAACGCGCATTCTTGCCCTGTACGAAGACAATCAATACGTACAGACAGACGCACTCGACAGCATTCGTGAGATTCTGGAACTCTCGGGTGTTTCCTTTTCAAGCTTTGGACTTTTTGATACGCGGGGACATCAAAGTTCAAATACGCTACCGGCAACAACCCCGAGGACCGGTGACGTAATCAATTATATATCAACCAGGGTACTACCAGAAATTAACGGGGCAATCGCCAATTTCAACGCCGTAACCTCTACGAGCTTCACTTCAGCACTCGACCCTTCCGCCGTATTGCATGCCTATTCAAATACCATCAACATAGATTACGGTGATGTGCTGGTTATAAAAGCACTTTCATCCCTTGCCATGTGTAATTTTGAACTGCTCAAGGTATATGGGCTTGATTTCAGTCCACCGCAAATCTTCAATGGTGACCCCAAACAGCTCACGCTGTATCATGACCTCCTTCGCAATTCTACTCAACTCCTGACGCCGGTAAATCCAGCCAGCCTTACTGCCGCCAAAGGCGGTTTAGTCAGTTTTATCGACACCTTCAAAAGCGCAGCAACCAGCATACAAAAACGTCAGCAACCGGCAGGTCATGCTTTTGTACTGGACATACCGCTTAATGATAACCCGGTCGGTGGCACAACCTATCAGGTTAACAAAATAATAACTGCAATGAACGAAATTAAAGCGTCGCTATCAGCTCCAACCTACTATTCGTTCTCGAACGATACCGTTCTCGATCTCTCAAAATTTTTCAGCAGCACCTTGCCGATCAATATCCGTCAGCAAATTGTCAATTCATCAACAGGAGCTGTCTTATCAGATGCGACCATTGGCGGCATGTTTCCTTTGGGGCTTAGTGCTCTGCAGACAACCATGCTTCTCAACGCAGATACGATTCGAAGTGTAGCCTACACCGGAGCTGAAAAGCCCCGCCTGTCGAACAACCCGTCAAGCCTGAGGTTTTATGACAATGGCGTATTTGGTTCATACCTTACCTCTACCATCACGCTATCCAACATCGGTACGGCAGATCTTGCAATAAAAGCTATGACCGTTAAAGGGGCGTACCCGGCAGATTTCAGCATTACTCCCGACAGTTGCCCATCGCTCACACCGACGCTGATTCCCGGAGCAGCATGCACTATCACAGCACACTATACACCGACCACAAACAAAAGCAGCAGCAGCGCGTTCATAGATATCGCAAGTAATGTTGATACCATTACGATCCCGTTACAGTGGACTCTGTACTCACAGAATTCTTTACCACCGACGTCTTCAACTCAATTGATTGTTTCACGTAATGGAAATGGAACCGGAACAATCGAACAACTATTTTCATCATACAGCTGCGGCACTCCTAGCTGTAGCTACACGACGAGCCCGGGGGATTTTATCACTCTCAGAGCAATTCCCGAACGTTATTCAATGCTTACAAAATGGACCGGATGCGAATCTGTCAATAATGACGAATGCCGCATTAATCCGAGTAAAAACAATGCCGTCACGGCAACGTTTGAGCTGATTACTACTCCTTTCTCAGTGACAGTGTATCCAGCCACAGGCACATATACCTCACCGCAAAAAGTTGCACTTGTCGCTAATAACAATGTTCAGTTTCGATATACCGTTGATGGAAGTACCCCGACGACGACATCTCCACTCTATACGTCACCGATTTCAGTTGGCCTGGGTACCACAACCGTAAAATACATTTATCGCGCGAGCGACGGAACAGTTCCGCTGAATTCAGCGCAGTATACCATCGTCAATCCGAATGCCGGCAAACCGCCGGTGATCAGCAGCTTCAACGCATCCACGTCTCCCGGCAGTTTCGAGGTAAAAATCGTTGATTTCTCCATAGTAAATAGCTCCATTATTAAAGATTATTGTGTCACTCAAAATCCGTACTCTTTTAACTGCTACTGGAGTTCTTCCATTCCGGGATATTTTTACATGCCGCCAGTCGGTTACGGAACATACCCGCTTTACGCTTTTGCCAAGGATCAGTTCGGTGCAATTTCACAGCCGTTTTCAACAAGCATAACATTAGTAGCTGACACTGCTGCTCCTGTTCTCCTCGATGTGACCCCGTCTGTCGGCGCTGCTAACGTGCCGGTTGACACGAAACTTACCCTGTCATTTGATGAGCCGATTCAGGATACTTCCGCAAACAGAATCGGAACAAGTGGCTGCGTTTTTGATGGGCAGCCAGACATACCGTGTACTGTTAATTTTAACTCGAAGTCAAAGGACGTCACCGTCGCGTTTTTAATGCCGTTGGAATTCTCTAAAACATATTCGGCACTGTGGTATTTTGCTGACCGCTCCGGCAATACAACATCCGTACCCATCAACTTTACAACTGCGCCCAAGCCTGCCAATTCAACGGTACCCAATATTTCACTTGAGCTCTCAACTAACGGCATTATCAGTGGAAGCGGAAAACCATTGCTGGCGAGTGGCGTTATTACTGCCGGGTCCGCTTCTGTCGCCTATCAAAATATTTCTCTGTTAATCACGAAGCCGGACAACTCCATCACCATCCACCCTGTGACCACTGATGAAAAAGGTCTGTATGCAGACATCCCGCTTACCTTGTATCTGAACCAGATGGGAAGTTACAAGATCCAGGCTTTCGGTGGCAGTGGCAGCGGCTCAATGGCCCCCAATAAATCATCTATTGCAACGGTTCGCGTTCTGCCGGTTGCCGGGTATGCCGTTGTTGTACAAGGGCGGATTCCAAGTGGTGAAGGGCAGGAAGCACATGCAAAAACTGCGGCACGGGTAAAAAGTGCATTACTGGCACGAGGTCTTGATCAGAGCAATATTGTTTCGGTTACGTCTACAGCTCTAAATAACGGGAAAAATGACATCATACAGGCCCTGGCCACTATCGCAGCCAAGATGAATATGGCCCCTGCCCCCTTCCAGCTGATTTTGATTGATCACGGTGAAGTGAACAAATTCCATCTGGGTGACGACACGAGCGTTCTCACACCACCAGAACTTGCTGGCTGGCTTGACAGCATGGAAAATTCACTCTGGGGGTCTGCACAAAAGCAGCCACGCACCATTGTAATCGGATCGTGCTATTCAGGCAGCTTTATAGCTGCTCTTGCAAAAGAAGGCCGAACCATTATAACCAGTGCCTCGGCTACGGAACAATCTTTCCGGGGACCTGCCGAACCTGATGGTGTCCGTAGCGGAGAGCTTTTCCTGGATGAGTTTTATCGCGGACTCAAAAGAGGAAACTCCCTCAAAGGTGCTTTCAATACGTCAGTCGAGTCTGTGAGGATTCAATCAAGACGTGGAGGAATTGTCAGTTCAAGCGGTGACAAGGCACTTCAAAATCCTCTGGTAAGCTTCGCGGGAAATCAGGTTGGCGTTTCCGAGATCCCAACCGGCATTGCCGACGATGCCCCTGATGCAGCCTACCTTGGAACGGGAGACAACTCAGCCTACAACCCACTCGGAATGCTTCCACAAGACAGAACTGCTTTCTTGGAATCACTTTTTTTCGACGAAACAACACAAAGCGCAACCATTCGTACGGGAGGCTCAGCAACCAACTCCGCCTGGTTTGAAGTACGTACCCCTTCGTTACCCCTCGCTAATGATGGCGGCAGCACCCAGCTTATCGTAAACCTGCCCCGGGTTGAAATGACCTATGACCAGGCAACACAAACCTTCAGTGGAACGTACGATGGTTTTAGCGAGGCTGGCAGTTATGATGTAACCATCTACCTGCAGGACGCCCCAAATGGTGACCCAAATGGTGACATTACCCGTAAACATATAACGCTTTACCGAAACAGAGCTAAAAACAACGCACCGCAAACACCGGAACTTATCGAACCAGCACGTGGGGCAACCGTAACAACCGCATTTCTGGCTCAGTGGGCAGAGACCCAGGACCCTGATGGTGATGCGATAACCTATACACTCATGGTCAGTAAGCAGCAGGATATGAGTAATCCTGTACTGGTTAAAGAAGGGCTGACCTTGCCGGTAGATGCGCTGATGTACGAAGACGGACTTCGAGATTTAACGACCTATTTCTGGCAGGTTTGGGCTATCGACAGTTATGGCGCGATATCCAAAAGCGTCATCAACAGTTTTACCACCAACAACACGAATGGGCTGCCAAGTTACATCAAGGGGTACATAACCAACACAAGCAGCACGTCACCTGTTTCAGGTGCAATCTTGACAACGGGAGGGACGTCGCGCAAAAGTTTCAGTAACGGAGGATTTCTTTTTGCGGCTACTCCGGGCAGTTACAATCTAGTTGCCACAGCCGATGGCTTCCAGTCGAAGACCGTCGGACTGCTCGCACTTCCTGGGAAGATAAGCACTCAAAATATCGCACTGACGCCTTTGGTTCCCGAAAGCTTTGTTATTACATCTAATGTAAAGAGTGCAGCGGGTAGCGGCTACCTTGATTGCCCTGCATCAGCAACTAAAAGTGAAAACATCACCTGTCGCCTGCAAGCCGGGGCTGGCTACCAGTTTGCAAGTGTAGAGGGATGTAATGGAACTTTGTCAGGTAACACGTACAGCGCAGTTATTGCCGGCAATTGCTCCATAACAGCTGACTTTATTCCCGTTATTCCGGCTGGAACCGTTACGTACAACATTACTGCCAAAGCATCTGTTGGTGGATCATTGGTATGTATACCGGCGACTGTCACTGAAAGTGCATCAAGTACCTGTGTTGTAAAATCAATGAAGGACTTCAAGCTCCTGTCTGTTACCGACAACAGCGTAAATGTACTGCCTTTACCGTCAGGTCTGAATTTCACGATCTCAGGCATTACCGCTGACCATACGGTTTCAGCAGTATACGTCTCTGCGAAACCAGGCGATTGCAGTAATGATGGACTAGTAACTATCGCCGAAGTGCAGAGCGCCATCAACATGTTCCTCGGATTAAAACCGGTAGCAGGCTGTGTTGACACCAGCGGGGATAATGTAGTATCTATTGCTGAAGTCCAGAAGACGATTAACAGTTTTCTCGGTTTATAACTTTGAACTGACCGTAGACGCCAACGGGGAGTATATTCACCGTTGGCGTCTATTACCACCTTGAAATTTTTGCTACCACCCCTGATTCCTCCGTACCTTGACTCTAAGCATCCCCTGTGCTAGCTTCTCAATACTTTTCTACTTGGAGCTCACATGTTTTCCCCCCCCTTTGAGACGTTCTGCACTCTGGCCGACAGCGGCAACCTGATACCGGTCTACCGCGAGATCATGGCCGATATGGATACGCCGGTTTCCGCCTTCAAAAAAATCGACGACGGGCAGTTTTCTTTTCTGCTGGAGAGTATCGAAGGCGGTGAAAAGTGGGGCCGTTTCAGCTTTATTGGCTCAGCTCCTTCTACTATTATCCGTTCAAAAGGGAATTGTGTCGAAGTCATCACCAACGGTGTAACGACACGTCACGAATCACCCGATCCTCTCAACTCGGTACGTGACCTGCTGGCACAGTATTCACCGGTGGAGATTGACGGCCTACCACGTTTTTTTGGCGGTGCAGTAGGATATCTCGGCTATGACATGGTTCGCCATTTCGAAACGCTGACGGCTGAAAATCCGGCAGTCCTTCAGTGCTACGATTCCTACTTTCTAATAACCGATACGATCATTATTTTCGACACCATGCGCCAGAAGATAAAAGTCGTCTCAAACGCTCATATCACAAATGACATTTCTGCAGACGAGGCTTACCACTCTGCTACGCAGAAGATTGATGCCCTCATTCAGCGGCTGCGGGAGCCGCTGACTACAACAAAAAGCGTACCATGTAAAGACCCGGTTGATTTCCAGTCAAATATATCCCGTGAAGCATTTGAACAATCTGTTGAAAAAGCCAAGGAATATGTCCGCTCGGGAGACATTATACAGGTTGTTTTGTCTCAGCGCTTCAGCGGTAAACTGACCGCCGACCCGCTGGATATCTACCGCGTGCTTCGAACGCTGAACCCTTCTCCCTACATGTTTTTTCTGCGCTTGGAAGATACCGTCATCGCCGGTGCATCACCGGAGGTTATGGTTCGAAAAGAGGGAACACAGGTCGAACTGCGACCGATTGCCGGCACCCGTCCTCGCGGAGCTACACCCGAGGCTGATGCACAACTGGCCGAAGAACTGCTGACTGATCCGAAGGAGCGGGCTGAACATGTTATGCTGGTTGATCTGGGCAGAAATGATCTGGGACGGGTCTGCACCACCGGCAGCGTCACCGTTTCTGAATTAATGCTTATCGAGCGCTATTCACACGTCATGCATATTGTATCCAACGTACAGGGTGAATTATCCGAAAATTGCGACGCTTTTGATTTAGTTCGGGCCACATTTCCGGCCGGTACGCTTTCGGGGGCACCCAAAATTCGGGCCATGCAGATTATTGAAGAACTTGAACCGCTGCGCCGTGAAATTTATGGCGGTGCCGTCGGCTATTTTTCTTTTTCCGGCAATATGGATCTCTGCATCACGATCCGTACACTGGTGATCAAAGATGGCAAAGTCCATCTGCAGGCCGGTGCCGGTATAGTTGCCGATTCGAACCCCGCTGCCGAATGGCAGGAAACTGTCAACAAAGGGATGGCCGTAAAGCGGGCGGTTGAAATCGCCGAGAAAGGTTTGCTCTGACATGCTGCTCATGATCGATAACTACGACTCTTTTACCTACAATATCGTCCAATATTTCGGCCAACTGGGCGAAGATGTGCAGGTACATCGTAATGACAAAATTACGCTGACCGAAATTGAAGCACTCCACCCTGAGCGTATCGTTGTTTCACCGGGCCCCTGCTCACCTGAAGAAGCAGGGATTTCTGTGGCGGCCATCAAACATTTTGCCGGGAAGATTCCTATTCTGGGCGTCTGTCTGGGACATCAGTCGATCGGGTCCGCTTTTGGTGGAAACGTTGTCAGAAGCGTTACTTTGATGCATGGCAAGACATCTCCTATCCACCATGGCGGAACGGATCTTTTTACCGGTCTGCCGAATCCGTTTCAGGCTACCCGCTACCACTCTCTGATAGTTGATCGACCGACCCTACCCGATTGCCTTGAAGTTACTGCATGGGTTGAAAACGGAGAGATAATGGGTATGAGACATCGTGAATTGCCGATCTGGGGTGTGCAATTCCATCCCGAATCAATTCTGACCGAAGGTGGCATGAACTTGTTACAGAATTTCTTGGAAATCAGCCGCTGCTGATGCTACCGAAACCCGCTCCACTATCTCATGGTTTCTCAATAGTTTTTTTACGTTGACTTTTATCTGCAAGAATTGTTAGAATCACTATTCATTCAAGAACAAATTCAGGAGGAAAGAAGCATGAAGTGTCAGACCGTACTTTCAGGTACCGAGTGTACCTTTTGGGGAAATCAGGGTTGTATATTTCCAGGTGGATCGTGCCAGCCGATCGT
>Ga0194037_1003141_pt1 | contig 10432 bp, 11 predicted proteins | sample JunL306m_MetaG_FD_148653 | JGI IMG/M metagenome (GOLD analysis project Ga0194037, IMG submission 148653) | Anoxic zone freshwater microbial communities from boreal shield lake in IISD Experimental Lakes Area, Ontario, Canada - Jun2016-L304-6m | ecosystem: Environmental > Aquatic > Freshwater >...
GTTCTTGATTTATAATATCTATAGATATTATTTAATGCAATTTAGGGTGTACTTTTATTATGGAAATACAAGATACTTATCAAAAAGCCATTCGGTATGCTGCCGAGAAACACGCTGAGTTGCAGCAAACTTTACCCGACAGTATAATACCGTATGCAGTTCATTTGAGTAACGTGGCTATGGAAATACTGGTTGCAGCTTCCCATACCAAAGAATTTGATACAGAACTTGCAATACAGGTAGCTTTGTTGCATGATATATTGGAAGATACTCATGTGACATTTGAAGAATTGGCAAAAGAGTTCGGAAGTGATGTCGCAACGAGTGTTTTGGCATTGACCAAAAGAGAGTTTATTCCAAAAGATCAGCAAATGCCCGATAGTCTTTCACGCATAAAATTGTGTACTCCTGAAGTCCGTGCCGTTAAACTTGCTGACAGAATTACAAATCTACAAAAGCCGCCAATGTCTTGGTCTACTGAAAAAAAACAGAAATACTTGAATGAAGCCAGTCTTATTCTAAGGGAGCTAACAGGAACAAATGAATACCTGGAAAACCGAATGGAAATAAAGATTGAAGCATACAAAGAGTATATTTTAGATTCAAAATCTTAATCTCATAATACTGAAATAACAAAATTAGCAAAACAAAATAATATGGCTGAAAAATATCAATCCTCCAGTGTCAGTATTGAGCAAATACTGAATTTGATTAAATCAAACGAAATTGCAATTCCGGAAATTCAACGTCCGTTTGTTTGGAAACCAAAGCAAGTAAGAGATTTAATTGATTCATTATACACCGGCTATCCAACTGGCTATTTGATTATTTCTCAAAGTCCAAATATGCGTTTAAAAGACGGTTCGCTGTCCGAAGGAAAAAAAATAATGATTGATGGTCAACAACGCACAACCGCATTGATGACCGCCATAGTTGGTCACGAAGTAATAACTGCCGACTTTGAGAAAAAACGGATAAAAATAGCTTTTAATCCACTTGCCAACGAAGATGAAGAATTCTTTAAAGTACAAGATAATGCCATATTAAAAGACAAAAAATGGATACCTGATATTTCGGAAGTATTTAAACCTACATTTGATTTCTGGCAATTTGTAAATGAGTATTGCGAAAAGAATCCTGAAATAAATGGAAGCGAATTAAATAAAATCCTGATGAAACTGACTGATATTCGGAATCGTCAGATTGGAGTAATTACACTTGATAAAGAGTTGACAATTGATGAAGTTACAGAGATATTTATACGCATAAACAGTCAGGGAGCAAAACTAAATCAGGCTGATTTTGCCATGTCCAAAATTGCAGCAAATACCATTTATGGAGGTAATATGTTGCGTAAGGCGATTGATTATTTTTCGCATTTGGCTATTCAGCCCGATTGGTATTCAGATATGTCGAAAGACAAAGAGTTTATGAATTCACCTTTTGCACCAAAAATCAAGTGGCTGAAGGATGATATTGGAGATATTTACGACCCCGATTATGGCGATATACTTCGTGTTGCATTAATGCATAAATTTGGGAGAGGTAAGATGAAGGATTTGGTTAGTCTGTTGGGTGGTCGGGATTTTGTTACCCGTGATTACAAAGAAGAAATTGCCGAAGAATCTTTTGCGAATCTTACTCAGGGCGTTTTTAATTTCATTAATGAGTATTCGTTTTCCAGTTTCGTATTGGCTATTAAGTCAGCCGGATTTATTTCAAGTCGTTTGATTAATTCCCAAATGACGTTGAATTTTGCATATACTCTCTACTTGCTATTGTATGCTGATCAAACTATCGAGAGAACACAAATCAAACGTTATGTTTCAAAATGGTATGTATTAAGTACCCTCACAAGCCGTTATATTACTTCGCCCGAATCGGCTATGGATAAGGATATTCGAAGAATTGCCGAAAGAGGTTTTGTGGAATTTTACAAAGAAGTTGAAGCTGCTGAACTTTCAGAAACCTTTTGGTCAATTGGCTTGGTTCAGAATCTTGAAACTTCGGCTATTAATAGCCCCTATTTTAATACTTTTTTGGCTGCACAAGTGCATAGTGCTGATAACTCTTTATTGATGAATGGCACAAAAGTATATGACTTAATCACAATTATGGGCGATATACACCATATTTTTCCGAAAGATCATTTGGAAGCTCATGGCATTAAGGACAAAGCAAAATATAATCAAATTGCAAACTATACATATTTGGACACAACAACAAATATTGCAATCGGAAATAAACCACCCTGCGATTATTTCGGGATTGTATTCAACCAGTGCGAAACGAAAGTAAATGTTTATGGAAATATAAACGACCAAGAAAAGCTACTTGAAAACTTAGCTGCTAATAGTATTCCTGAAAATATCGTTACAATGGATTACAAGCACTATGAAGAGTTTTTATTGGAAAGAAGAAAACTAATGGCAAAAAAGATTCAGGGATATTATTATAGTCTTTAAAAAAATAACTTTTTATTATGGACCAGCCAAAACTCGAAAGATTGCTTCGATTAATGAAAATGCTTACAGCAAACAATTCATTAACCGTGGATGAAATAGCCAATAAATTGTCTATTTCTTCTCGTTCCGTTTATCGCTATATCGACACGTTCCGTGAAGCTGGTTTTGTGATAAAGAAAGCAGATAACTTCATAAAGCTCGATAAATCTTCGCCATATTTCAAGGACATAAGTGAATTGATTCATTTTACCGAAGAAGAAGCCTATATTCTCAAATCTGCGATTGAGAATATAGATGAAAACAACCTACTCAAACAAAACCTCAAAAAGAAACTTTATACGGTTTACAGTTACAACATTTTGGCAGAAACAATAGTAAGTGGCAAAAACGGTCGTAATGTGCAACTTCTGGTTGAAGCTATAGAAAACAAACGCCCGGTGATCCTTCGCAATTACTCTTCTGCACATGGTAAAGTTATTCGTGACCGCTATGTTGAAGCATACGCATTTACAACTAATTATGTTCAGATTTGGTGCTATTGCTCCGAAGAAAATTCGAACAAACTTTTCAAAATTTCCCGCATTGGTTCTGTTGAAATTCTACAAGAAAATTGGAAGTTTGAGGAAAATCACAAATCCGGTTACATTGATATTTTTCGCATGAACAGCGATGAAATGTTACCAATAAAACTAAAACTTGGCTTGCGTTCTGTAAGTCTTTTAACCGAAGAATTTCCGCTTGCTACCAAATATATTCAAAAGCTAAATAACAATGAATGGATGCTCGATACCGAAGTTTGCTCATTCGATGGAGTTGGTCGCTTTGTCATGGGCTTATTAGATGATATTGAAATTATTGATTCACCGGAATTTGATAAATACATTCTCGACCTTGTAAATAAATTTCAAAATAAATTGTCATTGTCATAAGTTGTCAAAATACCACCGTTACTTTGTACCGTAATTTACCCAAATAAATAACAAACGGTATGAAAACTAAAAACAGACATTACAGCACTTTCCACATTGCAGGTTTCTCGTATTGGGAGGGCTGCATGGCTTTCAACGAATTAAAAATTGGTACTGAACTTACTCTTATGCGTGAAGATGACAATAAATTTGATCCTTATGCAATAGCCATTTATTATGGGGAATACAAACTCGGATTTATCCCTCGTGCAGAAAACCACGAAATAAGCAAATTTCTTGAACTTGGATATTCCGATTTATTTGAAGTACGCATAAATAAATTATCCCCGGATGCTCATTTAGAAAATCAGGTGGGAGTAATCGTGTATATCAAACCAAATAAAGCGGAATAAATATACTTACCATAGATAATTTCATTAAATAAAATGAGGTATGTTTTCTTGGCGAGTAGTCGAACAGAAATGTCGATTTCGCCCTAAAAGAAAACTGCTTCTCAAAGCCACAGTATGATCGCAGTTGGTAGCGATTGGACTTGAAAGAGCGCAATATCGCAGGTTCAATTCCTGCACTGTGGCTTTGTTTTTAAAATAGCATTCTATGAAAAAAAGATTACGTAAAAAACTGCATAGGTCTGAATATTCAGAAGTTGGTGTATCAATTAAGATACAAGCCACTGAGGATGAAGTACAGCGAGTATTGGATGAAATTACGGAACTTGCCGATAAACTTGAGTTGAGCTTTACAGGAGGTGGTTTGGGTTATATTATTATTCCTTCAACTGAAACTTTTGGAGATAAAAAAGTGCCTACAAAAATAGAATCTTTGATTGAGGCATTATCCGGTTTCCCATTTCTATTTCCAGATTTTGTTATGGGCTATTTCCAATCAAATAATTATCTTAAAATCAATCAATATCAGATAGAAGAACTAAAATTAGGAATAGAAAAAGGACAATTTGAATTTAAGTCGAATTGGCATTGTGATTTGTGGAATTAAAATAATGAGTGATATATATGTGATATTAATTTGAATGTTATGTGGGCAATAATAGGGTTAATTCTCTTATCAATTTTTATAGTCTATTTTATTATAAGTTTGGTGTCCTCTATAGTTGTAGTGCATATGTTTCTGTGGTTTAAGATACAAGACATTTTTAGTTGGCTAAAACAGAAGTTTTTTTCATAACTCCTCAAATCACACTTCGTTAGTATTCTACTGACGAAGTTTTTTTTAATAAACAGTAATTATTTTTACCTGTGTCATAAGTTGTCAAAATACTACCGTTACTTTGTACTTTATTTATTTAACTAATAAATCATTTAAAAGGTAACAGTATGAAAACAACTATCAGGAATTTTACTTTTCTTTTACTCCTTTCAATCTCATTATTTGCTTGCTCTGACGCTAACGGTCCAGTCATTGGAACTGCTAACTGGCTTTTCACCGTAAAAACAACCACCTCTACAAGCCCTGCGGTTAGTGGTTATCCTCAAACTACCACTACAACCGTAACCAAAAACGGACTCACCACCAAAGAAGCCGAAGATGTTGTAACCGGCCTAACAAGCACAGCAACTTCAAGCCAATACATTTCCGGTTATGGCACATTAACCGTAACAGTGAAATCAACCTGTACTAAATCAGTAATAAAATAAAGAGCCATGAAAAAAATAATCTTATTAGTTATTTGCGTTTTATCAGTTGGTTATATAAGCGCACAAAGTTTGACTGAATACACAGCTTCAAATAATGTTACCTATCACATTGGTGATACAATCAAACTTGGCAGAGGTTCAGCTCCCAATGGCGAATTCATTTATTGTCAAATGGGTGATGCATATAGTGCTATGGCTATAATAGGTGGTCGTGGTCAGATTAATCAAGGTTTACCAAAAAACCTATCTGGCGTTAATATGATTATCAAAAAAATCAAAGAAATTACATTTAAAGGTGCTAAACTAATCTCATTTAATGTTGCCGGTGGCAATTTTGTACAATACAAAATTTTAGTTGAAGATGCATTAGCAACTGGTGAGTTGAAAAGCAATGGTTATACAAGTGACGAAGCATTATCAGCTCTCAAAAAAGCAAAAGACAAACTTGACCTTGGCTTAATCAAACCGGAGCAATACGATTCAATAAAATCAACCTTAGTAAAATTTATCAAGTAGTTTACCAATTCAAAAATTTTCCGTTTTTTAAACAGACCTTTTCAACAGAATTGGTCTGTTTTGTTTATCTCGAAAATTTTAATAACAATTTATTTCTACCTTTGTACAAGAGTTTTTAATTTCAATTGTAAACCTCATAGTAAATGTTAGGAGCTATTTTTGGTGATATAGTTGGCTCAATATACGAGTTCAACAACATAAAATCTACTCAATTTGAGTTGATAGGTAAAAGATCGACATTCACAGATGATTCGATTCTGACTATTGCTGTGGCAGATTGGCTTTTGATGGGTGTTCTCAATAAAGAGAGACTCATATTTATCATAAAGCAATATGTAAAAGAATATCCTAATCCTCTGGGTGGATATGGTTCTCGATTTCAGCAATGGGCATTTAGCAGTGATAATGAACCTTACAAGAGTTGGGGGAACGGTTCAGCTATGCGAGTAGCTGCGGTGGGATGGGCATTCAATACTTTGGAAGAAACCGAGAATATAGCTAAACTCACAGCCGAAATAACACACAATCACCCTGAGGGGATAAAAGGAGCACAAGCTACAGCAGCAGCCATTTATATGGCACGTACTTGTTCTACAAAATTGGAAATAAAAGAGTATATCGAAAATAAGTACGGATATAACTTATCACGTACTTGTGACGAAATTAGACCTGATTATAGTTTTAATGAAAGTTGTGCGGGAACTGTCCCCGAAGCAATCATTGCATTTCTTGATAGTTCCGATTTTGAAACTGCTATACGACTGGCAGTATCATTAGGTGGAGATAGTGATACACTGACTTGTATTACCGGTGGTATTGCGGAGGCATTTTACGGCATGACGAACAGTATTCCCGAAACTACTATTTCAGAATATAAACTGATAAATTTTGAAGAAGAAACAATTAATCAGCTTCCCGAAAATTTAAAAAAGGTCGTAGCTGAATTTTATCAAACCTTTGTTAGTAAAAACAAACTATTTTGGGCTAAAAATGATTCGAGAACTGTTTGGGGTGGAGAACAATGGATAAAAACCAATTTGGATGATAAAACGCTTGACGAAGAAAGTTATCGGTCATTCCTCAAATCATACGGTCCTGATTGGGACATGCGTTTTGGAGTATATTATGAAGATGGCTGGAATTATATTTACAGGTCTAACTTTTTGCTCAAAAAGTTCAAATTTCAAAAACAGGAGGATGGTCAATATCATTTGATTGAATCATATAGCACCCAAAGGGAAGTAGAATATGATATGATTGAAGATGTGTTGTGGCATGGATATTTTAAACAACCTTATATCTATAAAGGTTTTGTAAGAGGTGAAAGAATTTATTAAATCTTCTATTCCCCCAAAATCCTAAAAATACCAAATGAAAAGCGGTCAGGCTTTGCCTGTAAGTAAATTACGGGCAGCTACGCAGGGCAATCCCCAGCCGCCAAAAATCCCCGCCCCTCGTACCTCTGGGCTTGCATGGTCTTTTTGTCGGTTTCCGCACAATCAACCCTTCTGTTGTTTTTTTCTGTCACACTTTTTGCAGAATAGCAAAAAAGACGTTTGCACTCCAACCGCCACCACCGTGCTGCACTTGTGCCAGAAAAAAAAACAACTCAAAGCTATTATACATAACATGTAGTTATATTCGAGCCCTTGCCTGACGGCAAATCAATAGGGCTAAATATAACCTAATTATGTATAATAGCCGCACAAAATCAACGCTTTAGCCCCGCTTCGCTGCCCGAAGAATAAGCCCCTAAAGGGAGAGCGGAAAGAATAAAACACCTAATCGGTGAGTTGTTTAGGCGTACCGCCAACCAGAAACCAACAAAGTTCCCCTCCTCCCTTTCAACGGTTGCAGTAAGAAAAAATATGTCGAGTTTTATTTCCATGTGCTTGCGGTCGGTTCATTCTCTTCACTCATTTCGTTTCGGGGGACGCTGTTCGTGCCTCACTACGCGTCCACCCTTCACTTCATTGCGTTCAGTTCATTTCACCCACCTCAGCACCGCACAGCATAGGTGAATTAGTCGCTCCATTCCACAATCCACGCAGTCATTCCATTTCGCTTTCCGGCTGTAATCCTCCCACAAATCAATCCACACACAAACAGCCAGTATAGCTCCATTTCACTTCCCAACGCCTGTTTCATTACACGCCTAATCCACCAATGCTCTTTTCCAACGCATTTCCAATGGTCTATTTTTCATACTGCGGCGAGTCCACCCCATTAAGCACCTTTCAGGCAGAGCGGTAGGAGTAAAGGCGTTCCGCCAATATAAGAGCCACAATAAGACCCCACCACCCATTAGTTGTGCAGAAAATAAATATATATCGAGTTGATATCCATGTGCTTGCAGTCGGCGAAATACGCCCACTTCAGCACCGCACGGCTTCGGGAAATACTCATTTCCATTTCGCAAGCTCCATTCATTCCGTTTTCACCAAGCCCTTTTCCAACGCATTTCCAGCGGTATATATTTATTTCTGCGTCGAGTTAGCCCCGATGAAATTTAGTTTTTCTATTTTTAAATAGTTCAAGTGCTAAATCTGCGTCAACAATTATTTTACGACCATATTGGCTGACAGCTTCTTTAAGTATTGTTTCTTTATATTTACATGCAGTTACGTTTGATACCCCTAATAATTCTCTAATTCCACGTAAGCCATATACCAAATGCTTTGTTTTTTCAGGTACAATCACAGTTTGACAATTAATTTCCGATTTAATTAATTCCAAGAACTGGCCAACTGTCAAAAATGCTAATGGTGTTTCATTTGTAATTTGATTTGTATTCATTTTCTTTATTTTTAAAGAGTTATTTTCTCGAAAACTTATCAACAAAAATATAGAAATTACCTTTGGCGGTTAAGCCGAGAATAACTTTTTAGTGATTATTTTTTCAGTTGAATAAAAGTTATTTCCCGTCATTCCGAGTGTTGGCTGCAAATATCAAAAGTAGTGCTGATATTCAAAATTGCTTTAGTTACTATTGGCGGAAAAATGAGAATAACTTTTTTCGGGCTCGGTGGGACGGCCCAAAAAGTTATTTCCCATTTTCCGAGTGGTGGGTGCAAATATTCACCGGTTCAAGTCATAGATAAGCCTACCATAAGTCTACCATAAGCCTACCATAAGCCCGCCTAATAGAAAAAATCTATAATGTTTATCGGGCACAAAAAAAGCCCCACTTCTCAGTGGAGCTTCCTAAGTTTTGAATGATAATTATCAAAATACGTTTTTGATCTTCATGCTGTTTCCAACAGAAAAAACATAATAATTGTCACCTGCTTTTTGAGAGAATTCAATTCCAACACAACTCAATAAACTTACGCTATCGGTCATTACTGGCGTTCCATTCAAGGCACTTACGATTGAAACTTCAGGATTTTCACCCGGTACAATTTCAATGTAATCGGAATACGTAACTTTTGAAAGCTCGTTTAAAGCTGGTTCAATGGGTTCGTAAACCTTTGTCAACGAATTATAAGCATAATCCGAAATTACTGAGATTGAATTTACAAAACGGAAATGAGTTGCACCAGCAGGAACTTTGAGCTGTTCAAGAGGTTTGAACGCTTCTACTGAAAGTGTAACGCTGGTTCTTCCTGCGTTCGCTACTGTTTCAAATTTTCCGGTGAAAGAACCCTCAACGGTATTATTCCGGTTGAAATTCAACCCGATTAAATGTTGCGGTACAGCAGTAATCAAAATCGCACGAACACCACGAGCCTCCGATTGATCTTCCAAATTAATTTTCTTAACGATACCAGTTAAACGACCTGTAAACTGAGGGTCGCTCATTTGTTTCATTAATTGAGATTGTCCTGCACGAATTGATTTGCCTACTGTTGCACAGCCTGCAAATTCATTCATGTTTTCACGAGTTCTGACAAACGATGATCCAGTTTTAATCTGTTCACCTGTTGCCCCACCATTCATGCCGGCAAAATTGCCTTGCATTCCTTTGATTTTAAAGTGACGAATGTCCCCAATCGTCCCTTTGTACTTTACGTGTCCAAGTTGCCTTGCCATGGTTAAAACGTTTTTAGTGTTGAATAATCCACTATTGAATTATTTTTTGTAAATTTACGGAACAATAAACTATGTTTCAGTCAGTTAAACTAATGTAAAATGGAGTATTTGAATGTATTTGAACCGAAAATTTTAAAAAATCACTTGTTTCTAAATAAGGTTGTTGATGGAGATGGCTTAATTTTGAATGATTTTAGCAATAAATTTGAGCTTGAAAACAGATTTTTGGGGATAGATGCCCCGGAAATAAAATCATGTCGTAAATTATTTCAAGACGAGCGAGAAACGCACATGGCAGGTGCATTATTGATGATGCTGGGAAGATTATCTTTTAATTTTCTGAAAGAATTAGTACTTCCAGGAACTTCGCTTTCAATTGAATTGGAAAAAGGCAACGAAATAGATCCTTACGGGAGAACGTTGGCTTTTGTCTATTTGTCCGATGGTAGGTGTCTCAATGAAATAATGATTGCTGAAGGTTATGCAAAGCCCTACAGTCGATATTATTGTAGTGAACTAACAAACTATCAAATTCTAAACATGAAGGCTAAGAACGAAAGAAAAGGATTGTATTCAATTGTGGATGATTTTTGAAATCAATTGAAAGAGGTTGAAATGATTTGCATGTTGTGCAAATGTTGTGCAAATGAGGTAAAACAAAAAGCTCAATCGTTGAAAATCAACTGATTGAGCTTTTACGGGTACCCAGAGCCGGGATCGAACCGGCATGGAAGTGAATCCACTGGTGTTTGAGACCAGCGCGTCTACCAATTCCGCCATCTGGGCAATTGCAGTGCAAAAGTAAGTATTTTATTTGGATTTGACAATACAAATA
>Ga0194037_1003145_pt1 | contig 10421 bp, 11 predicted proteins | sample JunL306m_MetaG_FD_148653 | JGI IMG/M metagenome (GOLD analysis project Ga0194037, IMG submission 148653) | Anoxic zone freshwater microbial communities from boreal shield lake in IISD Experimental Lakes Area, Ontario, Canada - Jun2016-L304-6m | ecosystem: Environmental > Aquatic > Freshwater >...
TGGTAGGACTGAAGGTAACATCTGTAACACCTACCGTAAATGTTTCGGGAGGAGGAGGCGGAGCTTCTACTACAGCATCGGGATTCTCGGGATTGGGTGCAGCAGGCTTAGCAGCTGTTTTAGGTGGAGGGCTTTTGACCACTACCACTTTAAAACCATTATGTTCTAATAATCGTTTCAGAAAATCAACACGTTGCGGAGTACAATTCTTCTCCACTATAGCGCATTTTATATCTTCCAGATCTTCAAATGCATGATTAGGATTGAGTGCCATAATATTATTTTCCGATCATTGAATTAATGTATTCGAATAAGCCTGTGGTAAAACCGGTACATACTATACCTATCATACATACTGCCAAGGCTATTCTGAGAGAGTTACTGCTTTGTATCTTAACAATAGGGGTATCGTTCTGGTCGATAAAAATAGCCTTCACCACACGCAGATAATAGTAAAGTGATGCTACCATATTGAGTACTGCTATGGTAACCAGTATATAATTGCCTTTAGCTGCACCTGCTGAAACGAGGAACATCTTTCCAAAGAAACCTGCTGTAGGTGGTATACCAGCCAGTGAGAATAATGATATGGCCAATACCCAGCCAGCCATCTTGTTATTGGTATAGAAGCCCTTATAGTCGCTGATATTCTCCTTGCCTGTATGTGCAGACACCATGGATACGACACCGAATGCACCAAGATTAGAGAAAGTATAAATGATGAGGAAGTAGATAGATGATGATGCACCCATACCTGTACCTGATGACAGGCCTAAGAGTATATAACCCACCTGTGCAATGGATGAGAAAGCAAGGAAACGCTTGATATTGTTCTGCCTGATAGCAAATAGATTACCTATAGTAATAGTGATGGCAATAGTAAGGAATAACATATTGTACCACATACCTGCGAATTTTTGGAACAAGGAGAACATTACTGTAGTGAATATGAAAACGATAGACGCCTTAGAGATAACTGAGAGGTAAGCGGTTACTGACACAGGAGCACCTTCGTACACATCGGCTGTCCATAGATGGAAAGGCACCGCGGATAGCTTAAAGGCAAAACCGGCAAATACGAATATGAATGAGAGAATCTGTAAATGGCTGCCGGCATTGAGCATAGGGGCCATTTCGTTAAAATTGAGCGTGCCTGTAACACCGTATAACATAGAGATACCAAAGAGCATGATACCCGAAGCGAATGCCGATGAAAGGATCATTTTAGCAGCTGCCTCAGAGGATTTTTTCTTTTCGGTATCGATGTTCACGAGGGCTGCCAATGGTATAGACGATAGTTCCAGACCTAAATAGAACATCAGCAGATTGTTACTGGATATCATATAGAACATACCCAATAATGTGCAAAGCAGTAGTACGTAAAACTCTATGAGATGCCTGTGATTCTTGAGCCAATCGAAAGCTTGCAGAGATATGATGAGGGTACCGAAGTTGAGTATATTCTTTTCCAGAGCCAGTACATTATTGGTATGATACATACCATTGAACAGGTCGCCAGTCTGATTGAACAGAAAACCGAAAACGAAATTGAGTAGCAAGACGAAGTTGATAAAGTTCAGCAGCGAAGTGCCTTTGATACCATTATCCTGCACCTTGATAATTAGGAGCAAAAAGATGATGAGCATTAAGCTCAGCTCCGATTTCATTAAGATAAAAAAATCAATACCCATATATAAGTTCTTTCTCCCATCAATATGAAAGGAGTATTGTTACTGTCATTATTTAGCTACTATCACTCTGGTCAGGTTATCGAAGATCAGTTGTGCATCCGGAGCAACCAGATTGTACAACCAAAACGGTGCGATACCTATGGCCAAGATGGCTATCATTAGAGTGGCCGAAGCCAGTTTCTCATTCCAAGTAGCATCTTTGAAACCCTTGAATTCTTCTGACTTCAAAGGCCCCATTACAGATTGCCCAGCTGCACGTAATATATATACTGCTGTGACCACTATAGAGGCACAAGCCAATACAGTAGCTACACGATTGAATGTTTCGGGACGCTGCCATGCACCCATAAATACGGTCATCTCTGCCACGAAACCACTGAGGCCGGGTAAACCGAGTGAGCACAGACCTGCTATGATGTATATGGTACCTATAAATGGTATGGTCTTGAGTAAGCCCCCCAGCTGCGCTACCTGACGGGTATGTGTGCGCTCGTATATCATGCCAATGGCAGCGAAGAAAAGGGCTGTCATAACACCATGTGATACCATTTGCATGACTGCACCTACAATGGCTGTTTTGGTAAGCATACCTATACCCAACAGTACAAAACCACAATGGCTGACAGAAGAATATGCGTTGATATACTTAAGGTCTGTCTGCATGAGTGTGGCAAATGCACCATATATGATAGCCGCTGTAGATAAGAGTATGATGATCCAAGAATATTCGTGTGCGGCCTCGGGCATGAGGTAAGTAGCTACCCTTAGGCAACCATAGCCACCCAATTTCATAGAGATACCGGCGAGGAACATAGACGCTGCTGTAGGTGCCGATGAGTGACCATCGGGTGCCCAAGTATGAAAAGGGAACATGGCAGTGAATACCCCAAAGCCTACGAACATAAGCGGGAATATGAAACGCTGTGCCTCTATAGGTATATGTAAATGTGATATTTTGATGAGATCGAAAGTATGACCTGTCTCTGTATAGGTATTGAAATACAGACATAAAAGGCCTACCAATACCAATGCAGAACCAGCCATGAGCATCAGTGCCAGTTTCATAGCACTGTATTCTTTCTTGCCACTACCCCAAATACCTATCAGTAAGAACTTAGGTATCACCGCTACTTCTAAGAAGAAGAACATGGTAAACAGATCGAGAGATATAAAGAAACCGTATGCACCCAAGCTGAGAAGTAATAAAAGGAAAAAGAATTCTTTAGTGAGCTTTTCGATCTTCCATGATATGAGTATACCCGTGACCACCACAAAAGCTGTAAGCATGATCATAGCTACTGATATGCCATCTACCCCTACATAGTATTCTATGTTCATAGATGGGAACCATGTATGCTTGTATTCGTAGAGCATCTGATTGGTATTACCAGCCGCTCTGTCGCTCATATAAGAAAGCATAGTACTAGTGGCCAGCCCCAGTTGTATGAGCGAGCCTATAAAGGCGGTCCACCTTACCTGCGATGCATTGCTGCATAGCAGTACAACTACAGCTGTAAGCAGTGGGACCAAAAGGAGTATTGATAAATTGACCATTACCTATGATTCATTTAACTTTCGTTAGTCTTGATATACAGGCAAAAAACTATGTCCATAAATAAATGAACAGTATTACAAATGCTATAACCCCTGTAAAGAAGTAAGAAGCATATTGTTGCATTTTGCCTGATTGTAATGTTTTAATAGCATTTGATATACCTGCTGTGCCGTTACCTACCAGATTGATAGTACCATCTATCACATTGCGATCGAACCAAGCTGCGGGTCTTCCTATCAAATTGAAGACCAGTTTCTTGGTAATGAAAAGGTATATCTCGTCTATATAGAATTTTTTGTAAGCAGAACGGTACAGAGCACCCAAGCCATTAGCCATGCTTTGTGGTTTTGAATTCTCTTTCTTATAGAAAGCCAATGCCAGCAATATACCACCTGTAGCCAGTAGCACAGGGGCAATAGAGAATGAAATATGGAACTCTGTAACCAGTGGCAAGCCATCGGAAGTGACCAGTTTGCTGAAAGGCACAAAGCCAGCTACTATAGACATGATACCCAGAATGACAAGCGGGAGTTTCATGGTAAAAGTACCTTCTCCATGATGGTCGTCATGGCCATGACCATGTGCAACATAGGTCTTATTCCAGAAGATACTGAAATACAGACGGAACATATAGAAAGCAGTAATAGCAGCAGTAATGATAGCTATTACAAAGATCATTTTATTAGCGTGGAAGGCAGCTTGCAGTATCTCTTCCTTACTGAAGAAACCGGCAAATGGAGGAATACCGGCAATAGCCAGACAAGCAACTAGGAATGTGATATGTGTTATAGGCATGTGTTTTCTCAGCCCGCCCATGTCTTTCATTTCGTTACTATGTACATAGTGTATCACAGAGCCCGCACCTAGGAATAGGAGAGCCTTGAACATAGCATGCGTGAACAGATGGAACATAGACGCCATATAACCTAATCCGTTCTCGCCACCATAACGCGATACACCCAAGGCAAACATCATATAGCCTATCTGCGACATAGTAGAGTATGCCAGCACACGTTTGATATCTGTTTGGGTACAAGCAATGATAGCTGCAAAGAAGGAAGAGAAGATACCTACATAGGCTACTACATTCAATGCCTCAGGGCAAGAAATAGAGAATATTGGGAATAAGCGCGCTACCAGATAAACACCTGCTACAACCATGGTAGCAGCATGTATGAGTGCCGATACAGGCGTAGGACCTTCCATGGCATCGGGTAGCCAAATATGTAATGGGAACATGGCCGATTTTCCTGCACCACCAATGAACACTAATAACAAGCCCCATGTAAGTGCAGAAATACCCATGAAAGATGCAGCTGTGATACTACTCAGCTGATCGCTATGAGATGTAAGGCGACCTATCATGGATTGAAAATCGAGTGTACCTGAGTAATATGCCAATACCAATATACCTATCAGAAAACCTAGGTCGGCAAAGCGAGTAACGATGAATGCCTTCTTGGCAGCTGCTACAGCCGATGGTTTGTTGAAGTAATAACCTATAAGCAGGAATGAGGATACACCCACTAATTCCCAGAATATGTATATCTGAAAGATGTTACAAGCAAGTACCAAACCCAACATAGAGAATGTGAACAAAGAAAGGAATGAATAGTAGGTAGCATAGCGTTCTTCACCTTTCATGTAGCCCATGCTGTATATGTGCACCATCAGAGAAATAAAGGTTACTACTACTATCATCATTACAGAAATGGCATCCAGCAGAATACCCATATCTATAGATACATTGGGAGAGAACTGCAACCATACATATTTAAGAGGGATCAGTTTTTGATAAATGCCATTCACCTTGCCTACCTGAAAGAAATACTGATAGGCAACAGTAAGAGATAATATAAATGAACCAAATATGGCCAATGTAGCTACTGCGCTACAAAGCTTTGGAAAATACTTTCTGCCTACCAATGATATCAGTATGAAACTGATAATGGGCAACAGGGGTATGAGTGCTATTAAACCTGAGTTCAGCATATCTTAAAATTTCATTGTATCTGCGTCCTCAACATCTATAGATCTGGTGTTGCGGTACAGATTAATAATTATAGCTATAGCCACAGCAGCCTCTGCAGCAGCTATGGTAATGACAAATATGGTAAAGAACAGTCCATCTAATTTATTGGCATACAAATACTTGTTGAATGCAATAAAATTGATATTGACACTATTCAGTATCAACTCTATGGACATCAGCATGGTGATCATATTGCGGCGCGTAAGGAAACCATACACACCAATGAAAAACAAGGCAATGCTTACAAACAGTAAATGTGTCAACCCTATTTCGTTCATACAAATATTCTTAAACCTGCTCTGTAAGAGCAGAACCCAATGTATCTTTTGATGCTGCCATCAGTCGGTTATCTTCAATATCAGAAGGCACCTCATGAGCGGGCAGTTTTACTTTTATGGCAATTACAATACAGCCTATCATGGCTGCCAGCAATAACATACTCACTACTTCAAATGGCAGCACATATCCATGTGCTGATGTACTCAGCATCTGTGTACCAATATTGGTAACATTCGGTTCTATCGCTTTTTGTGTAGTAGGTACAAATTGCTCTTTCAATACGTAGGACATAGTGAGTGCAAAGGCAAAAACTGCTGCCAGTAAAGAAAATATCGATCGGGTAAGTTTGGGCTTATTCATATCATCGCCCGATGCATGTGTAAGAAATACCGAGAAGATGATGAGCACTACGATACCACCCACATACACGACTATCTGCACTGCACCTATGAATTCGTAATTGAGATAAAAATATAAGCCTGCTATACCTATAAGCGAGAATAGCAGAAAAATAGCTGCACGGAATATTTTCCTGACAGTAACAGCCAATATACCACCCCCTAATATTAGGGCAGATAAGATGTAGAATATAATAGTAGATGCACTCATTTTATTCAACGCCCTCCATTATTTTAGAACCTGGTTTATTCAGTGTTTTCTTCAGTGTTTTCTTATCATATACGCTATGCTCAAAGGTCTGAGCCATCACAATAGCATCTGAAGGACAGGCTACCACGCACAGATTGCACATGGTACACAGTTCCAGATGATATACGAAAGTGTCAATGGCTTTCTTCTTTTTACCTTCTGCATTCAGCTCCTGTTTGGTAATGATCTTGATCGTACCGTTAGGGCAGGCTATCTCACATGCCTGACATCCGGTACAGCGGTGTTCATTGTTCTCATCATGAGGCATTACCACCTCTCCTCGAAAACGATCGGCCATTTTCAGTGTAGCCCTATTATCGGGATACTCCCAAGTCTGTATCTCTTTAGGATGTGTAAAATAATATCCGGTCAGCTTCATCCCTTGTAGAAGCGACTTCACTGATTTATATATCGTTCCGAAATATTCTTTTAAAAACATCTGCTCTGTTTTATTTCAATACTGTGTTCATTCAAATTAAAAGTACCATCCCATTATAGCTATCAATGTTACCAATAGTACATTCACCATACTGATAGGTAACAAGTATTTCCATTCCAGATTCAATAACTGATCTACACGTAGTCTAGGGAATGTCCAGCGAAACCACATGATGATGAATATGATAAAGAATGTCTTTCCAAGGAACCATAGTGAGGACGGAATAAAGTCCATGATATGGTTAAAACTCTCCCAATGCCCAATATGAAAAGGCATCCAACCTCCCAAGAACAAAGTGGCCGCTATGGCAGATGCTACAAAGAGATTGATATATTCTGATAACAGGAACATGGCAAATTTCATACCCGAATACTCTGTATGAAAACCTGCTGTCAGTTCTTGCTCTGCTTCTGCCAGATCGAAAGGTGCACGGTTGATCTCTGCTGTAGAAGCTACAATGAATATCACAAAGGAAATGATAACGGGTATATGCCCTTTGAATAACCACCATCCGTTTGACTGGCTCAATACAATATCCGAAATACGTAAACTACCTGTCAGTATCACTATCGTGATGATGGATAGACCTATAGATAGCTCATAGCTTACTATCTGAGCACCACTACGCATGGCACCTAGTAATGAGTATTTGTTATAGCTAGACCAACCTGCCATAAGAATTCCTATTACTGACATAGATGAGATAGAAGTAATGTACAATATACCAATGTTCATATCCCAAATCTGCAATCCTTTGGCAAAGGCCATAGGTGCCATTACCAACATTGAAGTAACCACCATGATAAATGGTGCCAGATTGAACAAGAATTTATCTGAAGCACTAGGTGTAAGTCCTTCTTTGAATAAAAGCTTTACCGTGTCGGCTATGATCTGCAATGTACCTTTAGGCCCTACTCGGTTAGGCCCCAGACGTATCTGCATAAAGGCAGCTACTTTGCGCTCCATATATCCTAAGATGAAGCATAAAGGCACCAAAAAAAGGATGAGGCAAACACCAGCAATGACCATTTCTGAAATCATTACAGTAGTACTGCTTTTGAACGAACTCGTCAGCCACTCATGTGTATGAGATGCTAACGATGAAAGGCTGTATTCGAAAAATAGGCTCACAATTTCTATAATTAGTTAAGTACGCTCATATTGTTATCTGTCCACATCCGGTATCACCAAGTCTATGGTAGACATAATAGCTACCAGATCACCTATTTTAGAACCCAGTGCCATATGTTCCAAGGCTGAAAGGTTTGAAAAATTAGGTGAACGATATTTGATCCTATAGGGCGAAGCCGCACCATCACTTACAATGTATACTCCTAATTCGCCTCGGGCTGTTTCTACTCTTTGGTAGAATTCACCTTTTGGCAATTTCAGTACATTCTTTGTTTTGGCTTGAAAATCCCCTTCAGGTATATTGTCTATCAGCTGTTCAATAATGTGTATAGATTGTTTCATTTCTGCCATACGCACCATATATCTTCCATAGCAGTCTCCACTGGTTCCCAATATCTCTTCGAACTGTACTTTCTCGTACCCATCATATGGGTTCCATTTCCTGATATCGCAACTCACTCCCGATGCCCTTGCAGTAGGCCCTGTACAGCCATAAGAGATGGCATCTTCTTTAGATAAATATCCTACACCTTTGGTTCTGTTTTCAAATATCACATTACCGGTCAGTAGTTCATCATACTCATGCAAGTACTTTTTCACCTGTTTCATCACATCCTTTACTCTATGCTGAAAGTTGGGATGTATATCATACATTACACCACCGGGTACCATATAGTTTTGTGTCAGTCGGGCACCGCAGGTTTCTTCCATGATGTCCATAATGGCCTCACGTTCGCGAAATGCATAAAAGAATGGCGTCACAGCACCAAGGTCCAAACCCGTACATCCCCACCACAACTGATGTGATGAAAGTCGGGTCAGTTCTGCCATCAGTATTCTTATTATTTGTGCTCTGGGAGTGGCTTCTATCTGTAATCCCTTTTCAACAGCCAATGCGCATGCCTGATTATTGATATGCGCACTCAGGTAATCCATGCGGCTGGTAGCAAATATGAAATTCCTGTAAGAAAGGCTCTCCGACATCTTCTCTATAGAGCGATGTATATAGCCCAGATGAGGTTGTACTTTTTTGATAGTTTCCCCGTCCAACCATATCTTCAGGTGTAGTACGCCATGTGTAGATGGGTGCTGAGGCCCCACATTAATGACGAATTCGCCTTCTTCGGTAACAATTGGATCTCCCAGCAAATTGCTCATAAGGATATCATATTTTCATCCACATAATTTTTTCTCAATGGGTAACCCGGCCAGTCCTCATCTAACAATATCCTGCGCATGTCAGGATGATTCTTGAATTTCACACCAAACAGGTCATATACTTCACGTTCATGAAAGTTGGCTGTCTTCCATATGCCAGTCACTGCTTCTATTTCCGGATTCTTAGTATCTGTGATCTTTGCCTTTACTACAACTGTATGTTTATGGTCTTTTGACAATAAATGATACACCATCATCAAATGGTCTTTCCAATCTACACAGGTAAGGCAAAAGAGGTAATCAAAATGTAATTCTGTTTGGCTACGCAAGGCCTTCATCAATGGCAACAAGTCTTCAGAACCTATAAGTGCGTTAAGGAATTCTCCTGTTTCATCAAATGTCACAGTAGGCAACAACGCAGTAATGGCCTCTTTTAATTCGTCGTTGTTCATTTCTTATCGTCCTTTTTTTTGAAATAAGTTTCGTGTTTGATCTTTTCTTGCAATGTGATAAGCGCATGCAGCAAGGCTTCCGGCCTTGGCGGGCATCCCGGTATATATACATCCACCGGTATCACATGGTCTACACCTTTCACTACAGAGTAGGTATTATAGAAGAATGGCCCACCCGATATAGTGCAAGCTCCCATAGCTATCACATATTTAGGGTCGGGCATTTGGTCGTACAATCGTTTCAATACAGGAGCCATTTTCATCACTATGGTACCGGCTACTATTATCAGATCAGCCTGACGAGGTGTAGCTCTCGCTACCTCAAATCCGAATCTCGACCAGTCGTGTCTGGCATCAGCTGCCGACATCATTTCTATGGCACAACAACTGGTACCAAATACCAATGGCCATAAGGAATTAGCCCTAGCCCAGTTGATCACATCATCTAGCTTGGTCACCAATATACCCCCATCACTGGTCTCATGTACCTGACCGGGGAAAACCAACTTATTTGTATCTTTTACATCCATTTGAGTGCTCCCTTTTTCCATGCGTACAACAATCCCATGAAGAGTATGAACATGAATATCACGATCTCCACAAGGGCAGGTATACCTACTTGTTTCACTACTACTGCCCATGGATACATGAACACCAGTTCTACGTCGAAAACCAAAAATATCAGTGCGAATAGATAATAACCTACATTGAATTGTATCCAGGAGGTGCCTGTGGTAGGAATACCGCACTCATAAGGTTCGCCTTTTACAGCATTCTTGGAGCTTTTTGCGATAGCATTGGATAACAAAATACCTCCACCGGCAAAGGCTACTCCGCAGATGAATAAAAGTATCAGTGCAACTGGACCCATATTAGATTTATTTAAGTACTAAAACCAGCTCTAACAGGCGCTAAGGTACCTGTGTTATGAATCAAAAGCAAACTGATAAAAGTCATTTATAAATGTATAAAAATAATTTTCCTTTACACTCAATTTTTATACTTTTAAATAAATAACATCTCATGGCAATTAAAA
>Ga0194037_1003146_pt1 | contig 10421 bp, 7 predicted proteins | sample JunL306m_MetaG_FD_148653 | JGI IMG/M metagenome (GOLD analysis project Ga0194037, IMG submission 148653) | Anoxic zone freshwater microbial communities from boreal shield lake in IISD Experimental Lakes Area, Ontario, Canada - Jun2016-L304-6m | ecosystem: Environmental > Aquatic > Freshwater >...
GTTTGAGTTGATTACCTGGCTGGTGATACTCTAAGGCGGACGAGCCGGAACCAAACAGGATAACAACCATGAACCGTGACTTTGACGTTATCCCCTGCATCCCCTTCATCCCTGTTAATAAAGGTTTTGAAAACCTAAGACCTGAATTTAACAGGGATGAAGGGGATATACAGGATAATAATGTATAGCGGGGGATATACCATGGCGACTTCCGCCGCGACTGACCTGAAAGAACAGATAAAGAAAAATCTTGCCGAGTTTGCCGCTCAACCGCTGCCGTGCGCCGCACGCGGCCTGTTCACTACTCTCGGCTATCAGAGCCGGCGTGACGAACGGATACTCCGGATAACGAATACGACGGAATTCTGTTCCTGGCTGGAGGCGGCTCACCGCCTGGAGACGCTGACCGCCAAGGAGCGGGACGAACTGGCCTCCTCGCTCCGGAACCTTAACTTTCTCTTTCAGCTCACCGATACCGAGGTTCAAGCCGCGCTCGCCCCTGTCCAAGGAAACCTCTTCGCTTCCGACGCAACGGTCGACGGTTCAAAGATTGAGAGTTATCTGCTGTTCGCGGCCGAGGTGTCGGAAAGTGTTCACCGTACCCGCACCGCCCTGGCTCGTCTGGTCCGACTTATCAACAAGCCGCTCCCCATGCCGGCCCTCGTGCTCTTCCGTCATGGCGATACCTTGACCCTGGGAGTCATCAATCGGCGTCTGCATAAACGTGACGCATCCCGTGATGTCCTGGAAAAGGTTACGCTGATCAAGGAGATAAACACCCGGAAGCCACACTGGGCGCATATTGAAATCCTCCATGACCTGGCCCTGGCGTCACTCATGCGGGGGGTCCAGGTCGTCAATTTTGTCGCCCTCCATGGCGCCTGGCGCAAGGCGCTGGACACCTCGGAACTGAACCGTCGCTTCTATCGGGAAATTGCCGACTGGTATTTCTGGGCTGTTAAGGAGGTGCGTTTCCCGCTCCCGCCGACCAACAAGCTTTCCGACGACAAGAACAACAATGCCACCAACGTAATCCGCCTTCTGACCCGACTGATCTTTGTCTGGTTCCTCAAGGAAAAGGGGCTGATCCAGGATGGGCTCTTTGAGGAGCGGGATTTAAGGAAGATTCTGAAAATCCCCCCCGACCCCCCTTTTTCAAAGGGGGGAGACCAAGAAAGTTCCTCTTTTTCAAAGGGGGGAGACAAGGAAAGTCCTTCTCGGTCACAGGGGGGAGACGAGGACAGTCCCCCTTTGGCAAAGGGGGATTTAGGGGGATTTCATTCCATCTACTACCACGCTATCCTGCAAAACCTTTTCTTCGCCACCCTCAACGCCGAAATGAACCGGGACCGGCCTGGGAGCCGCCGGTTTGTGGAAGTGGAAGAAGGAGCTATCAACCGGCAGAAAAACGAATACGGCGTCAAGTCTCTCTTCCGTTACGCAAAACTCTTTGCCATCCCCCGTGATGAAGCGGTTGGACTTTTTGACGATATCCCCTTTCTCAACGGCGGCCTCTTCGAGTGTCTGGACAAGGAAGACGATACCGGCAAGGTCATCTATGTGGACGGCTTCACCCGCAATCCGAAGCTGCGGCCGGTCGTACCCGACTATCTCTTTTTCTCGGATTTCCGAACCCTCGACCTGAGCGCCGATTACGGCGATCAGAAACGATCGCGCGAAAAGGTGCGGGGGCTGATCCGTATCCTCCAGGATTATAAGTTCACCGTTGCCGAGAATACCCCCGTCGAAGAAGAAGTTGCGCTTGATCCTGAACTCCTGGGGAATGTCTTTGAAAACCTGCTTGCCTCGTACAATCCGGAAACCGGTGTCACCGCCCGAAAGCTGACCGGCTCGTTCTATACTCCGCGGATGATCGTCAACTACATGATCGATGGGGCGCTTAAAGAGTATCTGGCGGGAAAATTGGCGGAAAGGGAAATCCCCCCCCCGCCCCCCTTTGCCAAAGGGGGGAGTCTTGAAATTCCCTTCCTTGATAAAGGAGAGAGTGTTGAAAGTCCCCCTTTGAAAAAGGGGGATTTAGGGGGATTTGATGCTCACCTCGACGCTCTCATCGCCTGGAACGACCAGCCGAACCCCTTTGAGGATGAAGAGACGGACCTCCTTATCGACGCCATCCACGCCCTGAAAACCCTTGATCCCGCGGTCGGTACCGGCGCGTTTCCCATGGGGCTGCTCCACAAGATGGTGTATATCCTCCACAAGCTGGACCCGGACAATGTCCGCTGGAAACAGGCCCAACTGGACGCGGCCAACCGGATTCCCGACCCGACTATCCGGCACGATTTCATCAGTCATATTGAGGCGGCCTTCGATCCCTCCGGCAATCAGGCCGATTACGGCCGCAAGCTCTATCTCATCCAAAACTGCATCTACGGTGTGGACATCCAACCGATAGCGGTTCAGATCGCCAAACTCCGGTTTTTCATCTCGCTGGTGGTGGACCAGAAGGTCAACGACTGCAAGAAGAATCGCGGCGTACTCTCCCTGCCTAACCTGGAGACCCGTTTTGTCGCCGCCAACTCTCTGCTGGGGGTAGATAAACCGGACCAGGATACCCTGTTCATTCGTGATGTCCGTGCCAGGGAAGGTGAATTGAAAAAAGTTCGCGCCCGGCACTTCGACGCCCGTAACCGGCACGAAAAGTTGAAGTGCATGGCCGATGACAAGCTGATACGAAAAGAAATCGCTGAACTGTTGGAGCAGGACCATTTCCCTCACGATCAGGCCGTACTTCTTTCCGACTGGAACCCTTACGACCAGAACCAGAGCGCTCCCTTTTTCGATCCGGAGTGGATGTTCGGGATTAACGACGGCTTTGACATCACCATCGGCAATCCGCCGTATGTGCGGCAGGAAGCCATCAAGGAGCAGAAACCGCTTCTGGCGAAGGAGTACGGATCGTTCTACTGTGGCACCGCCGACCTGTACACCTACTTTTACAAACGGGGCGTTGACCTGCTCAAGACCGGAGGCGCGCTCAGTTTCATTGCCCCCAACAAGTTCATGCGGGCCGGGTATGGCAAGAACATCCGACGGTTTCTGACCACGGCGGCAATTCCCCGGATGGTGCTGGACTTCGGCGACCTCCCCATTTTCGACGCCACGACCTATCCGTCGATTGTGATGGTGAAAAAAAATCCCCCACAGCCCCCCTTTGTTAAAGGGGGGAGCACAGACATCCCTCCTTTGAAAAAAGTGGGGAGCGCGGATATCCCCCCATTTGAAAAAGGGGGGACAGGGGGGATTTTTCTCGCCGCCACTTTCACCGATCCGGAACAACTGAACAACTTCAGCGAAACCATCGACGACATCGGTTTTCCCATGCCGGTCAGCGCCTTGTCACCCGATGGCTGGTCTCTGGAGCGGCCCGACGTGCTCTCGCTCATGGCAAAGCTGCGAAAAGTCGGGACGCCGATGGGGAAGTACGTCAACGGCAAGTTTTACCGTGGAGTTCTGACCGGCCTCAACGAAGCATTCGTCATCGATGCCGAGACCCGGCAACGGCTCATTGCCGAAGATCCGAAAAGCGAGGAGATCATCAAGCCGTGGCTACGGGGGCGGGACATCCGAAAGTGGCGGGCGCAATGGGCGGGGTTGCATGTGATCTTTACCCGACGGGGAACAGATATTGAAGAGTTCCCTGCCATCAAGCGGCACCTGGAACAGTTCAGAGAAGACCTTGAACCGAAAATTCAGGAGACGGATAGGAGAGGTCGCAAACAAGGGCCGTATAAGTGGTTTGAGATACAGGATAATATTGCGTATTTTGAGGAGTTTGAGAAGGATAAAATAATATTTCCGGACATTGCGCAAGAAGCTAAGTTTACTTGGGATGAAAGCAAGTCATTCCTTGGTAATACAGCGTACATTATTCCGACTTATGAGAAATGGCTGGTCGGTTTATTTAATTCACAGATTATCTGGTGGTTCTATCTGAACACAAGCTCTACTATTCGAGGTGGTTTTGTCCGATTTATAGCACAGTATATGGAACAACTCCCCATCCCGCCCGCCACGGACGACCAGAAAGCCGCCATCATCGAACGGGTTGAGAAAATCCTGGCGGCAAAAGCGAATGCCAAGGCAGGCTTCGACTCCGCTCAGCCAACGAACCGTCCCCTGAGCGGAGTCGAAGGGGACATCCCCCTCCTCGAAGCCGAAATTGACCGGCTCGTCTACAACCTTTACGGGCTGACGGATCTGGAGATTGCGCTGGTGGAGAAATAACATATCATTGAAACGGTAGAAGGAGATTCTAGTTATGAAGAAACGGCTGCTCCTCATTTCGCCCCTGGGTGACCGGAGTCTACTCGGAAGCGATTTCTATTTCCGGCTTCCTTCACTGGGGTTGCTCAAGGTGGCCTCACTGACCCCTCCCGACTGGGACGTAACCATCGTGGACGAAAAGGTGGAACCGCTCGATCTGAGCCAGGAGGCCGATCTGGTGGGGATCACCGCCATGACCCCCCTGGCCAAGCGGGGGTATGCCATTGCCGACCAGTTCCGCACCCGCGGCATTCCGGTGGTCATGGGGGGAATGCATGTCTCCAAACTCCCGGAGGAGGCATTGGCGCATTGCGACAGCGTGGTCATCGGCGAGGCCGAGGATCTCTGGGACAAGCTCCTGGCCGATCTGGAGAAGGGTGAACTCAAGAAGATCTATCGGCGCGAACAAGGGGGGTATCCGACCCTCGACGGGCGACCGTTGATGAACTGGGATCTCTATGACGGCAAAGGGTACCTGCCGGTCCGGTTCGTGGAGACCACCCGCGGTTGCCCCTTTAACTGTGAATTCTGCTCCGTCACCAGTTCCTTCGGCGGCAAGTTCCGCAACCGCTGTATCGATGAGATCGAACGGGAACTCCAAAGCTTCAAACCGTTTCCGGGACGGTTCACCTGGCAGAACCTTATTTTCTTCAATGATGACAACATCATCAGCAGCAAGCGTCACGCCCGCGAGCTGCTGACCCGTTTGATCCCTTACAAGCTGGACTGGCTCGGACAGACCTCGGTGGAGATGGCTCAGGACGACGAGCTGCTGGCGCTCTGCAAGAAGAGTGGCTGCATGGGACTGCTGGTCGGCTTTGAGTCACTCTCCGCCGAATCCCTCAAATCCGTCAGCAAAGGGGTCAACAAGCCACGGCAGTACATCGACGTGGTCAAACGGATGCACGACCACGGCATTGGCGTCAAGGGGTCGTTCATTTTTGGGTTCGATTCCGACGACGAAGGGGTATTCGACCGGACCGTAGAGTTTGCCGTCAAGGCCAAGATAGACGTGGTCTATTTCTCCATCCTCACGCCGTATCCCGGCACCGCTTTTTATGATCAGATGCTTCGTGAAGGACGGATCATCGATTTTGATTGGGACCACTACAATACCCACAACGTAGTCTACCGACCGAAAATCCTGACTCCGGAACAGCTCTCGGATGGGTACTGGCGCGCGCTGAAAGAGAGCTTTACCTGGCCGTCCATCTTTAAACGGATGTGGGGCAACGGCGTCAAATATAACTTCTTCTATCCAATGAACTTCGGTTACCGGCAGTCCATCAGGAAGGCAAGTTCAGAAAAGAAGCTGTAATTTTCCCTTCTCCTGACACTTGGGACATTTCTGGAGCTTGCAGGCGCCCCTCCTTGGTGTAGCCGCAAGCGCTACATTTCCAGTTTGCCATCGCTCTCCCCCCTTTCAGCGGCTGTTATGTTCGATTACCTTCGTGGTGAGCTTGTCGAACCATGAACGGCTGCCCTTCGACAAGCTCAGGGCGAACGGAGTTTGTTCATGTTATCCTAGGATTATCAGGGATTATCAGGGACACTTCCCTATTTTTCGCGGTCGCCCCGGTGTTCCCGGATTATCAGGGACACTTCCCTATTTTTCGCGGTCGCCCCGGTGTTCCCGGCCGCAATCTTTGGTTCAAGCTGAATTCCATCTGGTCGATAAACTGCTCCGAGCCGAATGGACGACCGGTTCGTGTGGCCCGCCGGATACCGGTCTCCATCTCTTCATCCTCAGCTCTGAGAAACTCCGCATAGTAGCCCCTGGGAAGCAAGACCGGCTTTCAGATACTTTTCCACCGCATCGTGACACAAAATGCATATTTGAGAGTAGAAACGATCAAATTCCCGGAAGCTTGCCCGGGCATAGTCGAGATCACTTTCCGCCTTATTGCACCATTCGAGAGTAATGGATCTAAATTCTTCTTTCATAGAGTACCTTTCCCTTTTCCATAATCTCTTTCACGAACAAATCGTTGATGCTAAGACGTTCTAGAATTTCACGAGGAGTATAGACAAGCACGTCCACCGGTACAACATGCCGTATGTAGCGGTCCACTTCCTCGCTTCTACTCCAGGGGTCTTTATCGGTATCCTTGATTACAACTATATCGATGTCACTCCCCTTAGTTGCCCGGCCAGCGGCCAGTGAACCGAAAAGTATGATCTTTTCCGGGTGATAATTATGTTCAATACTGTCTACGAGTATTTTCAGTTCAATTTCCAGTGATCCCATAATATCTCCCACCTACGGTGCGTTGAAGAGATTTGCTCTTGTCTTGTGCCAAGGGCCGTCTCCTCCTGACGGCAAATAAAGCCAAAGGGATAGAAGTAGCAAGCATTAAAAATGAACTCGGTTCTGGAACGGCCGTCGCAGTCACATTAGCAGTCACATTCGATGCAGCCCAGTTCTCTGTTGTATCCGCGGTTGTATAGATGAATTCATTCCTGCTGGATACGAATATGAAGTCATTCGTACCTCTTGAAGTCAATAAATTTGGGCCACCAGCGCTATTTGCGATCCCAGCCACGGTGATATTAAGAAGTTTGTTATTGACTATGTCCCAAAATAGCCATGCCTGCCCGTCCTGCGCAGAGTAAGATAACTGAATCTTCTTCATATCGGGTAGCTTTTTTGTTGGTTTGTTGTACATAATTTCTAATGTTCGTTCGCCAGCGCCATGAACAGCGCCTCCAAGGTCAGCCGTGGGTTGACATTTCCGAGTAACGACTGACCGGCGCGGATCAGCACCTCCAACCGCTCAAGTATTCCCCTCGTCGACAGCGACCCTGCCATGCGTGTCACCAACTCCGGCAGATCGGCGTTTATCAGCGGGCCGGCACCGTGCCGACAGAGCATGACGTCCCGGAAAAAGAGAGTCAGCACCTCGACCACTTCCCGCGCCTGGTCCCGCTCATGCCCCAGACGTTCAGCCGTGGCTGTCAATAGCGCGAAATCACGCGGAGTGAGGCCGATTACCTGCTCGACGATCTCTTTGCGCCGGGTGAGAAATCCTTCCTGAAGAATCGCCGTTCCCCGCGCCATACTCCCCCCAGCCAGGGAGGCGGCGCTCAATGCCTGCTCCGCCGGAGTCCCCCGCGCCGTCAGGAGTTCCGCCACAATTTCCAGGGAGAGGGGGTTGAATCCAAGTCGTTGACAACGGGATAAAATCGTCGGGAGGAGCGCCGTGGGGGTGTCGCTGAGGAGAATGAGCAACGCGCTGCCGGGTGGTTCTTCCAAGGTTTTCAGAAAAGCGTTGGCCGCCGCCAGATTCATCCGATCTGCCTGGCTGACGATGCAGACCTTTTTCGGGGCTTCGACAGGGCGCAAGGAAAGTTCTTTCTGCACTTCCCTGATCCGGTCGATCTTGATGACCCCTTTTTCCGGTTCAAGGAGATGGAGGTCCGGATGGTTCCGCGCCGCCATCTTCCGGCAGGCGGGACAGGCGCCGCACGGTTGGCCTGAGCCGCAGAAGATGGCCTCCGCCAGAGACCATGCGGCAAGCATCTTACCGCAGCCGTCAATCCCCACGAAAAGGTAGGCGTGAGCGACCCGGTTCGCCGCCAGCGACCGCCGCAAAACGCCGACGGCGTGGTCCTGGCCGCGTATGGCGTCAAAGGACATCTCAGCCCCCCGCCAGCCGCGCCGTTACGGCGGCGGCCACCTGGGTGGCAATCTCGGCCACCTGCCGGTTGGCGTCAACCACGACGAAGCGATCCGGCTCCCGTTGTGCCAGGGCAAGATACCCGTTCCGCACCGCCTCATGGAAACGAAGCGACTCCCGCTCAAACCGCTCCTCCCTTGCGCCTTGCGCCGCGTTGATCCGGGAGCGCGCCCGGTCCAGCCCGATTGCCACGGGGCAGTCCATGAGGATCGTGAGGAGAGGAGCGAGGCCGTTCGTGGCGACGAGGTTCAACTCCTCTATTAACGAGAGATCAAGTCCGCGGGCATATCCCTGGTAGACGACCGTGGCGTCGGTAAATCGGTCACAGAGGACGATCTCCCCTCTCTCAAGGGCCGGACGCACCGTATCGTTCAGGTGCTGGCTCCGGGCCGCCGCGTAGAGGAGCAGTTCCGTCAACGGGGTCATTGCCGCATGCTCGGCGTCCAGCAGGATGGCGCGGATCTTGTCGGCAATGGCGCATCCCCCCGGTTCTCGGGTCAGGGTCACCCCATATTTTTGTCGGCGGAGTTCGTCGGTGAGCAGTTTCGCCTGGGTGGTCTTGCCGCACCCTTCAATCCCTTCAAATGTTATGAACATTGGGTATATCCCGCATAGAGTTGACGACACTAAACCATGAGAAAGACGAAACTATAAGAGATATCAGCGGGAAACTCAAGAAAAATGCCACGATCATTCATCAGCCGCACAGAAAGCGATCAGCGTCGCGTACCGCCGTGGTCGGTAAGACTTTCCATGTTGCCACCATCACCCATTCACTGATGAAGTGGCACACCGTTTGACAACGGTTAAACATTGTGATAAAAACTCAACTAATTCCAGCGTTCTTGTATGGAAACGCGGATGAAAAAAGCCGACCCGGATCATGACGAGGCGGCTCTAAACCGCACTATCGGGGATTTTGATGCCCTTGGCAAATAACAGGCGACTCCTATTCGACGGGAACGACACTGCCGCGCCGTTGCCGTACCGGTGCGTCCATCACCTGTTTGAAGTACACGCCGCGGCAACCCCGGACGCAACCGCGGTGCTCTTTGGCGACGAGATTCTCACTTACGGCGAACTCAACGCCCGGTCCAACCAACTGGCGCAGGCCCTGATCGGGCTGGGGGTCGTCCCCGATGCGCCGGTCGCTATCGCCCTGGAGCGCTCTTTTGAGATGATCGTGGCGCTCCTGGCGGTTCTCAAGGCGGGGGGGGCCTATGTGCCGCTGGCGCCGGAGTATCCGGCCGAACGCTTGGCCTTCATGATCGAGGATTCCGGCGCCCGGATTCTCATTACCCGGCACGCATTGCGGCAACGACTGCCGCAAACCGTGGAGCACACACTCTGCCTGGATGCTGAATCGGCGGTCATCACCCAACGGCCAACGACCAACCCCAATTGTCCTGTCTCTCCGGACCACCTTGCCTACGTCATCTATACATCGGGATCCACGGGGAAACCCAAGGGGGTACTGATTCAGCACCATTCCGTCGTGCGCCTTGTCAAGAACACCAACTACGTCGGGATCACCCCCTCGGATGTGTTCCTTCAGTTAGCGCCGATCTCTTTCGATGCCGCTACCTTTGAAATCTGGGGCGCTCTTCTCAACGGCGCCAGCCTCGTCGTTTTTCCTCCCCACACTCCCGACGTCGAGGAACTCGGCGCCTTCCTTCGCCGCCACGGCATTACCACCCTCTGGCTAACGGCCGCGCTTTTTCACCTGATGGTTGATCAGCAGATCAAGAGTCTATCCGGTGTCCGCCAGATCCTCGCCGGAGGCGATGTGCTCTCAGCTTCCCATGTCCGAAAATTGCTCCCGAGCCTCTCTCAAGGGCACGTACTCATCAATGGCTATGGCCCCACCGAGAACACCACCTTTACCTGCTGCCATCGCATGGACGCTACCACCGTCATTAATCACCATGTACCCATCGGCAAGCCGATCAACAACACTCAGGTCTTCATTCTTGATCAGCACATACACCCGGTTCCCGTCGGCTCCCCGGGCGAACTGTACATCGGCGGTGCCGGGCTTGCCCGCGGCTACCTGAACCGGCCTGAGCTCACCGCCGAAAAATTTATTGCCAATCCTTTCAGCGACGAGCCAGGAGTGCGACTCTACAAAACCGGGGACTTGGCCCGTTATCGGCCCGACGGCGCCATCGAGTTCCTCGGCCGGATCGACCATCAGGTTAAGATAAGGGGCTTCCGCATCGAACCGGGAGAGATCGAAACGGCGCTCACCGCCCATCCAGGGGTGAGGGAAGCCGTGGTTATTGCTCAGAGCGAAGAGGGCGGAGATAAACGCCTGGTGGCCTATGTCGTCCCGACCGCAGTGCCGTGGCCCACTTCGGGGGAACTGCGTTCCTTTTTGCGGGCATCCCTCCCCGATTACATGACGCCTTCGGCCTTTGTCTTCCTTGACGCGCTGCCACACACTCCCAACGGCAAGGT
>Ga0194037_1003147_pt1 | contig 10420 bp, 10 predicted proteins | sample JunL306m_MetaG_FD_148653 | JGI IMG/M metagenome (GOLD analysis project Ga0194037, IMG submission 148653) | Anoxic zone freshwater microbial communities from boreal shield lake in IISD Experimental Lakes Area, Ontario, Canada - Jun2016-L304-6m | ecosystem: Environmental > Aquatic > Freshwater >...
AGCTTTTCGACGAAGATCCAGATTATTATGTTTACGAACATCAGAAAAAACTCCATCCACTCCAGATACAAGCTCTCGTCTCCAGAGCTGAATTCGAAAAAATGTATGGTAAATTTCCATCTGAAAATACCGATTTCGTTGATGCTGACCTCTCCACACTACCGCTAAAACAACCCAAGTTAAAAGCAGTCGGCGTCGTATGGAAACTGTATAATCGCTCTGACGTTCAACTCAGTATCAAAATAGGTGATGATTATTATTATGGCTTACAACGGAATCCAAAAGATCCATCGCAAAAAGGTGGATTTGTAATTGTTGCACATGGAATCGAACCAGACAATTGCATTACTTCCGGTAACCTACCTCAAGTGCGCAACGCGACACCATTGGCATCGTACACCGAAAAGCCGAAAAACAAATTGCGAGATAATATTGAGCGGCTTAAAAAGCTTACGCTGCCCCAGAAACCTATGGCATCAACGTCAGACGAAGTACCCTGATCGCCGTTCCAGCGTGAGATATTTTGAAGGAAAATCCTGTCACACCCGTCACCCTGGTCACCCCTCCATGGCATAAATCTGAAAAACTACCCATCACTCACGTCACTGCCGTCACTCCTGTCACCTTCATCCCCACAAAACAGAGGAAAGTACCCATCACTGCCATCACTGGCGTCACTTTCTTTGCCGTCATGAACAAAATACTGATATCGGCATTTCGATTACCGGCGTACCGATTACCTGCATGCCGATTATTGGAGAGCCGATTGCCGACGTGTCGATAACGCCAATTTAGTGTATTTTCGCGTACCCAATACTATAAAGCATCATTTTAAGTTGATAATTAGTTAGTAATATCAAGTGGTTATGTGTATGGTTTAAGCCTCAGAACAATTATATTATCGCTTTAATGTATTATCGGCATACCGATTACCAGCGTACCGATTATTGGAGAACCGATTATCAGCGTGTCGATAGCACCAATTTATTGTATTTTCGCGTACCCAATACTATAAAGCATCATTTTATGTTGATATTTAATTAACAATATCATGTGGTTATGTAAATGTTTAATGCCTCAGAGTTATTACAGCATTACTTTAATGTATTATCGGCGTACCGATTATCAGCATTCCGGTTATCAGCGTATCGATAGAGCCAATTTATTATAATTTTGCTTACCCGATCCAAGATGAATACGCAGGCATATCAGCACACAACTTCCACAGAGAACGAAAGAATACCGGATTCGTTGCTGTAACATATTTCAGCTTGGACTTCGGTACATTCGGCATCTCAATCAACTCTTGCTCAGGCATAATATCTATTCACCGCATCCTCTTCAATTTTGAATCGCGCAAATCACTTTGACAGTGATTTGCTGATTTCAGTCATCCCAACTCCAACAGCTTTCCGTGTCTGAATAATTTCAAGTGCATTGTCAACCTCTTCGGCAGTTGCAAGCCCGGTATACAATGCTTCAGCTTTAGCAGTCTCAACGCCAACTTCAACAGCACCAACCGTAGCTTTGCTCGGTTTGAGTTTTTCAGTCAAACATCTGAGATCTGAGATTTTCTCTTCTGTGGACTTCGTAGTGCTGAATGTTATTTTCATTGCTGTCAGACGGTCTTCCATAGATTTAGCATCCACAGAGTTAAAATCGGCCATTGCATCACCGAATTCACCGGAAAGTTCTGAGCCCGTGATGGCATACGTTTCAATTTCGCCGGAGATAGCAGCCAACGAGTTCAACATGGAACATTGAACCCCGTAAACTTGCGTCAGCTTAACGTCCATGTTTTCCGTTGGATCATTGCGAAGAATTTCAGCAATCCTTTCCAGCCCCTGAGCTATCACCGCCTGAGCATCAGTGGCCTTGTATTCGAGCTGCAATTGCTGATTTTCTAAAGCAGACTCAGTTCCAAGTTGAAGTGCTTCAGTTGCCGGCTTGTCTACTATGAGGGATGTAAGGTTGATGGCAGATGACGCAAGAGTGTTCAAACGCACTATACGTTCATTAAGTTCAGCAGCAGCTTTCCGTTTAGCAGTCTCTTCATTGAATCCTCGCATGAATTCCACGAAGAAGTTGAGAAGCATAGCGGCCAAAGGGGCATCAGCCTGTAATGAATTGATAAGTCTGTCAACATCAGGTGACGACTTTATTTCTTCTCTCTTCATAATCGAAAATGCAGGGTTGACCGGGTTGTACTCAGCAAACATCTTGTGCGCCTGCATCAAATTTTCAGCAACGGCATAGGTCTCCAGAGCTTTTGCAGCTTCAGGGTCATCTTTAGCAAGCTCACGGCGTAGCGATTCATCTGAGACAATCCACCCGTGCTCATCCATAACGCCCAGCTTACGTAGACTAACAAGTGCGGTTTCCCAGTCGGCTGTAATGGCTTGCTTGTAATCAGCAGCCCTCTGCACCCTCTCAATGTTTTCAGGAGTTGTAGCGGTTGCATCAGCAAGTTTATATCCAGACATGACTTGATGTAGTTCCGCTTTTTCTCTGCTGGAGTCGCTTGCCACGAACCGATCACTGAACTTCCGGTAGTCATCGCCAGTCACCGTGAAGGTTATGCGCGGATACATTGGATCAGATGAATTCGGAAGTTGGGATGTGGAATATCTGACTTCATTAGCGGCAAGAAACTTCTCGATGTCATTCGCTTTTCCGCCTCTGGAACTGGTCTGCACCTCACACCAAGTGTCTGTATTCGACCAACGATAAGACATGTCGGCGGTTTTGATGACACCACTGGCTTCATGCAACAAAGTTCCACCTGTTACAGCCAGGTCTGACATAATATGCGCTGATTCAACCTGAAACGCTGCTAGACGAGAGAGTTCGGAGAGCTTCACTGGCTCCTTTGCAGCTTGCGTCGCCTGCAACGGCTCAGCAAGCGGTTGGATCAGACCGTGCTTCAACATCTGCTGTTCAGCCCGTTCAGCACAGCCGAGCCGATATTCAAGCCGCTTATCACCGTTGACTTTTGCCCAGCGGTCTGCCTTGGTCAGATTCCAGCCGTCAGTACCGATGAACTTGATCTTTTTCATTTCCGTCACTGATCGTTCAAACTGTTTACGAACATAATCCGGATCATCCCAGTTGTTCGCCTTAAATTGGCCCGGCTTTACAAAACTAAGCATGAGTTCTCCTTTCCATGTACATCGTTGAAAATACCGTCAACATTACGTCACCATTCAGACCTGCCAAGTAATCGTCTTCGCCAATCCAGATACCGTCTTTTTAAATAACCTCGCTCCATAATTGCCTTTACACACAGATATGCGGTGGTAACAGCCATCACACCGGTGCCGATGAGAAGAGTAGGAGAGCTCAGCTCTTCATATTTCATGAACAGGGCAACAATGGAAACGATGATCACTAGAAAGATACCGACCGGCACGGAAAGGAGTGATAAATCCCTTATTGCGGCTGCAGGATCAATAGCAACAATTCTTGGCGCTTCACTCTCACCTTCAATATTACAGTTATGCTCAATTGCTCCTGGCTTGACAGTGATGGCAGCGGCGGCAAGATCTTGATCGATCGCTGTCAATGCCTCAGTTTGTTGCGGCGTCAGTCCTGCGTATTTTTCGTTCACTGTTTACTCCTCAATAAATCTGTTACCGAATATCATGGCAATTTAGCTTTTGATCGGCTGATGACCGGAACAGTTGCGAAAGTATTTGGTAATCGGTACATGCGGTAAATTCCGGATGACCGCTACGCAGATCGCTTATCTCTTTGCAAAGGGTTTCAGTGGCGGCAATGACCAGAGTGTGTTCATCTCTCATGTTCCGTTGGATAAACTTCGTGCCCAGAGGCTTTAGATGGGAGCCGGCCATAGGGCGCCCGAGTATGGCATCGATTGCTTGTGCAAGCAGCGCAGCGGCGATTGATGCATCATTCAGGCAATGTGCAGTGGCAAGGGTAATAATTGCCGCTGCATGGTATGTGCTCACGGTCACTTCAGCCACAAACCAGCCATCTTTACGGCGGCGAAAGCGCCCGACAGTAGGTCTGCCCGGTGTACCCTTGTTCAGGTCAATCTGCCTGGTGTATTTCAAAATCTCATGTAGTTGATCCTGTTGCACGACGATTCCTCCATTCACTGTTTTTTCGACCATCTTCTGACCCTTTTGAGCGAGCGACCGAACTCTTCTGTAAGCAGTTCGCGAAGAAAGTGGGTCATAGATGGTGACTGCCGCACTGTTATTTCTGCTTGCAGTTGCATAAACATTTTTGCCGTTACGAAAAAGTCGATTCGGGTGTATTCGTCCTGACTTCCACTCTTTTTGCGGACAAATTTGCGTTGAAGACCTGCATGAGTTCCGGGCGTCACTTAACATCTCCTCCCTGTGAATTCTCTGTACACTCAATAATGAAATACATTCGTAAAACTCGGATGGCAGCAGGTTCTATGGTTCACCGCCATCATCGACCAATAAAAGCGGTCGGAGACGGCTTTCCGGAGTGTATCGTTTTGATGGTTGCAGACCGAACAAGGCGAATAATTGACTACGCAGAGCAATGATTCTGGTTGTACGGTTCGCCGTATGATTTGAGATGATCAGAGCAAGTCTTGGTGAGAAACACAAAACCGGCCCATGACAGTCAGGATTAACATCATATTTTCAGAACAATTTGCCACTGGTTATGAATCAGTTACGCAAAAGCATGCTCCATATTTTGCTGATGATTTGGTTTACGGCTGGGCTGTTTGTCTTGCTACTAAACGATACTGCCAGAAATCCGAAATTCGGCGATTAACTTGCGGTATACGCGCATAAATTGCCGAGCCTGAATGGTGGATTGCCAAGGGTAAGTTGGCAGACATTTCGCCGGAGAACCACTGTGGCAGTATCCGGCGACAAGGTTCAACGAACTTGGAATACCCAGATTTTTTTTTGCTACAACAAAAATATATCTTTTTTCGAGTGGCTGGACGGCAGCAGGGCCAGCGATCGAAAATAGCCGCTCACACGAAGTGTAATTTCAACCCGCCAAGATACGGTTTCTGGTGCTTCGTCTATTATTTCCGCCAGGAAATAATAAAGACTGGTGCCATAGGTTCAAGTTGTCATGTTTTGAATTTTTACTCGACTTCACGACTCTTCAGCGACGCAAGTCTGTAGTCTATTACATGGACAAGAGCACTATTTCAGCTCGGGGAAATGACGAAATTGCAGCCAATTTCGTTAAATTCGGCACGAATTTATTTTGGTTCGGTATTCGAGTTGGTGGGCGTGTGGTGGTTTCAGACAAGCGACAGCAGAGAGATTCAAAAATTTTGCCTCGGGTGCTGTTCTCATTGGGTAAAGTTTTCCGGATCAAGGAGCTGAATGATGCACTTCACAGGATGTAAAACGACAGGAGTTCGCAAGAAAACCGGAGAGACGTTCAAAAAACAGGCGTCTGATTTTGTCTCGTATCTAATGCGACCTGGTGAAACTGGCGTACTGGAGATGTCCGATGTCATGCGTGACCCGCAATTTCGGCAGGCGATTGTCAATTTGAGAGCACAGCAGAAAATTGACTTCTACGCTGATCCAAAAGAGGGCGGCATGTTGGAACGGTGGAAAAATCGAGTCCTGACTGACAATGACTCTAAGCAAGTTCATGCGGCTCGGCGGCGTGTACTGGGACGGGCTGAAGTTGTGGAAGACTCCGGCACAAAGTCCAGGCTCCGGCGAAGGCCTGAAGTTGAACAAGCGTATCGGCTTGTTCATGACGTAGCTTTGACGCAGTTATACCGGGAACCGACCGTCGATAACATCGGCGAAGAGTTTCTGGAACCGATTGCCCGAGAAGATTTGATGGATGACCCGGATGCTGCTGCGAAACTCAGGGCTGCTTTGGTGAATGTGCGGAAAATATTCCCGGAAAATTTGCCGTTGGTGCTGACACTGCATCTTGATGGAGCAGGGAAACCTCATATCCAGGGATGGTTCTCGACCAGAACATGGAATAAAGAAAAAGCTGAATGGAACTCACCACGGACGAAAGCGGAAAATTCGGAGTATCTGAAAAAACTTTGGCCGGAAATTGCCAAAGCCGTGACAGATGCGACCGGCACAGCGTTTAACCTGGAACGAAGCAATGATCCTCTCCGTCCGATGATTACTGTTCGCGATAAACGAACAAGCTTCTGGGTGCAGAAGATGAGCCACGATGAGTTCTTGAAAGGAGATTTTCTGAGGTATGAGAGAAGCGAGCGTGCGAGAGAAGCCTGCCAACAGTTAATCAAACAGGCAAAATATGATGATGTGATCAAAAAACGTGAAAAAGGACATACAGCAAAGTTCAAGGTGCAGCAGGAAATGATCCGGTTCTATGAAGAGCTTCTTGCCAATTCGGATTATACGAATACCACTGTTCTCGGAACATTAACTGCTGTGCAACCTCCTGAAGCATGTTCGGTAGCGGCTCATACACTTGCAGTTGATACCACCACCAAGAAAACCGGTTTCAAGATAATCGTTGAACAAGCAGATTCTGTAGCACTTGTCGATCAGAAGGATTTAGACACCACACAGGAAATTACCAGGCAAAATTTTGTCTCACCGTCAATCGTCAATACTCCGCAGCGACGGAAACTAACACTTTAAAAGGAGCTGCTCCATGTTTATTCCAACATTGGTGAACCCGAATGAAGACATACGTGCACAGATCTACCAAACAAATGCCAGCACACCGCCTCTGCCACAGATGGAGCTGACGCGCTATTTGCCACAGGGAGAAAGAGCGGACGCTTACTTAGCGCTGAAGACAGCGCCGAAGAAACAGCGGAACGCAATCCTGATCGAAACGGCAAGAAAAGCGGTGGTAGCCGCGCTTGTCGCTGAACACGAACTTTCTGAAGAAGAGGCTATAACGATTATGGATATCTGCTTGCTGCTACCGGAGGCTCATCCGGATCAAGCTGTCAGTGATAAATCCATTGCTGCAGTTGATGCGTATATTCAGGAGCTGTACAAAATCGTCCGTCTGGAAATGGCTACTGCAACGATGCAGGAGTTCCGGGCGTATCATGATGTCTATGCTCCACGAAGCAAGTTCTGCCTTCTTGACCCGGCAGTCGTTATCAAACGTATGCAGAATCCTGACAAAGTTGCAACGGCGGAAGAGGCTGAGAAAGCTTTCGAGGCAGAACGTATGCAGTGTTTCAGTATCCTCTACTCAATGTCTGCATTATCAATCGCGTCAACTGTTCCGGTTCCGGCATTAAGAGATATGATGCTGCCTATTGCTTACCAGACCTGGAAAAATGTTATTTTGGCTCCACCGAAGAAAGGTGAAAAGGAAACTGACGACGTGATGAAAGGTAAAACTAAAACGCTGAAGCAGTCACTGAGAGCGGGACGGGTATAAAAATCGCGAAGCGAAAGTTGTCGCGTCGGTAGGTATGCAGTGAACTGAGGCATTGAAGATCAGTAGCTATCACAGATGTATTAACTGGGATTCTCTGAATGATTCAGGAGAGTCCCGGTTGTTTTTGTTGATAGGTATAATAGTCGAGGTGGTCCTAGATGTCCTGAAAAAGTCCAAGGAGTTCAGAGTAGTTATACTCACGGTTTCAAAGTGGTCTGCGCCATAATCAAGCACGGTGAAAGTAGCGGACGCATAAATCTTGAAGCTATCGACAGAACCGCAATTCGGACAAGAAATTCCAGCCAACACGATATTGTTTAAAGCTTTCCTCCAGGTCGTTGTGAAACACAGGCAGGATATAGGTTTCTGACAGCAATCTGGCAGCAGTCGGTCAGGTAGGTTTACGGCGCGAGCTGGAACCTATGCGTAGCAATGCACGATTTCGGATGTTGCCAATATTGCACTGCCGATATAATCCGCCATGCCGTTGGTGGCCGGATCGTCTCCATAAAATCCCCAGCAAGAGTCGATCTTGCGTTCTTCTTCAGGTTCATTCATCTCTTCCAGAATGTAACCGTACACTTCACCTGACAAAAATTGGTTATAAATCGCAACTTCTGATTCCAGCACTTCGACTGTTTTCTTTATCACAACGGTGGTGACATGTTTCACGTTCCAAAACTCACGGATTTTCTCTTTACTTGTATAAATCCAGCCAACTTGACCGGAATCCCATGGACATGAAAAAGGTCGAGTTGCCAGGACGAGCCCAGAATGGTCATAAAGATAAAGTGGAAGTATGATGTTGTCCTGAGACGTGAATTGATCCCTGAAGTCGCCTGGTTCGCTGAACGTGTGTTTGTCGCCCAGACAATGCCGGGAATGCCAGCAGACCATAGTTCCGAGTGTTTCAGAGTCACGCGGTGACGTGGCGTCTTGATCAGGTACGATTTTAAGCCGATAGCTCATATGTAATAATCTCCAAGATATGCGCCGGATTCAGAATAAACGCGGTCGTCGTTCATAATAACAACCTGGGTGTTGATATGGGGCAGAATCATCGCATCAGCTTTGCTGTTGGTGAGCGAAGCATCAATGATCAACTCACCTTCACCAAGTCCGAGACAATCTGTTTCTTGTATCAGCATCACTTTTCTCACAGGCACATTACGCCTCCGCTTCGGTGTCAAATTTTACGTTGAGAATATAATCGGCGGCACGTTGGGCTTGTGCTGCGGCTGATACGAGAAGCGTTTTGTCGTGCTTGAGCTTGGACAACCAGCCGTTGATGTATGCGGCGGAATTGTCCAGAGTTGTGGTGACTATTCCGGCGTGACCGCAGAGGAAAGCTGCTCCCATTTCAGCGACAAGTTCTTCTTTGCTGTATTCGTGAGAACCGAAAAACGAAGGTTCCTGGACTGATTTCCTGCCAACGCGATCACTGCGTCCTGTGGAATGGGTCAATTCATGGAATGTGGTGCTGTAGAACTCCTCAATCGTATCGAAGGTGTGGCGATTTGGCATTTTGATATAGTCAAGCATCGGTGAGTAGCAGGCACGGTTGCCGCCATACTTTATTTCCGGGCAGAGCGGCATACCGGCAATGATTGCTTCAGCTTCAGTGATTGGGTCGAAATCATTGTAAGTCTCATCTTCAACAGGAGCGATAAGACCGTCACACTGCTCAAAGTTGAAAACATTGAAGTAACGCAGCATCGGGATCTTGCCGCCGATTGCTGTTTCAGATGATGTGTCGTCAGACTTGTTCGAGTCGAGGAACTTCCAGAAAATGACGAGAGAAGATTTTTCGCCTTTACGGACTGAACCGCCCTTATCGAGAGCTTGCTTGAATGTCAGCCAATAGGGTGAGCTGAACGAAGAGCATCCGAGCAGGAAAGTGTTCACGCCACGGTAAGGGCGCTTCGTGACGAAGTTGCGAGGTATATTAGCGGCTGCATTCCAGGGCTTATGCCAAGGCACTGTGCCAGTTTCGAGAAGTCCGATTATTTTGTCATTTACTATGCTGTACACGTCCATTGCCATTGATAAAACCTCCGTCAAATCAGTAAGTTACCTAAATACAGATTAGACGAATCTTATCATCATGTACAACACTATTTTCACTATTTAGCAATTTATTATGCTTTTATTTCAGATAGTTAGCTGGTTTTATGGCAAGCTTTTTGATTTACAGGGCGAGGTGTTATGGCACGCTTTTTCAAGTCAAAAAATGGAATACCTGGCAAGCTTTTTGGCAGAAGGAAATGCGTCAACACAGAGTTTGCAATACTGTTACGGTGTTATAACCGGTTTTAGAAGAATCGATCAGAGGTTATATCCCTCTCCCTTTGTGAACGGCGCTACAACAGAAGTTGAGTGTTTGGAGTCTGGCACCGCACAGACACCAAACAGCTGGAAATCGTGCGTAACAGGCAAAAGTTAGTTGGTCTCAAGCGCAATTTACCGCCAATTAGATAACAGGTTTGTCTCTACATGACGTCTCCTTGTCGTGAGCGCCTGTATCCCCTTAGTAGCATGCATAACAAAGTAAATCGGCAGAGAAAACAGGCAGAATGATGCTGCCAGCATCAGACGCCTAAATCCTTACCAGGAGGCCGTTAGATGAATGTAGACAAAATTATACTGAAAAATTCCACCGCTACTTACAAATTTCCGTCAGCAAACGCCGTAGAACCGCCAAAACTTGCATCAGTCGCAGAAAGATTTGCAGCATTAAAAAAGAAACCGATAGAACCGGAACTATCCTCGAAACAACAGGCAAGCAATATCAATCAGGTAATCGGCAGGGAAATCCTGGCAGAAACCCACATCAGCCCAACCAGAGGGCGACCGGTTGATGCGAGAGCAGAACTCTGTCATCTTCGCTATTACATTTTTACTGTTGGCAGCAAAGCCGAAAACCTCAAAAAAGAAATCAAGGTCGGTGGCTGGACACTCTACATTGGAGCCGAAGAGCCTTTGACGGATCTTGATGAAGCTTTCCAGGATGCGCTACTGAGCATTGGCACCCGTAACGGTAGTC
>Ga0194037_1003148_pt1 | contig 10420 bp, 14 predicted proteins | sample JunL306m_MetaG_FD_148653 | JGI IMG/M metagenome (GOLD analysis project Ga0194037, IMG submission 148653) | Anoxic zone freshwater microbial communities from boreal shield lake in IISD Experimental Lakes Area, Ontario, Canada - Jun2016-L304-6m | ecosystem: Environmental > Aquatic > Freshwater >...
GCTTTAGCTTTAATGCTCAGCAAGATAACGCAGCGTGCTGGCGCTTGTCAGGTATTCAAGCCCTTATCGCGCTGGCTTTTTTAGGCTTATTGTTTGCTTTGCGAAGACAGTTTGCTAAATCGTGAGTGGGGAGATGCTAATTTGGAAACGATACTTTAGATGCTCTGCTTGAGAAATCAGCAAAACGTCGCGATTACTAATACTTTCTTAGGGCAAACAGCTTTATCGTTTGCCCACCATTTTGAGACATAACAGTAGGCACCGAGCAGTGTCCGAATGACCTACCTAGCTTCAGTCATATAGTCCCTGAGTAAGCTATTTACCAATACCTGATATTTAATGTGTTTTTCGCTCGCTTGTTTTTTTAAAAATAACAAAATGTCGTTATCCAATTGCAAGGTTGTGCGAATTTTTTTGGGTTTGTAAAAACGTCCACGGATTCCATCGCTAAAGTCATAATTATCTTCTAGCTCGAAATCATCAAACTTAGCTCTTTGTTCAACATTTTTCATAATTCCCCCTCTCTTTTGGATTCGCATAGCGAGCTGAAATAATTCTGATTATCTCTTCACCATCCTCGGTAAAAAACAAGTTAGCGACAACCAAAATGTGTGCATTCTGTGTTGCCCCAATGGTTATCCATCTTTCTTCAAAATAGCTAAATCTGTGATCTAATTTCGATATTTGTAACGGATCATCGAAGACTGTTCTTGCTTCTTCAAAAGCGACACCATGATTTTGAAGATTTAACTTACTATATTTTCGTCCCATTCAAATTGCATAAGCTTTTCCATTGCAAATTCTTGATTAAAGTATATCACAACAAAATTACGCTTCTAGCATGAATGACCGCTGAAATTGGCGGCGATCTGGTCTCAATTCTTCTTTGGCTTTATCGTTTGCCCACCATTTGTGGATAGTGAGCATTAACTACCTAGCCTGACTTTATTTAGGTGGAGTTTATACTTGCACCTAACAATTAAATAACCTATATTCAGATCTTAATCCAGATCCGTTATGAGTTTTCATTATGTCCACAATACAAATTTCCGAAGATATATTGCCACTGGGTCAGTTCAAAATTCAGGCCTCCGCACTGTTAAAAAGCATTAATAGTAGCAATCGATCCATCATCATTACTCAGAACGGTAAACCCGCAGCCGTTGTGCTATCGCCCAGCGAATTTGATCGTTTAAATACCCAATCCAGATTTCTATCCGCCGTGCAACAAGGTTTAGACGATGTCCAAGCCGGCAGAGTAATTGACGATGATATGCTGGATGTGGTCTTGGAAGGCAAAATTACGAAGCTGTAAATTGCGCTGGAGTGATCGAACCACTGATGACCTTGCTAACATATACACCTTTATTGCGCGGACCAACCCTTAAATCGCCATGCAATGGGTGTAGAAACTTAGAAACCGTGCAAAAAGTGCCGCCAATTCGGCGTTAATTGGCCGAGTGGTGCCTGAGTTAGGTCAAGCAGATATTCGAGAGGTTTTTGTAGACCACTATCGAATCGTCTATCACGTCGAAGCAGATGGCATATCGATATTGACAGTGTTTGAAGGCCATCAATTATTTAAGCTATAAATCTCGGCTACCAACTTAAGACGAGGCATTTTAGCTTAGCCGTTCACTTTTAGACAGGGCTCTAATAAGCGCAGACAAAGGGCGAAAGGTTAAGAGCGAAGAGTTATTCTAATATCTGTTCTAGCTTAATCTTGCGTCCTGTGCCTTTCGTCTTTGCTCAAGCTATCTTGGCTTAAGTTGCTAGCTATAAATCTCTGAGCATGAATTCGGGTTAGTTAAAAATTATAAAATTGAATTTATTGCTATACTTTGGTGTACTTTAATACAGCCCAAAAAACCTAACATTCATTTAATTAATTAATTGATTTGACAGTGAATTATAAACATTTAAATTATTATGCGACTTACTTCCGAGCAAATTCAAACCATTAAACAAACAGCTTATTCTGTGCTAGGAGCAGATTCGCGAGTTATTCTGTTTGGTTCTCGCGTTGATGACGCAAAAAAAGGTGGAGATATTGATTTATTATTTGAAACTGAGCACATTCTTGATAATCGAGTTAGTTTAATTGGCAGTCTTTATGTTGCATTAATACGTAAATTAGGTGATAGAAAAATTGATATTTTGTTAAAAGATCCTACCACAGCCGATACCCCTATATTGCAGATTGCTAAGCAAACTGGGATTCAATTATGAGTTTGAGATATCTTCCAGAACATGTACAAATTGTTAGGCTTACACTAGACTTGGCCCATAAAGAGGCAAAGCATTTACATTATAGTGAAAGTACTTTATTTAGTGCGCCTATAGATCTCGAATGGGTTAAATCCCTAAATACGCAGCCAGAAATCTCAGAAAAAGTTGAGGCTTTTGTAAGTCGTTTCGGTAGGCTTCAAGATCATTTAGGAGAAAAACTATTGCCCAGATTTGCAGCGCTAGTCGGTGAAAATACAAAGACCTTATTGGATACCTTAGTTTTCGCTGAAAGAATGGGGGTTTTAAGCTATGTAGATACCTTTATGGCCGCTCGTAAATTAAGAAACACTCTGATACATGAATACATGTATGACGATCAGCTATTTCTAGAAAGCCTTTTTGCCGCTCAGCATGCTTGCCATCTTTTTTTTAATATTATAGAAAAAACTGAAGCAGAACTAGATCAGTTAGGTGTTCCGAATTAAGCCAAGGGTGGGCAAACAGCTTTATCGTTTACCCTCCATTTTGAGCATAACAATAGCCTTTCCTGCCCTCATTCAATTGTCAATCTTTGATAGTCTTTGTATCATTAGGCCTTAAGTACCAAGGAGGCAAAACATGCATGTATCACTGACAGATCAACTTGAAAAAATGGTAAAAGCGAAAGTCGCCAGCGGAATGTATAACAACGCCAGTGAAGTTATTCGAGAATCTTTACGTTTTATGGAAACCCATGAAGCATGGATATACCAGATAAAACTGGATAAACTTAGAAGCGAGGTTAACAAAGGAATAAAACACTTAGATAGAGGTGAAAGCGTCGATGGCCGTGCCTTTTTTGAAGAGCTCAATAAGGAATAATTGTTAATGCAGGGATATAGATTATCAAAAGAAGCACAGGATGATTTACAAAATATTAAGAGCTACACACTGATGACTTGGAGTAATAAGCAAACAAAAGCATACCTTTCTTAAATTAAAAGCGGCTTAGAAAATCTAGTTCTTTCCCCGGAACTTGGTAAGTTTCGAAATGAAATTGATGAGAGAGTACGTAGTTTTAATGTTAACCGACATATTATTTTTTACCTTGTCGGCAAAACAGAAATCGAGGTTGCTCGTATTTTACATTGCCGAATGGACGTAACCATACATGTTAGTGGCTCTTGGTAGCTATGTAAAACAAGCAGTCAATAAGTGTGGTGGGCACAAAAACACTGTCCACTTGGCTTTCCATTTCAACATAATAAAACCTAAATCATAGTATGGTGTAGGGTGGTTTCGCGTCAACAAACCGCCAATCATCGCACAACGCCGATGACAGCCAGCCTTTGTGCGGTGGATTGCCTAACGGCTAATCAAACCTACAAATAATCCGCCTTACAGCTTTTTATTTTGTAAGGTGCGCAAAAAAACATTGTCTACTACTAATGGGAAATACGATTGCTCTGTACTAACCTCATGACTTTAATTTATTTTTAGTCATTAACATTTAATAGACTGTCTTTTAGGTATCGAAATACTTGAAAATACGCAAAAAAACAGGCAGTTTTACAGCGCCAAATTGGCCTTTATCAGCTGAAGATTGTACTTTGATGCAACAAATAGGCAGTTTCGTTTAACTCGAATTAGAATCGCTTGCGCCCAGTTAGGATTTGATAGCGTTGAGTTGCAACTTTGCTGCGCGGGATTTGCAATTTGAATAATCACTATTGACAGCGATTGATGACTAATTGCTGAAAAATATTTTTCTCGGCGATAATTGGCTAATCAAAGTGCAATCGGAGCTAAACAAATTAGAAGTTTGTCGCTTAAAACCCGAAAAGTTTATTCCTAAATTACATTCCGCTAAGATAAAGTTATCTTTAAACTGCGTTAAATTCAATCGTTCTATGTTAAAACACAGCTTATATCTTGACTTATGTCAGCATAGGAATATAGTTAGCCAGCCTCATAAGATATTCGTTATTATCTACTTATAAAAATATAAACGTTAGACTTAATCTCTACCTGACTCCCCCGTCGATAACATGTAATAACTCATGATTTCTGTGTAAATCGTAAGCTTACTATGTGTGCTCTATGAAACTAGCTAAACCATGCCGGCCGCTGATAGCCCTGTGTTTTTTCATCTTATTGAATGGAGTACCTGTATGCAAGCAAAGCTTATTATTAACTTTGATCAGCTGAATGAAGCTGATTTTTTGGCCAAGTCTGGCACTATTGTGACTAGCTTAACGGCCAATATTCATTATCCTGTGCCTTGGATCGTTCAAGTTCCTACCTTAGAGCAATTAACGACAGCCTATACGGAATATGTGGATAGTTACCATGCCGCCATTAATCATGATAGCCTTAAAATAGCCCTGCGTAATAGTGCTAGGCAAGCATTAACTAATCTTTTAAAACGCTTGATTCCTTATCTGGAACTCGTTGCTCAAGGTGACACTCATATTTTGGCCACGGCCGGTTATGATCTGCGCAAAGATATCGTTCGTGGAGGTAGTGGTGATATTTTGCCTGCGCCCAATGACTTTCGCGTCGCACATGGTGCAAAAAGTGGTACTTTGGACATTCATGTCGCTAAACTTTTAGGTGCAGGCAGTTATGAAGTTCAAATCACTGAAGCCGACCCAGCCATCGAAGCCAACTGGCGACATGTGCTGTCATCAACAACTTCAGCTCATATCTTGATAGAAGCCTTGGTGATTGGGAACGCCTATTGGGTGCGTGTACGGGGCATTGGTAGTGCTGGAGCAGGAGTATGGACGGAACCTGTAAGTATGGTTGTTGATTGAGGTATTACTTAAGTTGCAACATTTTGAGTAGATGCTTTCTGATGCTTGGTTTTTTGAGGATAAATAGTAGTGATACCTTAAAAGGTATCACTCAAGTCCGCTTGGAGAGCATAGGTATCTATACAAATAATTGTTAGCATTCCCAAGCGCGAACGATAACATTGTGGCGAAGATCGTAGGGGCGTATTGCATACGCCCTTATAAAATAACATTGGACTTTCGATGTTGGGCGTATGCAATACGCCCCTACGGTTACAGCTTAAAAATTAAATTTAATTTGTGCTGTATAAGTTCTTTGTGGGAAAGGATGGTATATCCAGTAGTTTTGGCCATTAATGTTATCAATACCCGCATTCATAGACCATTGCTTAGTGAATTGGTAATTAACTTTAGTATCGACTACAAAATAAGAGCTAACACCTACATAAGTAAAGTGATTGATGTCACTATTATTATTCTGACCATAGGCAGCACTACTATAACGACCACTAACAGAAGTTGTTAACTTCGGCAATGGGCTATAGCTTAAGGTAAACGACGATCTCCATGTAGGAACTCTAGATTGCATCATGCCTGTTGAAGGATTTAACGCGCCTGGATTGGTTAGGAGTGCTGTCGCTTTTGCAGCTGCAGATTGTGCATTAAGAGCCGCATCACTCGCTTTATTATCAGTAATAGTAGAATCAGCCCAAGTGCCGCTGGCGTAAAAATTTAATTTATCAATAAAGACGTCTTTTGCATTACCCGCTAATTCAAGGCCAAAGGTATCAGTTTGTCCCATATTGGTAGTATAGGTTGCCACCGTGTTATTAGATAATAATGATGCCTGTGAATAAATAGCATCTTTAACACGCTCTTGGAAAAAACTTAAGCGCAAGTTGCCTTTAGGTAAGAAATATTCACTTGATACTTCAGAAGACAAAACATCTTCAGGCTTTAGGTTAGGATTGCCATTAACTAGGGTATTCACGCCGCCGACGGTCGTAGCAGTGGTTTGAAAGAGTTCTGCAGCGGTAGGGTAGCGAAAGGCTTGTCCTATGGAAATACCAAAACGCAATGAATCTTGCGGCGTCCAGGTTAGCTTACCTTTAGGTGAAAAGTTAACTGAGTTTTTATCGGCTTGGTAAACAGTCGTTAATTTAGGGCCAACCATAGAGGAATTTAAGCCATCAAAGGCATTCCAGTCTTCCAAACGTCCACCGAGTGTAAAGTTCCATTGTTTAGCGAAATCCCATGTGTCTTGAGCCCAATAGGCTTGAGTGCGGGTTTTACCTTCAGAGTCAGAAACCACACTGGTATTGCCGCCGGTTTGCCAATTAAGTGTGTTATAGACTGGATTGACTAGTTGATAAGAATCATTGTGGAAACCGAAGCTGATTTCATGTACACCATAAAAATCGCCTGGGCGCCAAATACCTTTAGCATCAGCGGTATTCCAGTTAGAGCCGGTCAGTACTGTAGTTTTACCTAAGCCTCCAGTAGATGAAGCAGCTAAAGCGACAGGGTCTTGAGCGGCAGTGCGCTGAGTGTCGGTGCCTAATTCAACTAAACTACCGCTAAGTTCCCAATCAAATTTACCACCAGTGTCTGATTTTATGCTCATGCCATGTGACCAAGTGGTTTGGTCTATGAGTGAGGGGGCAAAGGCTGTGCCGAGAGCATAGTCTTTACCATTAATTTTAACGTTGCCGCTAACAACGGAATTACCATTGGCATCTTTTAAGAAACTTTGTACGCCTGAGTTAGCGGTGTTTTGCCATAATCCTAATGTATAAGCCGCGCGTAGGGTGGGCGTTATGTCGTAGGCTAATTTCCATTTAAAATTATCCTGTTCAGTACGGTTTAAACTACCCGCTCCATAAACATCCATAGCCGCGCCATAAGGGTTTGCGCTTCTTACCGCCCCCGTTACTGGAACAGCAGCAGCAAGCGCTGTTGTTTGTGTGGCTGGTGTGCCGGTCATGAAACTAATTGGCATACTGTCACTGAGTAAGTGACTATAATCAAAGCGGAATGATAGGTCTTTGTATTTATCTCCAGCATACATTGCGTATTTTTGACTATAAGCCGTGCCCTGACTGTTATAGACAGTATAGTCTGAGATACTACCTTGAGTATCCGCACCAAATTCGAATTTAGTCGGCATTTTGGTCGTTATATTAAGTACGCCCCCCATAGAATTCCCAGCATAAGCTGCTGAGTAGGGTCCATATAAAAAATCGACTCTTTCAATTTCACTAGGTGATACGGTGTTCCAGCGCGGTGAGCCAGTATTACCATTATTATTGCCGAGAAAAGTAGATAGCAAGACGCCATCGGCATAAATCATGGTGCGGGCACTAGAACTAGTGCCGGTAGTTCTAGTTGCTAACGGTGCATTAGTATCGCCAACATAGCGTCTACGTACCATTAAACTGGGCATGTATTTAACGGAATCTTCAGTGGTTGTCATATTGACATCCTGTTCTAATTCTTTAGACGTTATGCTGGCGGTAGTATTCGGAAGCTTAAATTTATCCTGTTCAGTTTTGATTTTCGGCTTGATAGTGGTATCGGCTTCTCCCTTAACATTGACGGTTGGCAATACTTGATCAGCGTTGGCTTTCTCTGTACTCGCTGTGTTTTTATCTTTTGTGCCGGCAACTTTTTTGCTAGTCGTCGACTTTTCATCCTTAGGTGCTGCTGAGGTTTCGGTATCAGCCATGGCCAGCGGCGCTGTAAGCATTAGCAGGCAAATCAAAGCACATCGTGGCTTCAGCGGAAAAGGAGGTTTAATTTGATTCATGCAGTCTCTCTCTTAAGTTATTATTAATTGCCTAAGTAATCAGTAACACTACTTAGCAAGTCGATAATCTATATAGCACAAACCTTGCCAGTTTAATAATCCCTTAAAAATAAGGCTCTCCAGCCTATCGTAAAAACTCTAAATTAATTAAAGTAGGTTATTTGACATATTAACTATGGCATATGCCACACTTTTTAATTAAGAAACTACATCTTAATCGACATAAGACCCTCTGGAAGGAGAAGGAGCAATCACTTAAATTTACCCAAAAGCACCACTATCTAGTTTAGATTAAGTATTAATAGCTCAAAGTAGCTAACAACCAAGCCCTCACAGATTACTCTAAATCCCACACTAAAAACGACCCATTACTTTAAAAATTCGACACATGTTATTATTCAGTGCTCAATAAATCGCACTAAAACCCGCGGCTTTTTTAATAATCATTGGTGTTTTAACTTTTCTTATTTAAAAAAAATGTTATTATGTGCGCCTAAGTTGGATGCTGAGTAACAGCAAAGCGTTTTTAATATACGATTAGGGAGAGACCATGCTTATATTGACTCGTCGAGTAGGGGAAACTTTAATGATTGGTGACGAAGTAACTGTCACTGTCCTTGGAGTTAAGGGAAACCAAGTTCGTATAGGTGTTAATGCACCCAAAGATGTATCTGTACACAGAGAAGAAATTTACGAAAGAATCAGAAAAGAGCAAGCTGAAACTGGAACTTCAACTAGCATAGAAGAGTAAACATTTTAGGAGAGATGGCCGAGAGGCTGAAGGCGCTCCCCTGCTAAGGGAGTATGGGCTTTAACTCCCATCGAGGGTTCGAACCCCTCTCTCTCCGCCACTATTAAAAATCTATTATTTTTTAACTTGAGGTTGACACAACCGCCACAAACAAAGATAATAGCCAGCTCAATAAGGCGCCCATAGCTCAGCTGGATAGAGTAATCGGCTACGAACCGATCGGTCGGGAGTTCAAATCTCTCTGGGCGCACCATTGTTGTAAAAAGTTTAATCCCCTGTAGCTCAGTCGGTAGAGCGGGTGACTGTTAATCACTAGGTCGGCGGTTCGAGCCCGTCCGGGGGAGCCAAATAAATCAAGCCCTTACAGCAATGTAAGGGCTTTTTTTTGCCTACTCTCCGGGGAAGCTCCGGTCTTCGTTGCATTTTTGTTATTCAACTAGAGCAGAACCTGAGCAAACCCTATCAGTTAATTTATTTATTTTTCCGTCAGAGCTAATGAGTTTTTGGCTAGATGTCGACTATCGGCCAAGAGCGGTCAATCAACGAATAATAAATCGAATTTATGAACGGCTGGTTTCCAGCAATAACCCGACATCTATATGTCACTCATTTTCCAAGCGTTTGAAATTCGCTAAACAACATTGCCCAGACGGATTTCTGATTTCACATGCACATTCACTGGCTTTGGTACGCTGCATAACAAACTCTTTGATTAGTTCTGCGCGGTGGGCTTTTAAAGCTGATAAGTATTGATTGGCGTCAATATCAAAACAGTAACAAAGCGCGTCGTTTTGAATCGCTTGATAGTTTCGTAAATGCTGCTTAGGGATAATGTTGCCAGCACTGGAGAAGTACCCAACGGAGCATGTTTTGGCGGAACAAAAGTAATAACTTTCAGTAGTAAGTGACTGATTCTCAGGAAACCTGACCTGATGGTAAAGCGTAGGCATACCGACACTTTTACATGTAGAGCCACACTTAGTACAAATCTGCTTAATTTTGGCGAATGTATTTGGGCAGCAGCAATCAGTCATATTACCCTTAGCGTTATCGAGAAGACGGGGTAGCAAGGGTACCCGGATAACCGGCATTCGTTGTGGCTTTGATCAAAGCCGCACTATCGGTTTTTATGCTATCGAAAGTGACCACCGCAGTTTTTGAATCATAATGGACAACCACCTGTTGTACGCCATCGACTTTCTGCAAAGCTTTTTTGATCGTGATAGTACACATAGTGCAGGTCATATTTTCTATGTTCAGCGTCACCGTTTGTTGCCTGCTTGGTTGTGTAACAGTTGCTTCAGCATAAGCCGCTGGTACCAAGAGAATACTTGATGACAAGCTCAAAATTAACAGACTGGTTTTAATCGTCATATCGTTTTTTCTCAAGCCATAAAAAAGGGTGCTAACCAGGGAAAAGCCAGCAGCATCAAAATTAACGAAGAGCAAAGCCAAAACACTCGGCGTTGTCTACTTTGAATATTGGATATAGTGCAGTTTGCACCTTCTTCACAACAGTAAGGCGTCTGGTAGAGTTTGCGATACCCTAATGCCATAAAGACTAGGGTCAGGATAATAAAAAAGGGACGAGCCGGCTCCATTGCTGTAAGCGTACTTATCCAAGCCCCTCCGATACCTAAAGATAAAAGCAAAAAAGGCCCGACACAGCAGGCCGAAGCACTTATAGCTGCTAATACAGCGCCGATACCTAGCCAAGACTTGGCGTTAATAGGTGCAGGGCCTGTTTTCATGCGAATTTCCTAAACCAAGCAATGATCAATATTGGTAATAAGTCTAAACCCTGTAGTTTAGAACAGAGTCAAGAGCTCTTGACTCTGTTCTAAACTACAGGGTTTAGAC
>Ga0194037_1003149_pt1 | contig 10414 bp, 4 predicted proteins | sample JunL306m_MetaG_FD_148653 | JGI IMG/M metagenome (GOLD analysis project Ga0194037, IMG submission 148653) | Anoxic zone freshwater microbial communities from boreal shield lake in IISD Experimental Lakes Area, Ontario, Canada - Jun2016-L304-6m | ecosystem: Environmental > Aquatic > Freshwater >...
CGAGCAGAGGCATATCGAGACTTTCCACATCATCAGCATCAACTTCCTGGATTGATAGCAGATGCCCTTCCTGATGGATGGGGGATGTTATTGATGGATCGCCTCATTGCCCAGATGGGTTTGGATAAAAGGCAAATCTCCCCCTTAGATCGCTTGGCGATATTGGGTGATCGTACGATGGGCGCATTCACTTTTCAGCCGGCAATAGGGGAGATGCTTAAGCCTACGGAGATGAGTTTGCTCAATTTGGCAAATGAAGTACGTCAGGAAATTTCTGGCCATGCAAGCGATACTTTGAAGGAGTTGATGTTGATTGGGGGATCGCCTCACGGCGCAAGGCCAAAGGCTTTAGTTCAGTATGATCTTGCCGCCGCACAAGTGAGCACCCTTGATGAGGCGCCAGGCAGCCCTTGGTTGATTAAATTTCAAGCGCAAAACGAGCATAAGGAAGTATGCGCGATAGAGGATGTCTATGCAGTGATGGCTAGAGCTTGCCTCTTGGATATGCCAAAAACACATTACTTCGACTTAGACTCCACAACATCTGGATTTGGTATTGAGCGGTTTGATCGACAAAATGGGCAACGTATACCCATTCATACCTTGGCTGGTTTTCTGAATGTGGATTTCAGAATACCGAGCGTGGATTACGAAACACTTTTACGTGCGACCGCTTTCTTAACCCAAAGCGAGCGCGAGCTTGAAAAGGCATTTGAGCGTTGTGTTTTTAATGTCATTTTTCATAACCGAGATGATCATGCCAAAAACTTTTCCTTCAGAATGAATGAACAAATGCACTGGGAGCTAGCGCCTTGCTATGACCTCACTTTTAATGAAGGTCCAGGCGGTGAGCATCAAATGGATATTCGTGGTGAAGGGCGGGCGCCTTGCAAAAAACACTTGATAGACTTAGCGGCCAATAACGGCTTAAAAGTAGCATGGGCAAATCAAGTGATTGAGCGCATGACGCAAGTCGCCGGGACATTTTCTGAGCAAGTCGCAAATCATGCCATTCGTACACAAACGTGCCAACTCATTTCTCGTACCATTGAAGCCAATCGGGCGCGGATGCTAGATTAGTTGGCGTATCAACTTAGGCGCTGGCTGGCTGATAATCTGCTGGTGGCGGGTTGTAGCCTGGGATCTTATTCACATCGACGACGTCAATCTGGCTCTCATCCAAAAATTTATGGGCGTACTCTTCATAGACCTTCTCCCAGATAAAAATATCAAAGAGATCGGGATCGACGTGTTGACCTAATTTCATCTTACCTAGAATATCCAGGGACTCGCTTAAAGTCTTCCCTTTTTTGTACGGACGATCTTTTGCGGTGAGGGCTTCAAAGATATCGGCAATGCCCATGCAACGGGCTGGCACCGACATTTGTTCGCGGGTCAGACCCTTTGGATAACCCTTGCCATCCATTTTTTCATGGTGTCCACCAGCGTATTCGGTGACATTTCTGAGATGTTTTGGCCAAGGCAATTTTTCCAGCATGCTAATGGTCAAATCAATATGGTGGTTAATAATTTGACGCTCTTCATTATTTAGCGTGCCTGCGCGAATGGTCAGATTGGTAATTTCTTCATCACTTAAGAAAGGGTTGTTTTGCCCTGAAATGTCCTGCCATATATAGCGTGTCGCAATGTCACGAACCCGCTGCACATCCCCGTCTTTCATAAACTCACCGCCAATATTGATGTGACTTAAGAAGTTGTAATCATCAATCAGCTGCTGACGGCGCTCATTGGCCTCAGACTCAGTAATAAATTTTTGGGCTAGTTTTAGCTGTATGTCCCGCAACACTACTTCAGCTCTTAATTCAATTAAATTGATGCGATCAAAAATCTTTTCAAGCTTGGTTGATTTATCAACGACGTGAACGGGGGTGGTGATCTTCCCGCAATCATGAAGTAAGCCAGCAATTTTGAGTTCTTGGCGATCGCCATCGTTCAGAGAGAAGTCCTTTAGGGGACCGGTCTGACAACGGTTCACGGCATCAGCCAACATCATGGTCAGATCGGGTACACGATTACAGTGACCGCCAGTGTAGGGGGACTTGTCATCAATCGCGTGGTTAATGAGGCCAATGAAGGATTCAAATAACTCCTCTAGTTTGAGGATCAGCAACTGGTTGGTGAGGGCTACGGCAGCTTGTGAACTCAAGGCCTCAACGATTTCTTGACTATCCTGAGAGAAGGGGATGATTGCACCCGTAGTCGGGTCAGTTGCATTCAGTAATTGCAAGACGCCAATAATTTCCGATTGATGATTTTTCATCGGAATCGTCAGGAAAGATACTGAGCGATAGTTATTTGCCGCATCAAATTTATGGGTGCCGCTGAAATCAAAACCTTCTGCGTTATAGGCGTCTGCAATATTGACGGTTTGATCTTTGTGCACCGCAAAACAGACAACCCTGCTGAGTTCTTGCTCGCCATTTTCGCGGTGCAGCGACATTGGTGGAATCATCACAGGGTTACCGCTTTTGCCGCCGATATGCACGCCTTTACTTTTGGTGTGCAAAATTTCAAATTTCAGATGCCCGTCTTCAGTAAGTCTGTAGAGCGTGCCGCCGTCAGCATGGGTAATGTCCATGGCGGCTTGCAAGATATTCTCGAGCAATTGGTCGATATCTTTTTCGCTACTCAACTGCACGCCAATTTTAAGTAATTGCTGGATCATATTTTTCTGTGTAAAGGGACTTGACATGGGGTTTTCTTGAAAAGAAGGACTGAGATCATTATCTACAGCAAGGTCGCCGGCGTCTCTGAATTAAATCTACTATAAAAAATGGCTTTTATTTGTTTATATCTACTAGAAGATAAAACAGATATCTACTATATAAATTAAACACATTTTTGCTTTAATAGAACTTGTTTATATAACTAAAGTTTAACCGTACTGTTCATGCCTATGCGGCCAAAGCCCCCCTTTTTGAGCAAGCGCCCTTTAAAAAGGTTGCCGATGTTTTTGGCCTGCGCAACATTATTGTGCACGGCTTGTACTACGCCGATTGTGAAGGAGGGTGACCCAGTAAATGGGCCCGAGTATGTCCGTTGGATGCCCCAAAGCTTTAAGGCACCAGTAGCAGAAAATTTACCAAGACCCACAGAGCAATGGTGGCGAGATTTTCAGAGTGATGAGCTCAACAGTGTGGTCGATACCGCCCTTACCAATAATTATGATTTAAGAATCGCAATCGCACGGGTATCTCAAACCCGTGCACAGGCCGATATTGTTAAAGCAGCAGAGTACGCAACCATTGATTTAGCAGGCGGCTATAGTAATCAAGCACCTGGCCTGGGCCCGGGTTATGCTGCCAACACATCCCAGTGGGGCAGTCAGCCACTGTGGAAGGCGGGAGTCTTGGCTAACTATGAAGTCGATCTTTGGGGTAAGAAGGGATTTAATACTCAGTCAGCATTTTCTCAAGCATTAGCCAGTGAATACAACCGTCAGGCTGTGGCTCTAAGCTTGGTTGGCGATGTGGTGACGGTCTATTTTCAAGTGGTGTCTTTGGATGAGCGGATTGGCGTAGGCCAACGCAACTTAGAAGCCATTCGCACGGTTGGTAAAGGGCTTGAGAGGCGGGTGGATAAGGGTGATGCCACCATTATTGATCTCTCACAGCAGCTCATCTTACAAACGAATACTGAGGCCTTAGTGACAGGTCTTATGCTCCAACGTGAGCGTGCTACCAATAGACTTGCAGCCTTAATAGGGCGTACACCGTCTACCTTGCAAATTACGACAAAAAGCTTAAAAGGTATAGAGGCCCCAATTGTGCAGCCTGGTCTGCCGTCCGATTTACTCTGTAGGCGTCCTGACATTCGTAAGGCTGAAGCCTCTTTAGAGTCTGCTAAGGCAGATTTGTATTCTGCCCGCGCCAATTTACTTCCTACTTTTGCCCTAACGGGTGGCGGTGGGTATGGCAGCTTCTTATTGTCAACACTCACGATGCCGCAAAGTTTGTTTTACAACGTCACCAGTAATTTAGTGCAAAACGTATTTGATGGCGGTAAACGGCGCGCTGAAATTCAAGTGGCGAGTGCCAAGAATGTGGAGCTTTTAGAAGCTTATGCCAACACTGTACTGGCAGCCCTACGAGATGTTGAAGATGGTCTATCGGGTGTTACGCTGACTGCCAAGCAGTACGAGGCCTTAAATGATTCTCGTAATCGTGCGCAGCGCTTAGCGGTGATGAGTGCCAAAGTCGTAGAGCGGGGCGGTATGGATTTTGTCCAGCTCTATGAAATTCAACGCACCGTTTTATCTGCAGAAGATTCTGCTATCAGCGCACGTAATGATCAGTTACGTGCTTCGGTAGATTTATATAAGGCGATTGGCGGCGGTCTTAAATTAGATAATGACCCTTGCTTTGGCGGTGGCCGTTTACCTCAGGCTGATGATCGTTGGACCGCTAGCGCTAAAAAAGCCGATTCCGTAGTGGGAGATAAGCCTGCTATTGGCGTGACGGCGGCAGGTCAACCTGCTTATGAGGGTAAGCCAATGCAACCTTTGCTTAATCAGGCGATCGATGCACTACAAAATCCCGTGACCCCTACGACCACAACGCCGGCGAGTAAAGAATGAATAAAGCCACTCAGTACTTGCAAGAAAAACTGCGTCAACTCAAATTGATTTTTGGGGTCATTGCTAGACAGCTAAAGCGGTCTGCTCTCGCATTGGCTGCGGTGATTGCGTCAGACATGACGTATTTATGGAATCATTTTGTTTTGCGCGGTCGCAATCTAAGTAATGAAGAGATCTTCTCTTGGTGTTTTATACGCGGTCAGCTTTCGATCGTTTTACAAAAGCTGAAACCGGCCTACTGGATTCCCTTAGTAAAAGAGCGTTACGCCAGTCTGACTAAATTAATCGATACCGAATGGCAGGCTTTTAAAGTCGATATCTTGGCATTGCGTGAGCGCTTAAAAGAAATCAATCACCCTACCAGTTCGCAAATTTCAGTAGGCTTACTCTCGCCATTTAATGACGAACGTAAAACGGTCATTGCTTCAAGCATCATTATCAATTTACTTGCTTTAGCATTTCCATTGTTGATGTTGCAACTCTACGATCGGATTTTGCCGCACCAGTCTTTTGAAACTCTGGGCTTGCTCGCTTTTGCTGTTGGTGTAGCAATTGCTCTAGAAGCATTGATGAGAGTTGTGCGCTCTTACACTACTGCTTGGATTGCTGCTCGTTTTGAGCACAAGGCTATGTTGGCGGTGGCCGAACGTTCTTTAGCAGAGCCTTTGCATGATTTTGAGCGCAAGGGGACTGGTACGGTGATTGATGGCTTCAAGTCAGTCTCAAGTTTGAAGTATCACTACTCAGGGCAAACCTTTCAGCAGTTGATGGATTTACCCTTTACGCTGCTCTACGTCTTGATTGTGTTTATCTTAAGCCCTTGGCTCGGCTTATTACTGTCCTTTGGCTATGCCATCTTTGTTTATATTACCTGGAAAAATGGTCATGAAGATCCCGCTCTAATTAAAGAGCAAAAACAATCGGATCTGCGTAGGGCGAATTTCTTAAACGAAACTCTCAATAACGTCCATACCTTGAAGTCTATGACGATGGAGTCATTGATGCTGCGTCGTTATGAGCGTTTGCAGGAAAGCTGTGCCAGCGTGATGTCGCGCCTGACCTACGCGATTGATATGGCGGCAGGTATTGGCAATATTTTCTCTCCCGTAATGAACATGCTGGTAGTTGCAGTAGGAGCTTGGCTAGTCATTAACAACCATTTGAGCAACGGTGAATTGGCTGCTTGCTTGTTATTGGGTATGCGTTCCTTGGCCCCCTTACAGCGCCTTGGCGGTATGTGGAATAAATACCAGCAAGATGAAGTTTTAAGAGAAGGCTTGGCCGCCATCATTACGCAAGATGGTTTGCCAGTGACTCTCGATGAAATACATTCCGAGTCCAAGCCGGGCGATAGACCTATTGTCGCTACTAGCATTGCCCTAGATCATGTGACCTATCGTTTTCCAGGCCTCAAAACGGATATTTTTAAAGACCTTTCCTTGGAAGTAAAAGCAGGGGAATGCGTTGCCATTAATGGCTCCAGTGGTTCCGGACGCAGTACCTTGTTGCAGTTGCTAGCAGGCGTTTTACATCCCACTGATGGCAAGGTATTAGTGGATGGTAAAGATATTCAAGATATTGCGCTCAACGCCTTATCTGAGGAGATTGCCTACCTGCCACAAAAAGCCTTGATGTTCGAAGGCTCTTTGTTGGATAACGTGAGTGTGTTTGATCCAGCGCGAATCGATAGAGCCTTGATGGCTGCCAAGAGTTTAGGTTTGGGTGATTTTGTTTCAAAGATGCCACGAGGCTGGGATTCTCCTGTGGGGGATATGGCTGCAGATTCTTTACCGCCGGGCTTTAGACAACGGATCGCCATTGTCAGAGCTTTATCAAACCAGCCTAATATTATTTTGTTCGATGATGCAACCTCGGTGATGGATAGCGAAGGGGATACTGCTTTCTTACGCTTTATGGAAGCAGTGAAGGGTAAGGTCACAATCGTATTGGTCTCGCAAAGACCTTCCTTTTTACGCTTAGCTAATCGCAGTTTATTTTTACAAGATGGCCAGTTGCATGAGGTTGAGCCTAGTAAGGTCATTCCCTTTCAAGAGGTCGGAAAAAATACCCCTGCTAACGCTTCAAATAGCAATCTGGGTATGGTGGGCTCTGCAGCCCCAGCGAGCAATAGAGCGGGTTTACCAGAAACTTATCAGCCTATGGCCAATGAGGTATTTTTTGATTCGCCTTTTAAGCATGCGCAAATTGATTTGCATCGCTGGGATAGAACGAAAAGTACGATTGCCAATAACTTCAAGTTTTCCACTGACCTATCAAGCTGCTTAAGTTTGTTACTCAAACTGATGAATGCGCGTGGGACTGCCCGCGAAGTCGCAGAGGCACTGCCGTATTACACCGACAGCTTAGATTTGTCAGGTTTTCAGAATGCCATGTCGCACATGGGTTACAAAACCAGTGAGGTGCAGTGCACGCTCGGCTCGATTGAGCCACGGGCTTTGCCTTGCTTATTTGTTCCCGATGATGCCTCGGCCTTTGTGGTGATGGGTCGTATCGGTAAAAAAATGCGGATTGGGGGCGGTGATTTTGAAGAGGGCTATCTAGAGTCTGATCTTGGCATGTTAGGCCGCGCATATTTTTATGAAGTTTCAGAAGTTGATCATCAAGATAATCGCTCTTGGGTCTTGCGGGTAATGTATCGCTTCTCGCCTTTGATTGGTCAGGCGACACTTTCTTCAGTGGTATCAGGTTTAGTGATGATGTCTGGACCTTTGTTTTTGTCGGTCGTCTACAGCACCATCATTCCGTCGGGAGCGGTGGATTCTTTGTTCTATTTAAGTGTTGGGGCATTCATCGCTTTAGCTGCTGGTTACTTCTTTATGCGGCATCGGGCGCGCATTTTGGCCTATATTTCTGGTCGCATTGAATATCTTTTTGGCGCGACGATTTTGCAGCAAGTATTAAGAATGGCGCCTGCATATACAGAGCGCGCTTCCGTTGGATCGCAAACTTCGCGTTTACAAAGTTTTGAAGCGATTCGGGATTTGTTCACAGGCTCATTGGCTTCTACTGTATTAGAGTCACCTGCTACCTTGGTATTGCTGATTGTGCTGGCGATTCTCAATCCCATTTCACTACTGATCTTTGCGATCATGGTAGTGGTGTATGCCTTAATGTATTTTATTTTCTCTGGCCCAACCCATACTCGGGTGGTGGCGCTAAGTCGTGCTGTTACCAAGCGAAATGAATTCCTCGTAGAGATGACTGGCAAGATGCGGATCGTGCGCGAGTGCGCTGCCCAGCAATTGTGGTTAGAGCGCTTTAGAGAGATTTCGGCGAGCGCGACGATGGCAGGTTACAAAGCAGAGCAGCTATCTGCTTTGTTAGTGGGGATTTCTTATTTCGTGATGATGTTATCTGCTCTCATGATTGTGGTTGCAACGGTACCAGCAGTGATGACGCAAGCGGTGTCTGCGGGCGCCTTAATAGCTTCGATGCTCTTGATGTGGAAGGTCTTATCTCCAATTCAGACCATCTTTACCAATATGACCCGAATTGAGCGCGTGCGCAGCGCTTCACGCCAGATCGATGGTTTGATGAAGATCGCGGGCGAACGTCAAGAAAATACGACCTCATTGGTCTCGCGCGGGCTAGAAGGAAAAATTGAGTTCTCACGCGCCTCTTTCCGTTACTCCTTAAATGTGGATCCTGCCCTCATTGGTGTCGACTTTCGCATTCAACCGGGTGACATGGTGGCGATTAGTGGTGCCAATGGCGGCGGTAAATCGACTTTACTCAAGCTCATCTTGGGAATGTACCAACCTCAGGCTGGTTCGATCTTGATTGATAACGTGGATATTCGCCAGCTCGATCCTCTGGAGTTGCGCCGTTTGATTGGTTACGCACCTCAGGATGTGCAGTTATTTCGTGCCACGATTGCTCAAAACTTGCGGTTAGCCAGACCTGAAGCAACGGACGATGAGGTGTATCAAGCTTTAGATATGGCCGGTGCTTTAGAGCAGATTTTGGAGCTCCCTAGAGGGATTGAATACCGCGTTGGAGATAACACCAATGAGTTACCTTCCAGCTTAAGACAAAAACTCTGTTTGGCGCGGGCCTATTTGACGCGGGCTCCCATCATGCTCTTTGACGAACCAGGTGCTGGCCTAGATTCCCTAGGGGATCAGAAGTTCATGGATACCTTAAAAGCGCTTAAGGGTAAGGCTACGGTGTTATTCATTAGCCACCGCCCAAGTCATATTCGTATTGCCGATACCTTATTGGTACTCGATAAGGGCTACCTCAGAGCGGCAGGCCCTCCCGATGAATTATTAAAACAAGCGAGTGCAGCATGATCAGTTCCCCATTCCAAAACCAAGAGTTGACACTATGAGTACACTCCCCACCTTACCGCCAGAAGATAAGCCTAAGCTCACCCTAGGTGGGCGTACTGACAACTACGTTGCCAAAGCCATTTTGCTAGAGGAGGCATCTCCTCCAAGCTATATGCGTACTACGGTCAAGCTAGCTTGCTATGCACTAGGCATTTTTATCCTTTGGGCTTTGATTGCCAGATTAGATGTCGTGGCTTTAGCCCCCGGTCAAATCATGCCGATTCAGGCGGTGAAAGTGATTCAACATGTGGATGGCGGACGCATTGCTACGATTGATGTGATTGATGGTCAGACTGTGACTGAGGGCCAAGTCTTGATGCGCTTGAATGGTACGGAAGCTGGCGCTGAATATCAAACCCTGGCAGCTAAATACTGGACTTTGTATACCCGGGTCGAGCGCTTACGAGCCTTATTAAACGATAAGCCAGCGGATTTTTCTGCGGTACCAGAGCAATTTGCTCCCTTGGTAAAGCAAGAAGAGTTCACTCTCAAAACGTCCAAAGACCAAATTAACCAACTGCAAAATGAAATCAAGATTTTGAGTGAGGTGAGTGCTATCCGCACTGATTTGGCTAAAGAGAAGCTCAATACCCGTGTACAAGCACTAGATGCCCAGCGCAATGCAGGTCAGGCGCAAGCGGAGTTACTGCGTTTTAGGCGTACGAGCATGGATGATTTAAATAGCTCGTCCAGTGAGTTAGCGCAAGCGACTGAGCAAATGTCCAAGTTAAAAGACAGGTTAGATCGGGTCGATGTGCTCTCCCCAGTCGATGGCGTCGTGCAGGATCTCAAATTTAGAACGGTAGGCGGCGTGGTGCCTCCCGGTGCAACCCTCATGAATGTCATTCCATTAGATGGCAAGATGCATGCTGAGGTGAGGGTCTCACCAAGTGATATTGGTTTTGTCAAAAAAGGACAAACTGTTCGCCTGAAGATTGGTACCTTTGATTTCATGCGCTATGGCACGATTGAAGGCAAGGTCTCGATGGTTTCTTCCTTTAGCACTTTGGATGAAAAGCAGCAACCCTACTTTAAGGTGATTGTTAGCTTGCCTAAAAACTATGTAGGCAATGATCAAGGTAAGCAAATTGACCCAGGTATGACAGCGCAGGCTGACATCATTACCGATCGTCAGTCAGTATTACGCTACCTCTTTAGACCAGTATTTGTTGCCTTTAGCCAAGGGATGCGGGAGCGTTAATTCGCTCAGCAAAAAAATCAGCACTCATTTATGTTGACCACCTTACATCCTTCTGAACAGCAAGCGCTGTCATTATCTGTGCGACAGCAACAGATTTTGGAATTGCTTTCCCAAGGGAAAAGCAATAAAGAAATTGCGAGTGAGTTGCAGATTGAGTACGGTACCGTGAAGCAGCATCTCTTTGTATTATTTCGTAAGCTCAATGTAACTAGTCGCGCCAAGGCAGCATTGATCGTAGCCGATTTACTCAAGGCGAGCCCACAC
>Ga0194037_1003150_pt1 | contig 10413 bp, 7 predicted proteins | sample JunL306m_MetaG_FD_148653 | JGI IMG/M metagenome (GOLD analysis project Ga0194037, IMG submission 148653) | Anoxic zone freshwater microbial communities from boreal shield lake in IISD Experimental Lakes Area, Ontario, Canada - Jun2016-L304-6m | ecosystem: Environmental > Aquatic > Freshwater >...
ATCAATACGTAGTAATTGGTGCCGAAAATGGAGAGTCAGGAATAAGATTGGCTCATGCAGAAAAACCAGACCTTATTTTTTGTGATATGATGATGCCAGTTATTGATGGAATGGGGGTTTTGAAAGCCCTCAATTCTTCAAAATTGGCTGGTACCCCTTTTATTTTTCTTACAGCACTTGCACAAACGGAAGAATTAAATACAGCAATGAGTGTTGGTGCGGATGGATATATATTCAAGCCCTTTAAATCAAAAGAACTCTTGGATGCTATTCAGAAATGGCTAAAATAAAATTACAATTCTATTCCTCGGCTATTTTGTGAGGTAAGATTATTTTAAAAGTCGTTCCAATATTTTGTTTGCTTTCAAATGTTATTTCACCACCGTGTAATTCAACAAAGTAATGAACCAGAACTAATCCTATACCATTGCCCTTGATATTTTGAACATTGGAAGCCCTGAAAAAAGATTTAAACATTTGTGATTGTTCCTGAACCGGGATCCCCATTCCATGATCTGTAATGTTAATTTCAACTTTATCATTCAGGTAATGAATACTGATTTTTGGCCCTTTTTTATTTTTCGAATATTTAAACGCATTTGAAATTAAATTTTCAAATATTAGGGTCATAAATATATTATCATACTCAATTAATGTAGCAGTACCTATTTCCGAAAATTCTATTTTTCTATTGTCTTCTTGAAGTTCACTCTGCTTTTTGATAACCTCTTTTAAAGTTTGTCGAATGTCAAGTTTGGATTTATTAATCTCGAAATTGTCGGACTCGATTTTGCCTAACATTAAAATATCATTGATAAGTAATGTAAGCCTGTCAATTTCCTCATCAATTGATTGAATATGTTTTTTTGCTTTAGGAAGGTTTAGCTGATCTTCTTTTTCCAAATATAGGAGAGCGAGTTCTGCACTTGATTTGATGGCAGTCATTGGCGTCCTGAACTCATGTGAAGCCATACTTACAAACTTCGATTTCAACTGATTTAACTGGCGTTCTTTTTCAAGAGATGTTAAAAGTTGTTGCTCAAGGATCTTTCTTTCATCAATGATTCTGGAAGAAGCATTGATGAGTTTCCTGCCATAAAATTCATCATAAAATATTTTTGCATTGGTTTCAATCCAATGGTATCCTTCATTTTTATTTTTAAATCGATAGGTAGTATAACCTTCCAGATCCTTCGAATTATACTGTGAATTTGAAAAATCTATAATTGAATCAATATCTTCCGGATGTATAAATTCTTTAACATTTTTTCCAGTCATTTCTTCTGCCGAAATGCCTAAAAGGTTTATAAAGGAAGGAGATACATACAAGAATGTGCCGTCTGTTTCTAAAAGGCAAACCAGGTCATTTACATTCTTTGATAAGAGCTCGTAACGATAAGTATTTTCTTTTTCAACAGTAATATCCTTTAAAGTTCCGGTGGTTCCTTTAATATTGTTTTCAATATCTAATAGGAGGGTAGCGAAAACACGAATCCATTTTATTTTTCCGGATTTGGTGATATATCTTATTTCATGAGTGCAGTATGATTTTTCTCTATTGATTAAAGGAGTAAATAATATCTGGTTTCTTTCTACATCATCAGGATGGAGATAGTGGAAGAATAAGGTACCTACTGATTCTTCAATAGAGAATTCCATGATAGTTTTCCATGCGTTATTCAAGTAGCTCCAATTCCCTTCTTGGTCTGTTTGAAATACAATATCAGTAACATGGTCTACCACATATTTATATTTTTCTTCACTCTCTATTAATTTCCGCTGCGATTCGTTTTGCACAGTAATGTCCTTATTAATTGCTGTTAAACCACAGATCTCATTTGTGTTATTAAAGCAAGGAGAAATTTTTAAATGTATAACCTGATTGCCTAGATATAATACCGTATCTATCAGGTCGCCATTCAATACTTTAGTATACCAGTTTCTGAGATTCACACTAATGGGAGAGTCGCCAATTACAAATGCTGTTTGTTTCCCAATTTCTGGTTCTTTTCCCAGGTAACTGATGTATAATTTGGAAAATGCTTCATTGAAAGAAATGAATTTAAATTCTTTGTCGAGCGTATAATTTAGTTCCTGTGTAGCATTTACTTTGTTTTCTAATGCATTGTTTAGATAAGCTGCCGAGTTCAAAAGGTTTTTCTGAGTTGTTATGTCAAAGTGAAAAACCGAAATGCCCTCAACATTGTTTTTGATGATAATCGGAGTTAGCGCAATATCATATTCTTTATCGTTTCTAGAAAATCTATGCGTATAAAAACCGGTTTGCATACATTTTGAATACGCTATTGTGTATTCCTGTTTTAAGTAATCTGGTATATTCGGATGAAAAATGGAATCACCTAATTGAAAAATTATTTCATACTTTTCCCAGGCCCATTTGTCGAACAATTTATTTTTTGAAATAATTCTGAATTCTTTGTCAATGGCATAAAATATCAATCCAATATTATCTAATAAAATTTCTGCGTAATGAGTATTTAGATCTAAGACTCTTTTACTTATTTTTTCTTCTTTGAGTGGATATAAATTCCCAATAATAGAAACTATTAAATTGTTTTCTTTAATTACAGTGCCAGAGTTGATTACAGAAATATAGGCTCCATCAGATTTTTTTGCTCTAACAGTAACCTTAAACTCTGATATCTCATTAATTCTGGTAAAGAAGTCATTTACAATCGCTACATCTTCCTGATGAATTAATGATTCCCAAAACCCTTGCTGATAAAAATTTTCTACTGGATAACCCATCAATTTTTCAACGGATGGAGTAATATATATCATTGGTTTACCATACTCTCCTATATACATTACGGAATGCTTGGTGGAGTTTAAAGCGTTTAAAATTTGATTTTCGTTAATTTGTTTCATTGGGGGGTATATAAAAAAACGAGAATTTAGTTTTTAAATCCTTCAAAAAAGTAAAAGAAGTTTATTTTATTGACGAATGATATAACAGATTAATCAAAATCGTAATTAAATAATCATTTTGTTTTCCTTTTTAGGCGTTTGATCCATTTTATCAACTCATACCAAATAACTGTACATGATCCAATTCCAATGGCTATTAAAATTTGAATCAATGTGAGTTGTGCAAATCCAAAGAAATGGGTTAGTACTGGCACAAAAATCAAAAATCCTGTTATGGCAATGGTAATCAGAATGATCAAAAGAACTAAATTGTTCTTATATTTTAATGTAGTAAAGAATGAATAATAAAATGATCGGTTCACGAGCGTAAGTATAATATTAGCAGCAATTAAAACTGTAAATACGATTGTTCTTGTTGTTGCTTCATCTAAAAATTGATGCACCGCATATTGATAAGCAGTTAAAGTACCAACCGTAATCATAAGCCCTTGTATAATGCTGGTAGTTAGTTCTTTCCAATTAAAAAAAGTATTGCTGAGCGCACGGGGTTTTTGACTCATCGTATTTTTCTCCATCGGCTCATTTTCATATATGATAGAACAAGTGGGTCCCATGATGAGTTCTAAGAATATAATGTGTACTGGACTGAAAATATTAGGATAGATCCAGCCAAGTGCCAGCGGCATAAATACCGTAAGTACAATTGGAATATGGATTGAGATAATATATTGAATCGCTTTTTTTAAATTAGTATAGATTCTTCTTCCCATAGCAATGGCATCTACCATCTTTGATAAATCATCTTCCACAAGAATTAATGATGCAGCTTGTTTTGCAATTTCAGTTCCTTTTTTGCCCATTGCAATTCCAATATGAGCAGCTTTCAGTGCCGGTCCGTCATTCACACCATCACCAGTCATAGCCACAATTTCATTATTTCTTTTTAATGCATTTATGATCCTGAGTTTTGCTTCAGGAAACATTCTTGTAAATATTTGAGTTTCACTAACCCTTTTATCCAAATCTTCATCACTCAATAACATCAATTCATCTCCTGTGATAGTTTTGTCATATCCTCTAAAGCCTACTTGTTCAGCTATTGATGCAGTGGTAGCGGCATTATCCCCTGTTACTATTTTAACAGAGATGCCAGCTTTGTAAAAGTGGTTGAGTACTTCTCTAATATTCTTTTTTGGTGGATCATAAAAAGCAAGAACACCTTTAAACTCAAACCTAAATTCCTGTTGTGTTTGCGGAAATTCATTATTACTATGTGTTGTTTCTGCTACACATAGTACCCGATATCCTTCTGAAGTGAATAAAGTAATTGCTTTTTGTATTTCTTCAATTTGTGCAGAATCTAAATTTGAAACATTCATAATTGCTTCAGGCGCACCTTTAGCTGCAATGATTCTTTGTCCCGTTTCATTTTCAAAAAGGTGGGTCATCATTGGTGGCTTTCCACTAAGTGGATACTCGTGAATCATTTTGAAATGAGGCCTATCATCTGTTTCAGCCTGAGCAAGATAGCAATCATGTAAAGCGATTTCCATGGGATCAAATGGGATGGGTTCACTAGCCCACATGGCAGTTCTGATCAGATCCTTTTCAAAAACACTTAATTGCTGATGAGTATCACTGATTTTACCATCGTACAATGCAAATACCTTAGCAAGGCTCATTTTATTTTCAGTGAGGGTGCCAGTTTTGTCAGTACAAATCACAGTGGCACTTCCAAGAGTTTCCACTGTTTTAGTTTGCTTTACGATAATTCCCATTTGCATTAAACGCCAGGCTCCTAATGCCATAAATGTGGCAAGTGCTACAGGAATTTCTTCTGGTAAAATACTCATGGCAAGTGTTAGTGCTTTGAGTAAACTATCGAGCAAATCTTTTGATTGCAAATAATTAATAAGCCATACAATCAGAAAAACAATGGCACCAATGATGACCATCTTCTTTACAAAATTAAAAATTTGCTTTTCGAGAGGTGTCTTTTCTTCCTCAATACTTTCTAAACTTTTTCCAATCTTTCCTAATTTGGTATCATTTCCTGTAGCTGTTACAGTTGCGATAGCTAAACCCCCTGCAACACTGGTACCCCGAAATATAAATGGTTCATCTTTTGTTGCGTCTTTAAATACTGAAAAAGATTCTCCGGTAAGAACGGATTCATTTACAGAGAAATCATTTGATCTCACAATGGTGCCATCTGCTGCGATAGAATTACCTTCTTCCACCATTAAATAATCGCCAACTACTAATTCATCGCTTTTTATTTCAATCAGTTCACCATTGCGAATCACTTTTGAACTTGGTTCTGAAAAATCTTTTAATTTTTCTAGTGCGTTTCTACTTCTCTTATCTTGATATAAGGATATTGCCGCTACTAAAACGATGGCACAGGATAAAAAAATACCATCACCAGTTTTGCCACTGATGAAATAAATAATGGATGCAGCTAATAAAAGAACCACCATCGGCTCTTTTGCCAGACTTTTTATAGCATCTATAAAACCATTTTCCTTTTTGTATTCGAGTGTATTATGGCCAAATTTTGCCCTTGCTTCGATTACTTGTTGATCAGTTAAACCTTCAATATTATAATTGTTATTTGCCATTTTAAGGAATTGAGTAAACTGCATATTACTGCAATTGGCACAATACTTCCAATGATAATCGTCAGCTTTATTTTATAGACCTAATACGGTCTTTAGTTTTGCATATCCAGACTTGCTTACGGGCAGTTTTTGACCGCTACTAAGGATCGCTAAATGACCATCTTTTTCGTAGGGCTCCAGTTTATGTATGAGTTGAATTTTTACCAGGTAGGAGCGATGGATACGAACAAAATCTGCCTCACTTAGATGTGTTTCGAAATACTGCATGGTTTTGTTTTTTAAATAAACTCCTTCTGCCGTGTGTATTTTTACATAATCGTCTGCCGATTCTAAAAATTGTACCTGTTGAACCGGGATGATTTTAATCTTACCATTTTCTTTTAAAACAATTCGATTCTGTATACCATGATTCACTGTTTCCAGTAATTGCTCGGTAAGTTGAACGGAAGTATTTTTTTGTTGCATCCATTTTTGAACTGCTTTTTTAAAACGTTCCCTACTAAATGGCTTCAGAAGATAGTCAATAGCATGTGCTTCAAAGGCTTTGATAGCATAGTTTTCAAATGCCGTTGCAAATATAATGGCCGGAGGATTTTCGATTAATTCCAGTAACTCAAATCCATTAATCTTTGGCATTTGTATATCCAAAAAAATTAAATCTGGCTGATGTTGATTAATTGCCTTTAATCCTTCAAATCCATCTCCACATTCCTGTATTAATTCCAGTTCTGGGAACTCGCTTAAGTATTCTTTTACTAAACTTCTTGCTAGCGGTTCGTCATCTATAATGATTACTTTCATCATATTATTGCTGGTATTTCTAAAGTGCTTATAAAACTGTTTTCAGATTGTGTTGTTTTTAGTAGGTCATTCCTTCCATATAAAAGAAATAATCGTCTTTGTATAGATGATAGTCCAAATCCTGTGCCCACACTCACTAACGAAGTATTGGCGTCATAAGGGTTAGTTACCTGAATGCTTAATCCTTGTGGGTTTGTATCTGCAACAATGCTGATAGTAACAATTTCTGTTGTATCATAAAGTCCAAATTTTATAGCATTTTCTACAATAGGTTGTAAGATCAATGCCGGCAATTGCATTTTCGCTGCTGTTTCACTAATGGTAATAATAGTTTCAAGTCGATGACCAAATCTTACTTTTTCTATTTCTAAATACAATTGTAAATAATCAACTTCTTCCTGCAATGAAATGGATTCTTGTTCATCCTTTTTAAGTGTGCCCCTTAAGAAATCAGATAGTTGTTCAATCATGTGCCTGGCTTTTTCGGGTTGTGTTCCTGCTAAAGCACTAATACTGTTTAGGCTATTGAATAAAAAGTGGGGTTGTAATTGTTGACGTAATTTAAACAACTCGGCGTCTTTTGCCAGTTGCTGCGTTTCCTGTTCCCTTTCTTTGATTTCAATGGCATCTTTTTGGGTGTACCATAATAAACTTATCATTGTGATACAACCAATTAAAAGAAAACTAATGGCATAGCGAATATTTGAAGTCTGACTTAAAAATTGTTGATAGGCAAGATTTTCTTTAAACCAGATCCACAAAATACTTCGAACGATTAATAGCCATAATCCACTAATGGCCAGACTAATAATAAAAGTGTACCAATACCTTTCTTTTCCAGGAAGATAGTAACGCATATTATTAATGATCAAAAAACTGAATAACGATAAAAATAGGGAACTCACCAGCGCATCAACCCATGCAATGGAAGCATTGATCCCTAGATCTTGTAAAAGTTTTAATTGGATCAAAGAGAAAAAACTCCAACCCAGTATATATGAAATACTGAGAAGGAGTTTGTTCTTATTTTGAATACTATTTTCTTTCAAAGTGGTTACTTGAAGCTTGAATTTAGTAACTTCTTATTTCAATTCCACCAAATACCGCAGAACCTTTTAATACCAGTTTTTTATTAATATCATTATATGCCCCAGCAGGTGATCTTCTTTTGTCATCAACGCCATGAAATACTCCATCAATTTCATTCATTACCTGCCAATGCGGAGGAACAATTAATTTAATGCCACCAAATACGGCTTCTAGTCTTAGTATGGCAGTTCCACTGAAATCGGCTTGTGTAAGATCAATTTCTGCACCACCGAACACGCAAGATATTTTCCCGCCTTGAAAATTTTTAGACAGAATAGTTCTTTGAACACCACTGAAAATTGAATTGATATCTAAGTAATCATTGCTATCAATCCCTGAAGTACTTCCATATGCCTGCCAATTACCAGATTTTGCCCAATCTTTATTCGAAAATTTATCTCCTATACCTTCATTATAGGAATGTTTTCTAGGTCTGATGATTAATAAAATACCAACAGCAATAATAAAAATCGGTATAAAAAATCTTCTTGTAGGAATGTCTGGGAAATAGTTTTCTACCATAAAAAATAGGCCTAGCCCAGTAAGAATGATCCAGCCATTATTTCTAAAGTTATGTTTAACTCCAGTGTAGAAACCGGCTAAAATTAATATTGTTGGCCAGCTAAAAAGCCAGTCGGGAAATGGGAAATCCATATTACGCATTACATATGCAGCTCCTACTAAAATTAATATGAACCCAGCAACAACTCTTCCGTTGTTGTTCGATTTGGTTGTGTTTTGATTGTTGTCCATTGTTTTGGTTTTGTTCCACAAATCTATCTCGATGTTTTACCCCGGAAAAGTGGTATTAGGTTATTGAAGGGGATAGCTCGGTAAGTTGCAAAAAAACTTCGGTAAATGAATCTAAGCAGGTACTGCCGACTTGTTTTTTGATTGCCATCCAATAAGCAATACACCAATGATTACAAGAAGGGTTCCTATTACCTGTGGAATAATAATATTTTCTCCAAGGAAAAAGTGTGCCTGAATAATGGTAGACACGGGACCAATACTTGTAATGATGGAAACATTATTGCTACCAATCATTTTCATTCCGTTACTCATCATAAATGAAGGGAGTACGGTGGCAATGATGGCAAGTGCAATGCTATACCCAATAAGTGTGGGACTGAATGGGATTTGTTGTACATTTTTCGTGATCAAAAAATGAGTGAAGATACCTACAGTTGCTGCTAGCATTGCATAAGCTGTATATCTGGTAACGCCTACTTTCGGAATCATTCTTCCAGTTCCCACTAAATAAAAACTGTAGGTAATGGCACAAAGAAAAATCATAAAGGATCCGAAATAAAAATTCGGATTACTGGTATCGATTTTCATTTCACCCAAATAAGCAATGCCAATACCCAGATAAGTTAATACCAGAGCAATGATTTGTGTTTTATTCAGTTTGGTTTTGTAAAGGAAAGTGTTGATCAGTACAGAAAAAGTAGGGTAGAGGAATAGGATCAATCTTTCCAAACCTGCAGATACATATTGTAAGCCTATAAAATCAAATAAACTACTCAAATAATATCCGAATATGCCGAGTAGAATTAAAAAGAACCACTGCCGAATGGTAAGTGCAACAGAGGATTCTTTTTTAGAACCTAACCATGCTGCCACCAAATAAAATGGTAATGAAAATAGCATTCTTAAAGTGAGCAAGGTAACTGCATCAATACCGGTTGACTTAAAAGCCAGTTTTACAAAGATGGCTTTCGTAGAAAAAAATACAGCACCCAAAATTGTTATCAGAAATCCTGCTAAACTAATCTGGTATGCTGTATCTCTTTTGCTTTGTTGCATATTCTTTGCTAGAACAGTTTAAACACTTACATTAAATTCGCGAAGTGCATCGTTCAGGCTGGTCTTTAAATCGGTACTTGGTTTGCGCGTTCCAATAATCAACGCACAGTTTACATGAAATTCTCCAGCTGGGAATTGTTTGGGATAAGTGCCCGGAATCACTACACTTCTTGCAGGTACACGTCCTTTGTATTCGATAGGTGTTGGTCCGCTAACATCAATAATTTTGGTTGACTTGGTCAAAACTACATTCGCTCCTAAAACTGCTTCTTTTTCTACAATCACACCCTCTACCACAATGGCACGGCTACCTAAAAAACAACCATCTTCAATAATAACCGGACTGGCTTGTAAAGGCTCTAAAACGCCTCCGATACCTACACCGCCACTCAGGTGAACGCCTTTGCCGATCTGAGCGCAACTGCCTACAGTGGCCCAGGTATCAACCATTGTGCCTTCATCAACGTAAGCACCAATATTTACATAACTAGGCATTAAAACCACGTTTCTGGCTAAAAAAGCACCATACCTTGCTACTGCATGAGGAACCGCTCTGACACCAAGATCTTTATAATTGCTTTTCAACAACATTTTATCGTAAAACTCAAAAGGAGGCAATTCCCAGGTCTGCATTTGCTGAATTCCAAAATACAATAGAATGGCTTGTTTTACCCATTCGTTCACTACCCAGCCATTTTCGTTGGGTGAAGCAGTTCTTAAACGTCCTTTATCAACTTCTTCAATAACGGCTCTAATGGCATCGGTATACTTACTTTCTTTCAATAGTTCCCTATTATCCCATGCTTCAAGGATCAATGCTTGTAATGACATGCTCAATTTTTTTGCAAACATAAGTTTCAAAGTTTAGATATGAGCAACTCATTCAGTATTAACTGTTGCGAACAATAGGGCTGGAACTTTGTTGATTATACGTAATGATTTTATTTTAGTATTAAAAAAAGATTAAAAATAATTGACCAATTATTTGTAGTTCTTGATAATATAGCTCAACTTAATAGAACAATTAAAAATATGGCTAGGGTAGTATTAGATGTGCCGATAAACAAAATGAGGTCTTTTCTTCAGGCAACCATGACATTAGGAATTGAACAGAAATCAATTCATTCGAGAGAATTAAATTTCAGCCGTAAACAAAACAAAGCAACATTGTTTACCCAGCATAAAATTGCCGCCAGTTTTATTT
>Ga0194037_1003152_pt1 | contig 10411 bp, 7 predicted proteins | sample JunL306m_MetaG_FD_148653 | JGI IMG/M metagenome (GOLD analysis project Ga0194037, IMG submission 148653) | Anoxic zone freshwater microbial communities from boreal shield lake in IISD Experimental Lakes Area, Ontario, Canada - Jun2016-L304-6m | ecosystem: Environmental > Aquatic > Freshwater >...
ATAATGGGCGAAATGATATGATTTCTTCAAGATACGAAATGTCTCGCTTATTTCATGATACTAACGCATTTAAAATTATAAAGATATATCATTCGATAATAAATAGAGGTGCCCGAAAGCTGGCCTCAGCGGCTACGGCGCCAGTATGTTCAGCGACTGGCATAATAAAGACGCCGCGTTTGCCCAGACCAGCCAGGCGCTCTTTAATGTCGTGACCGGAAGAACTTCCCACGAAGTGGTTCAGGTCAAAAGCATGGTTTACCCCTGGGGTGTAAAAGTTGTTCGTACCATTACGTTGTTCCGCCTTGCCAACGGCTACGTTTGCCGCATCGACAGTGGCTGGAAAGCCGAAAGCGACGGGAAGTTTGATTTCAGTTATAAGGTTGCGAAAAAGGCGGACAATACACCCGTCATGACCGAAGCCGATATTTTTCACCATTTTGACGAAATTGACAACCCCTTCACCTTTCATCCCGGCATGATTCACGGCATTCTCAATGTCAGGAACATCCAGGAGAAGCCGAAAGAGTTTAAAAATACCACTTGCGAACTGCTCGCAGTAACATTCGACGCGGATGTGGAATTGGAGGAGGTTGTGGAGGGTGGAACTTCAAACCGTGTAGCAACCAGGGGTGTTGTCGGATACGTACAAATTGGGCCGCAAGGGAAGCCGATCGAGGAGGAGGATTTCGTAAAACTGCTACAGTCGGAGAACAGTTCCATTGGTGCGGAAATCAACTGCACCATTAAAGTCGCCGGGACGAAGCAGTATATGCGGTTGAACCGTTTCGACGTGAACAACGCAAACGATGCTTCGAATAAGCCGATTTTCGTCTGCGCGGCAAGAGGTTCGGTGGTGCTGCCGAAGGATGGGAGCTGGACCATGGTGCAGCACGAAAGGGCAACAGGTGAGGTTACGCCGCTTCCTGAACAGTTGAGCGTTCCGCTTATCCGTATTGGTGAATGGAACAAGGATACGGTAGTCGATCCGGTTGCTGCGGCCAAGGAGCTGCTTCGTATAGCCTATCCGGGCGATATTCTCAAGACGCCTGATGCTGCCACTGTCAATTTCGGCTTTTTGCAGAATATGAACACACAGAAAGTCCTTTTCCTTACTCCCTCATTTCAAAAGGGCGTTGACTCCCTGTTGAGCAAAACTCCGCCATTGTTGGCTGATGCCTACCGCCTCATGAACAGCAAAGGGATTTTCCCCAATATCAGCGACGCCGAAACTACCTTTGGGACAGCAATGCAGCTCCTCAAAGGCATCGACAACCGCAACGGTAATCCACTTGAGGCCTTCAGCAAGTTGCCCGGCGTAACAGATGCCGGCAAGCAGGTCTGGGAAATTATGGAGCTAAATGCGAAGGAAGAGGGTGGGAAACTCCTCGACCAGGGTTACAAGCTCATCAAAAACAAAGCGGACAATCTCATCAATGAAGCCTTCAAGTTTGACTTGCCGAACTTTGCATATCCGTTGGTGGATGTTACTGGTCTGAAGATTTATATCGAATACAAGGCAACGAAGAAAGCTGGCGAAGATCCTCCAAAAGATTACATCGGCAAGTTCGATTTTGATGTAGACTCTTTTGCTTCAGATATGTCGAAGAGCTGGAAGGGCAGGATGAACAGTATGGCGATGGTGGTTGATCTCGGGCCGCTGAAACGCCTTCTTACCATCAAGGGCAACTTCAATTCACAGAAGGGGACTGAAACTGACTTCGGCAGCAAGAGCGCTTCCGACTCCGCCCTTGATCTGCCTGCGCCTGAAATTGAATACAGTGACGATCTGAAGCCGGTGATCCAGATTCTTGAGATTCTCGCTGCGCTTTCCACAGGTGACTACGCTGAAGTTTTGAAAAAGGGGCTGAAGGTGGCGATGAGTAACAGCGCCAACCTTTGGGAGTATAAGTTTGAGGCAACAAAAGATATTCCGCTCATCAAATTTCCCCCTGGTCCAGCGTATGACGCTCCGCAAGTCCCCTTGAAGCTTGAAGCCAGCCTTGGACTCGGTGTTTTTTTCAATGCAGCACTGAAGGTGACGAGCGACCCGAAACAACTGCTTCCGACGGCGGGTGCATACTTCAAGTTTCACGGTGGCTTGCAGGTCATGTGTGTCTCTCTTGCCGCCGCGACCATCTATGCGGTTGGCAGTGCCGATCTTACGCTGCGCGCCGACACCAGTCCGGTGATCTCACTCGACATGAAATTTGGCTTTGGTGCTCAGATAGGCGTTGGACTTCCTGTCATCGGAAACGTGAGCATTCTTTTTATGGTCGGGGTCGAAATCTATGTTGACAGCACCCAGAGAGTTGCGGTATCAGCATTCATCCTGTTCAGGGGTCATGCGGAACTTCTTGGCGGTCTGGTCGGCGTTACCATCACCATTGAAGCAAAAGGTACCATTGATAAAGGTGGTGCCGGAGCACCCACCAATTGCATCGCACAGGTGACCTTTGGTCTCGACATCAGTATTTTTTGGGTTATCAACATCAGTTTCAGCGAAAGCTGGGAAGAAACACGGCAGATTGCATAACCGCTTTTTGCCGGAATAATTGAATTAATCACAACCATTGGATTCAATACTATGCCTTCCTATAAAAATACCCGTTTTACACTCATGGCCTTTCCGCAAGGCGTGGATAACACAGGCCTGCTTTCGCTCAATATTGTGTTCATTCCAAGAAATATAAGTCCCCTTGAGGAGATTGAGACACCCTACAACCTGATTGAGCCAGTAACGGCGTTTGCCCAGGTACAACCCTCGTTCGTTGTGAAGGTCGTGAACAATCCCGACGAGTTTCCAGGGAGAGTTCCTGGAGACGAAAAAGAGGCTGATACTGCGGCACTGCTTTACCCGCCTGAGATATCAAATCTCTACAAAACACTGAAGGACTCAAAATACCCTGACGGAAAGTCGAAGTATTTCGATATTGATGAAGAGAGGAGTACTGGAAAAGTCGGTGCACAGAGTGCTCCTGCCGCCGTGGAGGCCTCTCTGGCGGTGAAAAAATATTTGCCTCAGACTTACCGTGAAGCATTCAACTTTACTGCTCCTCGAACGCCAAACGCGGTCATTGACGACAGCTATCTCTGTGCCATCCGTGGCAAGAAAGATCTTCCCACGTTTGTTCCAGACAATAAGGTGAGTTGGGGCAAGGTCTATGCTCATTTGCTGCGTCAGCCTTTGCTTGCAGAAAAAGGGGGATTGCTTTACAAAACCACAGTTCAGCTTGCGGATGACGATTTCGCCAAAGGGGGATGGCTCTATATCGACATTAAGACGGATACGGACTATGCACTTGAACAGACAGCTTCATTGCCCGATGCCGACGGCCCCTTTATTGCTCGTTATGCCGCACGTATTCCGATCCTGAAAAAAAGTGAAGCACGCTCACTGTTTGCTCCACTGCTCTTTCCTGTGATGAATGAAGGAGCTTTTCCTGCCGGTATTTATGACGAGCTCTTTATTGAAGCAGCCCGTTTCAATGACGGATTTGCCTCCATCGTGCATGCGAACCAGCCGGTTAGTCATAATTTACTGAAGGAAGAGCAGGATGGATTTCACCCCCAGAAAGAGATGGGTATTCGCCTTGGCTGGGAAGATGAGCAGATTCTGATCTGGTATCTTCGCCAGCTCGCCATTGATCCAACGGTTGGAAGCGATCGGCTTGATGCGCCGCTTGGCGTTAACGGATTTCATATCGACGTCAGAATAAACGAAACCTCAGGCGGCGCTCCGGCTTCGTGGGAAAGCTTGACGGCGGTGGAAAGCGATAAAAGTTTGATGCTCGAAGATATTATCATCTGGCCTGCCACGACAGATAAAGGCGATCCAAATCCTTACAAGGGAGAACTGCCCTTTCAGGTCTATCCAACAAAGATCGACAGTGCAGGCGGAACCAATTACTGGCTACCGGTCTATTTTGGAAGCTGGAACAACGCCTCGATGGTGCTGCCTGACAAAGTGGCCGCCCAGCTCTACGCCAACGAGCAGGACAAGAACAAACCGGTGACCGTCAGCAACACCTACCGAGCAATCGATACCGTCACGAAACTTGTGTATGGCACCAGCTACGATTTTCGTGTGCGTATGAGCGACATAAGCGGAGGTGGCCCTGAACCTGGCGCCGATCCGCTCAATAACCTGCAAAGCCATATTGCAACCATTGCATTCAAGCGTTATGTCGCACCCAACACCCTGCGCATCCTTAACAGTGACGTTGTCCGGTTCAATACCGACAGCGTGAATTTCGAGTCGGATATGCTCAGGATTGCACGTCCCTTGCTTGGATTTCCCGCTGTGGTCTATACCGGCAAATATACTGATCCTGTTGCGGAGTTACTGAAAGCTTCGCAGGATATTATTCTCAAGAACAAATCGGAAGCGTTTGGTATTGCCGATCCTGATGTTGTAAAGGTGGAGATCAAGGTAGAGGTGGAGACGCTGCAACTCGACAACCTTTCCAGCGACGATGGACAGGAGCACTATATCACGCTTTACAAAACGTATCGCACCTTCCCCGAAGCTTTCAACGATGCGGTGGAGATTCCTGTTGAATATGTCGATGAGCAGAAACTGAACTTGACGGAAAGTGCCGAACCTTTCACAAAAAAGCTCCATAACAAAACTATCGCAGAATCGACAGGCACGATCATTCTGCCGACTGCTCGTCATATTCGTCTCACCCTCCGTGCTGTTTGTGTAGGTGACGACTCCTACTGGGGCAACCTCAACGACAACTCCGATCTGGACTCCCGCTATGGAAAAACTACTGTTCTGAAGATCTTCATGCCCTCCAAAAACGAGGTTGAGCTGTTGAGCGGTACTATCGATCCGCCGGTTCTTCAGGGTATCTACCTGCAGCCCGACCCGGTAAGTGTCAAACTCAATCCCATTTTTTTCAAGACACTGCAGGGTGCAAAAGATGGTATGCCGGATATTGTGCAGCGGCTTGCAAGGCAGCTCGACCTGGAGTGCAAGGAGAGTACACTGCTCGCCAAAAACGGTGAGCGTGTGCAGTTCTGGTGTAGCAACATGGCCCGTCATACCATGGCGCCCGACAATAGCAGTCTTACCTTTGCAAACAAGAAAGAACTTGAAGGACACTGGTTTGTCTGTACCAATCTCCGTGTAGAGCGTGACTGGACATGGGACGGGCTGGAGACAAGCAGCGTTATTGTGCAGCGCCGCCGCCGCTGGGGACGTGATGGTGAGAAACTGGAGAAAAAAACTTATGAGACTATCGGTGATCTTGACATGCGCCGGATCGCCTCTTTCCAGGCCATCCAGGAGGATGAGGCAGGAAAGGTCAATCGCGACTATACCCGACTGATTTTCATCGATCTCATTGACATGCATCCCGCTGGTACCGCACTGCCGGATGAGGCTGAAGTGCAATACTCTTTTCAGCCACAGCTTCGGTCTGATTCGCTTGGCGACAAACCGCTCACTGATCCAGATTTCCAGACTGAGGCCCTTTCGCTTCCGACAACCATCAATCCAACGCAGGTGCCCAAGCTCGTTGGGGCAGGCATTGCCTTGTCGCCCTACGTCCGAAACTTGCCCTACTCCGCAACTGAACCTCGCCAGCGTTTCCTCTGGCTGGAATTTGACAAGTTGCCTGACGATGACCACGACGATATTTTCTGCCGGGTGCTTGCCTATGCGCCGGATCAACTGTTAAGCAATAACAATCCGGAGCTTATGAACATTCCGGATGAGTCATCTCTTCCCATTGATCCCGAATATGTCAGAACAGTAATCTCATCTTCCGGGCACGAACATTCCGGGTTGGGCGCCATGCAGAAGCTTGAAAAATCCATCGACAAGGAGAGGCATTTTTATCTGTTGCCCACACCTCCAGGACTTCATCCCGAAAGTCCTGAACTGTTTGGACTTTTTACCTATGAGTTTCGTTACGGGCACTCCGACAGGGTCTGGAGTACGGCTCAAGGTCGCTTCGGCAGGCAGTTACGGGTTAGCGGATTGCAACATCCCGCACCCAACATGTTGTGTATGGTTACCCGGGACGAAAGAAAGATCTGCGTCAGCGCACCCTATGCCGCAGCGGTTTATAATGGTAAAAACGTTACCTCCGATCCGCCTCGCACCTCTATCTGGAGCCTTCTCTATGCGCAGGTAAAACAGGCCGACGGTCTCGATTACCGGAACATCCTGCTGGGTGAAATTGAGCTGCCTCCGTTGTCCCCGCATCGCTTTGACGTCGAGTTCAGGAGAAAGATCGTTAATGCAAAGAGGAGAAAGAATGCCGCTCTTGTCAAAGCCCTTCAGCTTGAGCTGAGCCAGTTACAGATGCGGGAAAAAGAGAGCGTTCGTTATGCCAAAAGCTGCTTTTACAACAATGATGTGGCAGCGATGCTCGAACTCTACGGTCTTCCTGTTGACTCATCATTAAGTATACTCTGCGTGGAAGTCTACGGCCAGATCACAAAGATCAATGAACATATCAATAACTACTCAATCAAGAAAAGGGATAGTCTTCTGAATGAAGCTGCCGCTCTCTTTGGCAGCCCCATTGCCCAGGAGATGACTCACAGCATACATAGAATTGGAGAGAACAGTGCCCAGAAGACTCCCGATCCTCTGGGCACAAATCTCGGGCTTTTCAGAATTCTGCGCACCTCACCTCTCACGGCAGTGCCATTTATCTGTTGTGTCGGCTGCGAGTGATAGTGAGAGGCTTAAGAAACTTTTGCGATTCTAAAATGTCCCGGTGAACGATTTGATTCCAGGAATATTGGAAAGCTTGAAGCCTTCCCCATAGTGGACGCCGATTTGTTCACCGAAGTAGCGGGCGCGGGCTTCAAGGCCGGTGAGAAACTCGGGTCGGTTAATCATTGTTCTTGGGCTTTCTGTTGTCCCGCTTTTATAAAACTGCGAGCTGAAGGCGAGGACTCCTTTTCTGGAGGCTTCGAAGGTTTCGGAGATGTCGACGATGATGTCGGGTTCGAGGTGTTTGAACTGGATGTAGTAGAGAAGGTGTTTGGGGCGGTGGGGCTCCTGGACTTTCCCGTTTATGGTGGTGGCAAGTTGTTGCAATCCGGCATAGTAGCAGGCGTCGGTCACGAGTCTGGAGGCTTTGATGTGATCGGGGTGTCGTTCGTCGGTGGAGTTTGCAAAGACAACGTGTGGCCTGAATTGCCGGATGACCGTGATGATTTCGGCAAGATTCTGCTCGGTATAGAAAAGTTTTGAGTCGCCAAGGTCGAGGGTTGTGCGGCTCTTGTAGCCCATCAATTGTGCTGCGGTTTCTGCTTCTGATTTCCTCGTTTCAGGGGTGCCGAGTGTTCCCATTTCTCCTCTTGTGAGATCGCAGACAGCTACGGTTTGTCCCTCGCTTCTTATTTTCAGCAGTGTTGCTCCACATGAAAGTTCAACGTCATCTGGGTGAGCGCCGAAGGCAAGGGCATAGACGGTTTCTTGTGATTGTTTCAATTGTCCTCTGAGTATATTGCGGTTCGATAAAAAATCCTGTTCAACCTTCAACAAGCCAGTTCTGACCAATGCTCAAAGTAAAGCTAGTTCGTCTTGATAAACAAGCAACATTGCCGGTTTATGCCACGGCTCGTGCTGCCGGAATGGATATTTCTGCCTGCCTCCAGGCGCCAGTGACGCTTGAACCCTTTTCCACGGCTCTCATTCCATCCGGGTTTGCCATTGAACTTCCCGAAGGCTATGAGGCGCAGCTTCGTCCGAGAAGCGGGCTTGCCTTGCGTTTCATGATTTCACTGCCGAACTCTCCGGCAACGATTGATGCTGATTACCGTGGAGAAGTCAAGGTGATTCTTGTCAATTATGGGAAGGAGCCGTTTATCGTTTCTCACGGTGACCGCATTGCGCAGATGGTGGTGGCCAAGGTTGAACAGGTGCATTTTGAAGAGGTGTCGGAGCTTGCCGCAACGGTTCGCGGTGAAGGAGGATTTGGTCACACGGGGACTGGGCGACAGTAAGAAAAAACGGTAAAGTTGTCACCGTGAGCGAAGGGGTTATCTCTTTTTCAGGATTCCTGACTTCGCTCAGAATGACTTATGGGGTGTGTGCTTCAGTTATTATTCTCTTGAACAGAAGGTGTAACAACAATTTCTTTTGGAGCACTCTTTGGGGCTGGAGCAACAGGAACCTCTTTTGGAGCAATCACTTCAACCGGAGTGGCTGTAGGTGTGAAGAGAATCTGGGTAACATCTTTTTTTGCCCGATTTCCTGACATTCCAGCCATCCCCTGCATTCCCGGCATTCCAGACATGAAAGAATTGTTCATAAGCTGTCCAAGCCCGGCGCTGACATTATTGAAGAGATTTTGTATCTGGTTTGAGCTCCCGGCGGCGTTCAGGTTTTCGAGAAGGCCGGTCCATAATTTCCCGAGTTCCTGAAAAGAGTTTTGTACTTGCCCTGATGTAATAGTGGAGGTGACTCCCTCAATAAGTTGTCCTGGAACGGAGGTGACATTGTTGAACATCTCCCTGACAGGCTCTGAATTGATGGTGGATGTAACGCCGTCAATCAGTTGACCAGTAGCGGAACTCACCGAGTTGATCACTCCCTGTACCGATTCGACGGTAATGGTTGAGGTAACTCCTTCAATAAGCTGCCCTGTAGCTGAACCCACTGAACTGAGAATTCCTTGTACTGGATCAGAATTGATGGTTGAACTAACGCCATCAATAAGCTGCCCGGTAACGGAACTTACGGTGGTGATGATTTCCTGTACAGACACAATAGTAGAGTCAATCAAGGAGCCCACGCTCCCGATCAGATGGGCCATGTCTCCATTGCCGATACCTGTATCTGTATTGTTCGATGCGGCAGGCACAACTGCCCCTGCCGGTTTGTTGAGTTCTTCTGCTGCCATAGTTATGGTTGGATTAAGGGTAAGTAAGTGATAATATTTTTTTGAATATAACAACTTATTTACTAACGCCATTCACCTCTTGGTGCTATTTTGGGCGAAGTGTTCCTTTCTCTTTTCTCAGTCAACATTTTCTCTGTAGTACTGGATAATAGATTCCTGCGTAAATCCAAGTGCATAAATGAGATGAATGATTCCAAAGGTGAGCTGGAGAGAGATGATGCCGTTGCGGTTATACTTGCGGGCTGACGTAGTCACTTCTGCTTCGAGAATATGAAACTGCGTGAGCGGTTCTATCCGGGAGATAATATCGTAATCTTCCATAATGAGCAGGGTTTCGTCGAATCCTCCAATCGTGGCAAAGAGCTCTCTTGTGATAAAAAGTGATTGATCTCCGCCCCGAAAGATCATCAGGGGAAACTGTGTGAACCATCCGAACAGACTCATGAGAGGGTGGTCATCATCAAAGTGCATTCTGAAGCAACCAGCCTTTTTGCCTGAGGCAACGGCTGAGCGGATATCGTGGATAAAGGTTTCCGGAGGGAGTGTATCAGCGTGCAGAAAATAGAGGATCTCACCGTTGGTATGACGGGCTCCGCTGTTCATCTGTATGGCACGTCCTCTTGAGCTGTTGCAGAGGGTTACCGGAAAGTCTTCAAGGATATCAACGGTTTTGTCGGTACTGGCGTCACTGACAATAATTTCTACCCCCTCTGCGCGCTCCGTCAGGGCAAGGAGTTTCTGCATCGAAGAAGCGATGATGCTCTCTTCGTTACAGGTCGGGATAATGATGCTTATGGTTTGTTTGTCCATAAGGGGCTTTTTTTCAGGTCATCAAAAGTGTCGATATCCGACAACTCCACAAGAAGTTCATAAGAGGTGTCACATTGCAGGAGTATTGCTCTGGTTTCCCTGAGCACGTCAGGGGTACTCCACTTCCGGTCAAGAAAAAGTTCCGGCATGACTCTGTTCATGCCGATGAGGTAAAACCCTCCATCTGTTGCTGGCCCGATAACGGCATCAGAACGCTCAAGGGCGGAAAACGCATTGTCAAGAATTGCAGGGTTCAGTTCGTAACAGTCTGTTCCAATCAGCACGACATGGTGAAAGCCGCTTTCAAATCCGCTTTTGATGGCGTGCAGCATTCGCTCGCCAAGATCATCACCATACTGTACTCTGGAGCTGAAATTGCCGGAGAAAAAGAGATCGGAAGATGGTATAAAGCGGGAGTAAAAAACCAGCCGTTCTGCATGAACCTTTTCTGCAACCCGTGCGGTATGCTGGCGAAGTAATTCGTAAATTTCAAGGGCTTTTTCGTCGCCGATGCTCTCCGCCAGGCGGGTTTTTACCATTCCTGCTTCAGGATTTTTGCTTAAAATGATAAGCAGACGGTTACTTATATTCATACCAGACGATTAATTTCCGAATCTGCTGAGAAGCTTTTCAGCAACAAGCTTGCCGCTCAGTGCAGCACCTTCCATGGAGGCCAGATAGTGCTGATCGGTATAATCTCCAGCGAGAAAAAAGTTTTTGATCGGACT
>Ga0194037_1003153_pt1 | contig 10411 bp, 7 predicted proteins | sample JunL306m_MetaG_FD_148653 | JGI IMG/M metagenome (GOLD analysis project Ga0194037, IMG submission 148653) | Anoxic zone freshwater microbial communities from boreal shield lake in IISD Experimental Lakes Area, Ontario, Canada - Jun2016-L304-6m | ecosystem: Environmental > Aquatic > Freshwater >...
GGCTAGTTCAAGCAATACACCTTCCACACTTGCTAGCGCTACTCAGCAAAATAACCTAGGAGCAACGCAATCTGCAGCATCCTCTACAGCAGGAGCAAACTTAGCAACCTCAGCATTAATGAGTTCAAGCAATCCTAATATTGGGGGCTTTATTCAAGCGGAGCCTGCAACTAACTCCATTCTGATTACCGGTAGTGAGCCGCTATATCGAAGCCTTAGACAAGTCATTGAGCAGTTGGATTTACGCCGCAATCAGGTCTATATCGAATCCCTCATTGTGGAAGTGAGTAATGAAACTGCTGCAGAACTTGGAATTCAGTGGAACTTTCTTATTGGCGCAGGTGATCAAAATGTAGGATTTGGGAGTACTAATTACGGAGCTCCTGGTCAAAATCAAGGCGCTGGAGGGAATATTTTTGGCCTGAATCAAAACGTTAACAACATTGTGAATGGAGGAACAGCTAGCGGAGCGGTTCCCATTGCGCCTGCTCCAGGTTTGAATTTAGGTTTGATTAGTCGATTCAATGGAACCTATGCCATGTCTGCCTTAGTGAGAGCGCTGCAGACAGCAAGTGGCACCAATATTTTATCGACCCCAAATTTAATCACCTTAGACAATGAAGAGGCGCGCATCATTGTTGGTCAGAACGTACCGATTCTGACCGGCTCTTACTCAACTACTGGCTCTACATCGACTGTGACACCTTTCCAGACCTACGTTCGACAAGATGTGGGTATTTTATTAAGAGTGAGACCACAAATTTCTGATAACGGCATCGTCAAAATGCAGATCTATCAAGAAGTCTCTTCAGTAGCGGCGCAAACAACTTCTGGAATTGTTTTGAATAAGCGCAATATTGAGTCGAATGTTTTAGTTGATGATGGACAAATGGTGGTTCTGGGCGGTTTAATTTCTGATGAGTACGCAGACGGCTCTAGCGGCGTTCCTTTTTTAAGTAGTATCCCTTTGATTGGGCAACTCTTTCGTTATGACAATAAGAATCGGGTAAAGCGTAATCTATTAGTGTTTATGCGCCCCTATGTTCTGCGAGACAAGAACCAGGCAGATGAGATTACTGGTAATCGCCTTAGTCTGATGCAAGGTAAAGAATCTCAATTTAAGCAGTTACCAATGCTCTTGCCTAAAGAAACGGATTTGCCGAGCGTAGAAAACTCTGCGGAGCCCATCATGACTCCTAGATTACCTGCCAATAGTATCAATACGAAGCCAGCAGTGACTAAAACGCTTCCGCCTGTTAATAATTCTTCAGCAAATTAGTCATGCAACGTATCCCGTTTGCCTACTCTAGGGATCATCAGGTTCTACTCAAGAGGGTGGTCGCTAATGAGCTAGTCGGTGGCGATGCTGACACCTTTACCTTAGTACATAGTCCTGCAACGGATTTATCCGTGATTCATGAAATTTGCCGCTCAGTTGGCGCTGTTACACGGATAGAGAAACCCAGCACTGAAGTCATGGAAATGATTCATGCGTTTTATGCCCAAGGAGACTCTGATGCATCTGCGGTGCTTGACGAGGTCGAGGACACAGTAGATCTATCTCGCCTTTTACAGGAGATGCCAGTCTTCACAGACTTATTGGAAGCGAACGATGATGCACCAGTAATCCGGATGATGAATAGCGTGCTAAAGCAAGCTATTCATAGTGAGGCATCTGATATTCATTTGGAGGCTTTTGAGCGCAAGTCCGTTGTTAGATTCAGAGTGGATGGTAATTTGCGCGATATTGTCGATATGCGTAAAGACTTGCATGCTGCCCTCGTATCTCGAATCAAAATCATGGCTTCCCTAGATATTGCTGAAAAGCGGATGCCGCAAGATGGCCGAATTTCTTTACGGATTGGTGGAAAAGCCATTGATGTTCGTGTCTCTACTTTGCCAACTGCGCATGGTGAGCGTGTTGTGATGCGTTTACTAGAAAAGAACTATGAGCGTTTGGACTTGAAGACCTTAGGTATGGCTGAGGATACTTTTGCAAGCTTTGATCAATTAATCCATAAGCCTCATGGAATTGTCTTGGTAACGGGGCCAACTGGTAGTGGAAAAACAACTACGCTCTATGGCGCTTTGCTGAGGCTTCGTAATAAAACGAACAACATCATGACGGTAGAAGATCCTATCGAGTACAACCTTGATGGTATTGGTCAAACTCAGGTCAACCCCAGAATTGATATGAATTTTGCCAGGGCATTGCGAGCGATTTTGCGCCAAGATCCGGACATCGTGATGATTGGCGAAATTCGAGATTTAGAAACTGCTCAGATTGCTGTGCAAGCTTCCTTGACAGGACATTTGGTACTGGCCACTTTGCATACTAATGATGCCCCGTCAGCAGTGACTCGTTTAATTGATATGGGTATCGAACCCTTTTTGCTTTCTTCAACACTATTAGGTGTTTTGGGTCAAAGACTCATTCGCCTGCAATGTCACTCATGTCATGGCAAAGGCTGTAAGGCTTGTAGTGAATCCGGCTATAGCGGTAGAGCAGGTATCTATGAGCTCATGATGGCAACAGAATCGATTAAAGAGCTGATTCATAACCGCGCCGCTGAAAGTGAGATTCGTAAGCAGGCTAGCAGTAATGGCATGAGAAATCTAGCAGACGATTGTCAAAGATGGATTGATTCAGGGCAATCTACCGTTGAAGAAATGATGCGCGTTACTGGCGCGGTTGTCATAGATTAATCGACACTCAATATGACGCGCTATCGCTTTGAAGCACTCACCTATGGCGGTAAAAGTGAACGCGGAATCGCTGAAGGGGAGAGCGCTCGCGCTATCCGCCAACAGTTAATGTCAAAACAGCTCGTTCCAGTGAGTGTTGAGCCTGAAACTCAGTGGACAAAAACAGCATTTTGGCAACGTTACTTCTCTGAACATAAACCCCTCTCTAAAAGTGAGCTGGCGGTTTTAACAAAACAATTTGCTTTGCTTGTGCGTTCCGGGGTTCAGATTGACGAAGCCCTCATTATCTTGTCTGAGGAAAGCTCAAAAAAACATATTAAAGCTACCCTGCAGTCTATCGTCACTGAATTAAGAGCTGGTCTATCTTTGTCGGGCGCGATAGCAAGTCAAGAAACCAGTTTTGATTCTTTATATCAAGGGGTGGTTGCGGCGGCAGAGCAATCCGGGAAAATGGGGCAAGTGCTGACCCAGTTGGCGGAGTTTTTAGATAAACGTCAAGCCATAAAACAAAAAGCCTTAGCTGCTTTAGTCTATCCAGCCATGTTGACAGGCGTCTCCTTCATGGTCATTTTATTTTTAATGACTTATGTTGTGCCGCAGATTGCTAGGGTATTTGAAAGTACTAAGCAAATTCTTCCTTTTAGCACTCGCTTTGTTTTAGGCCTCTCTCATTTTTTAGTCGACTGGGCTTGGCTGCTTGTCCTTGTTGCCATAGCAATCGTTTATCTAGCTAAAAGAATGCTTGAGAGACCTGACCTTCGCCTACGCTTTGATACTTTCTATTTAAATTTACCGGTGATTGGGCCATTACTTTTGGGCTTTGAGACAGCTAGGTTTGCCAATACGATGGCAATGCTAGTCAGCGCGAACGTACCGATATTGATAGCCCTGCAAAGCGCTAAAAATACTTTAAGTAATCATCTCTTAAAAAATGCGATTGATTCAACTGAGCTGCGTTTAAGAGAAGGCGCAAGCTTGTCTCGGGCATTAGGCAGTCAAGGGGTATTTTCTCCAATCTTGATTCACCTTATTCGCTCAGGAGAGGCATCTGGTCAGTTGGCTGAAATGCTCAAATACGGCGCTGAGAATGCCGAACTAGAGGCAGAGCAAAAAACCAAAATATTTACGAGCTTATTAGAGCCAGTACTGATTCTATTGATGGGTCTTCTGGTGCTGGGGATCGTTATGGCAGTGATGCAGCCAATATTGCAAATGAATTCAGGGATAAGGTAGGGCATATGCAAATCATCATCCTGATGGGGCCGTATAGTCGTGCAAGAGAAATCCATCTTTCCACAAAACATATAGTCTTTGTTGGCATCTTCATGCTCCTAAGTATCGTGGGAGTGTCATGGGTGATGAATTCATTCACAAACGAGACTAGAGATGTTTTGCTTTCACTAAATTCAAAGCAACTCACAGAAAAGCATCTTGTTAGCAGTGCAAAAAATGACTATGAGATTAAATTAATCGAACTCCAGACACGTTTAGATGAGGCTCAACGTAAATTAGATCAGCTCGATGCATTGCGATTGCAGCTCTTGCGCTCAAATGGAGGAGTTAATCTTGGTACTAATGCTCAGGGAGGTCCTCTCAGGTCTGCAAGTGCAACTCACTACCTTGGTAATGAAGATGAGCAATACGGTGTTCGTTTAGATCGCACCTTACAAGATACTTTTGCCATGCAAGCGAGATTGCATAATATTCAAAACTCCTTGACCCGCAGCTGGGATGTCGCTAATTCAGTGCCTGTAGGATTGCCTTTGGCCATACCAACCACAGCTACTAGTGGATTAGGTTATCGACTTGACCCCTTTACTCGTCAAATTGCATGGCATGACGGTACAGATTACCCAGCAGCTTATGGAGATCCTATTTTGGCGACCGCAGAAGGTAAGGTGATTCGTGCAGGGTGGGATAGTGAATATGGAAATCTGATTGAGCTTGCCCACAAGAATGGGGTAATCACACGATACGCTCATGCACAAGAATTGCTAGTAAAGCCAGGTGATGATGTGAAGAAATCTCAAGTGATTGCGAAAGTGGGGTCGACTGGTAGATCAACTGGTCCCCATGTGCATTACGAAATACTTCGCAATGGGGTAATGCTTGGTCAGAATCGTTGACGCTCTTTCCTTACCAAGGTTTACTTTTTAGCTAAAGCACCCATTTCAGCCAACTTCCCAAAAATGCCAGTTTCTGGGAAAGCAGGTCTGGCTGGCAAAGGCAGTTTAGAAATCTTGCTAGCCAATTTTGTTTCTACACCTAAACCGATGAGCACTTGATTAGTGACTTGATCTTCAAAGCCTTTAGCAGGGCGCTTGAGCAGCATGCTGTGAATGCCGCCGATTAAGCTACCGATAGCAATGTTAGATCCGATGGAGGCTGGCATATCTGCGAAGACTCCCTCTTTAATGCCCATTTGAATATCGCGAATAATGTTCTTGAATATTTCTGAATCAGGGTTTTGATTTGGCCATTGAATTTGCGTTAAGAACCGACCCAGCATCGGGAAATCGACAGCCAAGCGCATCAAAACTCTCATAGTAGAAGCCAAGCGTGTCACGGTATCGAGATCTTGAGAGATTGAACTATCGGCCATTTCCCCAAATTCGAGCATCAGTTGTTTGGCAAGGCTGTCATACAAAGCAGGTAGCGATGTGAAGTAGTTGTAAAAGCTACCCCTGGAGACTTCGGCCTGTTTAATCACATCTTCCACTTCAAGTTCATGAACTGGGCGTGAAGAGGCTAGCAGGAGGCCAGAAAAGAGCAGATGCAGCTGCATTTCCTCGCGGCGGAGGGCTGCAACCCTTACTCGGTGATCTAAAGCTTTAGCCATTTGGTGATTTTACCTTTTTTACTTGACTGAGGGTTGATCTATGTCAAAATGACACTATGTACATTTAGACATTAGTGAAGAAAATGACTCGTAAATTCAACTTATTTAAGACCTCCAAAAAGACTGGATTAGTTTTTGGATTGTTGATTACATCAGCAGTAATTTTGGTAGCTTGCGGCGGAGGCGGTGATAGCAGTTCATCAAGCACCTCTGATGCCAATACAGTAACAACCCTAGTTACAAGCGTGAACGGAGCAAGTAATACCGCTTGCGGCAGAAATGTTCAATGTATCAATGCTCCTTTAGCTTATCAAGGTACTCAAATTAGTGGCTTGCTAGCCCAGCCAATGGGGCAGGTTTCTGGCACTAATTCGCCTTGGACAGATCCCACAACGAACATCATGACGCTCTCACAAATTCCTTATGTCAGTGGGTTAAATAGCGCCACTAAATATAGTTCGCAAGGCAGTCAATTTGCAATGACTACTGACACTGCTTACACGATTACTGGGTTTCCTAATGCAGGCGCTCGAATTTTTCTAGGAAATGGCTTGCCCTCTACGCTCATGGGTAATTTTCCAGTTCAACCTGGAGATCCTGCCTACTCTTACTATGCTGCCTTGCCTGGCGGTACTAACCCAGATACAGGTCAGGTTTACTCGAGTGCAGCTGCTATTGGCATTTCTCCCTATGCTTTACAGAGCTATATACCTTTGACCCCAGTAGCCAGCCCTGTCGGATCCCCCAACACAATTCAGTCTTTAATTGTGGGCATTACACTGACTGGGGCAGTATGGCATTTCGAAAAGGCCCCTAACAACGCTAACGTTTTGTTCAACCCCACCAATGCTTTACCGACCGATCAATGTTTCGGTCATCCATATTATGAGCAGTATCACTATCATGGCTACTCTTGGAAGTGCTTCCCTAATCAAGGCACATCAGGTCAGTCACCAGTATTTGGCTTTGCTTTAGATGGCTATCCAATTACTGGCCCACGTGCAGCAGATGGTCATATGCTTACCAATGCAGAGCTAGATGAATGTCATGGCACAACATCGACAATTACGATGCCAGATGGCAGCTCGAAAAATACATATCACTATGTTTTAAATAATGAGTACCCATATTCAGTAGGTTGCTTCAGAGGCAAAGTGAATTATGTGCAAGCTCTTGGTCAGGGTCTTTCAAATAACCTCATGAAAGAAGGTTTAACTTACGTCGATAATGCCGTAGGAAATTAATGTAAATAATGTTTTCTCGATAACTCTGTGGCAGGATTAAAAAGTGCATTATTTCAAGTTACCTCTATTGCAGGCGGTAAGGATCAGACTTTAGCCCGCCTAAGCTCAGGTGAAGTATTGGGGTGGGGTGGCGCAGGCTCTGGTCGTATAAGCCCTTTGTATGTCGATATTTGTGGCAGCAGGAGTCCTAGAACGGAACCTGTTTATGTTGGTAAGCCCATGCATTATGAAGATATCTCTGCGGGCTATGGTGTGAGTTTGGGTGTATCAGAAAGGCAGGCCTTCATCTGGGGATTTTGCCAAGTTGGGATCGGCGGTAAGGATCTATTTTCAGAGCTGCCTACGCCGATAAAAGGCCTTTCAAATATCAGCAAGGTAGCAGCAGGGCAGTTTATATTAGCCGCTATCAATCAAGCTGGAGAAGTTTATACCTGGGGTTTCAATGTTGACAGTGCGTTAGGACGCACTAGTAATCCAATAAACGCATCGCCCGCTTTGCTTTCTGGCTTACCTCCAATAAAAGATATCGTGCCTGGTGATAATTTCATGATGGCGCTGACTCAAGATGGCAGACTATATGGGTGGGGCAGCAATTCTGCAGGGCAATTAGGACTTGGCCATCTCAATACCGCAAATATTCCAGAGCCTATTTCACTTTCAGCAAAGATCAGCGGTATCGCCGTAGGATCTACTCACGTACTCGCAGTTTCTTCTGAAGGCAAGATCTACGGCTGGGGTAGTAATCAATTTGGCCAATCGGGCGCTAACTCACAGCCATACCTTGATGCTCCTAAGCTGATTTCATTGCCGGAGAAAATCACTGCAGTAGCAGCTGGTATGCATTACTCACTCGCTTTATCTTCAAGTGGAAAAGTGTATGCCTGGGGTTGGAATGGATTTGGTCAATTAGGATTGGGTGATCTGAAATCTCGTGCTGCCCCAACCATCATTCCAAATCTAACGAGTGTGCGCTCCATAGCTGCCGGTGAGATGCACTCTCTTGCCATTGGTAAGAATCACTTGCTTGGTTGGGGTAATAACGGTGCCAAGCAAATTGCAAACGCTGCTGAAAAGCAAGTGACACCTTTTCCATTCTTGGAAATTGCATAAAACAATCATCATGTCCAAGACTAAAGTCATTGTTCCCCACAATCCCCGTCGCAATTTCTTGCGCTTAGGCATGAGTGTGGCATCAGGGATTGCGCTCCCTACAGGTTTTCTAGCATGCAGCCGAGACGGTGATGATGAATCACATCCTTTGCAAACTTTTATTCAGCCCCCAATGCTGGAGGCAAAAAACGGCTTACTAGACATTACCTTAACAGCGTCGTATTGGAATACTCAATTATCTGGTGCAGATCCAAGTCAAAAAGATGCTGTCTCCTTACGTGCTTATGGGTATAACACTAAAGAACCTAGTTATTCGGGCCCAACATTGGTTGTGAAAGGTGGTGATCAGTTGCGGATTCAATTGATCAATAACTTGCCATTTAATCCGCCTGTGGCAGCATTTCTTGATCCAACTAATTACATGAAACCCAATACGACGAATTTACATGTCCATGGTTTGCATGTTTATCCAGGAATCTTCCCCGATAAGAAGCCGCTTGAGTTTGGCGACTATGTTGTCGACTCTAACTCTAGTGGGGTGCAGCCACAAGGGGATTCTCGTCAACACGTATACAACTTACCTGTTGATCATCCGGCAGGACCTTTTTACTATCATCCTCAATATCATGGCTCCAGCGCCATTCAAGTGGCAAGCCTAATGCAAGGAGCTATTCTGGTACGCGGACCAGTTGATGACTTGCCAGAAATGGCCCAAGCAAGCGAGTTGGTTTTCTTATTCCAGGCGCCTTATTTTGCAAATAATCGAACGGCTGATAACTATGGTGTTGCAGATGGGAAGTTAGAAAAGTTCTCACAAATAGCTAATCATCCTACGGGATTTGGTCTTAAAAATGCAGGATATATCGATGCACAACCAGTATTGATTAATGGTGTTCGTCAGCCCACCATCGTGATGGAAACTGGTGAGGTTCAAAGATGGCGTTTTATCAATACTCAGACATTTAATTATCTGAATTTAAGCTTGGATGAGCATGTGCTACATCAATACACGATGGATGGCTATGGCACTAATACTTATCAAGACTATCCAGATGCCCGTCAAAAGGGCGGAAGAGGCATTGTGCTCTCGGCAGGTAATCGTGCCTCAGTCATTCTCAAAGCAGGGCTGCCTGGAACTTATTTGCTCAGATCTCTTCCAGTCAAGATTGCCCAAGGTGGGCAGACAGTGGTGCTGCCAGGGAACGTCTTAGCTAAGATTATTGTGCTTAAGCAAAAGAAATTAACGCCGCAAGTCAGTCAGAATTCAAAAGAGCAAGATCAAGCATTAGCCACTGCCATTCCAGTAACTCCATTACCAGTCTCCCCTTACTTAAAGCCTATTACGGATCAAGAGTTTGCAAGTGCTGGCGGTAAAAAGCGTAATATTATTTTCAATCTTATTGGTAATGGGCAATTAGAGTCTATCGCAAGCACTCAGTCTGTATGGGAAAAGGCTTCCGCTGAAATTGGTGCTAAAGCGATTGAAGCAGAAGAGTTATTTAAAAGTAATCTTGCTAAGGCTAAGCAGGAGGTGTCTAGGCTTACTGGAAAACCTATTGAAGGTTCAGTCTATTACCCAGAATTTCACATGCCTATATATGAGTACCAGTTGCAACCTTCGAATACCATGATTCAGAATGTGATTCTGGATTCAGTTGAAGAGTGGACAATTTTTAACTGCAATAGTATTGCGCACGCTTTTCATATTCACGTCAATCCGATGTTCATCACTAAGGTGAATGGTGAACCTATTAAACCGTATTGGTGCGATACAGTAGCTCTACCAGCTGGTGGAACAGCTGAAATGCCTACTTCAGTAACATTTCGGATGCGTTTTAAAGACTTCGTAGGCCCCTATATTCTGCATAGCCAAATGCTGCAGTATTCTGACTTGGGAATGATTCAGCGGGTCACCGTTGTGCCTGCATAAGAGCGCACTTTCCAAATACCTTAATCGGCTTTAGTGCGATCCTGAATTGACAATACATTTGAAACTAAGCCTTTGGTTGGCATCGGTAGGTCTGTGGCAGAACCTTTAGACACCTTATCGGCAGTCTTAGAATCTACTCCTAGGCTGATCAGAAGCTGAAATATCACTTTGTCTGCATACTCAGCTGTATGTTTTTTTTCAAGGATATCTCTGACGCCTCCTCTGAAACAGCCCAGAATAATATTGACACCAATAGAGGGCGATATGTCCGTAAAGTAGCCTTGCTTTACTCCTTCAATAAAGTCTTTCTCAATGTCTTTGTATAGGATGTCATCAGGATTTGAACTGGGCCATCCTGCTTTTAATCCTAGTGAAGCTAAAAATGGGGACTGGGTTGCAATCAGAAGTCCCTTTCTGGTTTTAATTGCAACACGACTAGCGACATCTGCAATTTCAGGAGTTTGAGATAACACATGTTCCATCAGTTCATTGGTCAATCTTTGACCCAGTTTTTTAAAAAGACTATCAACTGAGTGAAATACTTTATAGAACGTACTAGGAGAGACTTGAGCTTTATTGACT
>Ga0194037_1003154_pt1 | contig 10410 bp, 9 predicted proteins | sample JunL306m_MetaG_FD_148653 | JGI IMG/M metagenome (GOLD analysis project Ga0194037, IMG submission 148653) | Anoxic zone freshwater microbial communities from boreal shield lake in IISD Experimental Lakes Area, Ontario, Canada - Jun2016-L304-6m | ecosystem: Environmental > Aquatic > Freshwater >...
GATTTAAACCAATCGAGGGCCTCGGGATTGGCTAAAGCATCGACATTTCGAACTTCGCGTCCATTAATGACATCGGCAACTGCGAGTTCAACTAATTTATTTGATTTAGTGCGCGGCAAGGCGGGTGCGACCACAATTAAATCGGGGACGTGGCGCGGGCTAGCTTGGATGCGGAGTGCACTTTTAACTGCTTTTTCAGTATCTTGCGTAAAACTCATGCCTGGTTTTATAACGACAAATAAAACTACGCGTGTATCGTTCTCCCAATCTTGGGAAACTGCCAAGGCCTCTAGGACTTCAGGGAAAGTTTCAACGACTCGGTAAATTTCGGAAGTTCCGATGCGGACACCCTTTGAGTTAAGCGTTGCATCACTACGTCCAAATAAAGTAAATCCACCCGTTGCCGATTTAGAGGCGAAATCGCCATGAGTCCACACTCCAGGAAAGCCTTCAAAGTATGCTGCTAAATATTTTTCATTATTAGAATCTCCCCAAAAACCAAGTGGCTTTGATGGAAACGGAACCGTACAAACGAGTTCGCCCTTTTCGCCTATAGCAGCTGATTTTCCGGATGAATCAAAGACGTCGGTCGCCGTTCCTAAACATGGACCTTGAAGTTCCCCGCGATAAACCGGTTGGGTTGGAACGCCGGCAAGAAAACAGCCGGCGATATCGGTGCCACCTGACATCGAAGCTAAATGAACATCGGGTTTAATGCTTTGGTAGACATAGTCAAAGCTTTCAGGAGATAGAACTGATCCAGTGGATGCAATTACCTTGATAGTAGATAAGTCATGAGTTTGGGCCGGCACTACTCCTTCTTTGTGGGCTGAATCGATGAACTTGGCAGATAGGCCTAAGAAATCTAACTTTTCTTGCTGGGCAATATCAAAGACCCGCGAAGAGGTAGGAAACATCGGTGCGCCATCAAATAAGACGATTGTCGCCCCACGACCAAGTGCCATCGTGAGCCAGTTCCACATCATCCAGCCGCAGGTTGTGAAGAAAAAAATCTTTTCAGATGAGTGGAGTTCAAATTGATATAACAGCTCCGACAAAGCCTTTAGCATCGCCCCTGCACCGCTATGAATAATGCACTTGGGTTTGCCAGTTGTACCCGACGAGAAAAGAATAAAGCCTGGATGCTCAAATGGCAGGGGAGTAAAATCTAGGGGCGTGCCCATGAACGGGGCTATCCAGGAAGCAAACTCACTGATGCGAATGGTTTTAGTCAGCGTGGGTAGAAGTTTTTCAATTTCGGCGATTTTTGGTGTGCAATCAAAGAATTTTCCGTTGTATTGATATGAGTCGGCGGCCAATAACAATTTGGGTTCAATCTGACCAAAGCGATCTTGCACTGCTCCTGGCGCAAAGTCGGGCGAGGCCGTGGAAACAATAGCCCCGATGCTCAAAGCTCCAAGGGCGTAAATAATTGTCTCAGTGACGTTTGGAACCCATGCACATACTCGATCGCCTTTAACAATTCCCGCCGCCTTCATCGCTGCAGTTGTTGCACCTACTTGAGCGCGAAATTGGCCCCACGTAGTCTCAGTTCGCGTTCCATCTTCAAGAAGAGAAACAATCGCAACATCTCCATCTTTGCCTTTAGATAGTAAATTTTCGGCAACATTTAGAGTGGCATCGCTAAAAAAATGAGCTGAAATAAAATCTCTACCAGGTGTATAAAATTGCGAACCTTTACTTCCAATTATCTGGCAGTCATCCCACGCCCTTGACCAAAATAACCCTGGATTCTCAATCGACCACGTGTGCAAATCTGCGTATGAACTCAAACCTAGCTCTGCTTGTAGACGAGCAACTGCCGTGTCACTTGTATCGCGTGGTTGCCAGAGAGGAGTGCTCATTGAGATTTTTTGGTAATCGCTCGCAAGCGAAGGCGATAGTAAGCACCAGAGAGACCGCCGGGTGCAAACATTACGACGAGGATGAAGAGAAGACCTAAAACGAATGCGGGCTCAGCAATAGGCCCACCAATCCACTTAGGAATGGTCCTAAATGAAGGCTGTTGGGTTAGATCCTGCAATCTAGTCGTTGCAACAGAATATAAAATTCCGCCAATGACTGCGCCCCATCGAGTCACCGCACCACCAAGAACCACCATGAGCAAGAGACTAATTGTTACGCCGGCATCGGCAAAGTGAGGTGCGGCACTTCCGGCGGCAACTAACATGACATCGCCGAGGAGGGCTGCCAGCGCTGCACTAATTACAAAGGCCAAGAGCTTAAAACGCTGAGTGTTCAAACCTAAAACCTGTACGCGAAGTTCGTTATCACGAAGCGCGGCAAAAACCCGACCCGCTGAGCTTTCTGTAACCCACCAAATGATGAGATACGTAAAGATTAGGGCGGCTAAGGCAGTCCAGTAGATAAATTTCGTATTTGCAACACTTATCCAAAAGCTTGGAATTCGATCTGCATTAAGAGCGATTCCATTTTCTCCGCCAGTTAAGTTAAAGAAGTTACGTTCAAGAATTACGTGGCCGGCTTCTCCAAAAGCTAAAGTGACCATTGCAAAAGTAATTCCAGATGTGCGAAGCGAGGCGGCACCTACTAGTAGTGCGAGCACGGCGCTGACCGCAATTGAAATCAATCCAGCAAGCCACCAAACAACAACGTGATGGTTAATCAATATGCACGTTACATACACCCCGGTTGCGAAATAGAGCGCATGGCCAAAGGATAAAAGCCCCGTAAAGCCAAAGAGCAAATCGTAAGTTAGAGCTAAACCACCCCATAAAAATGCAACGGCCATAGTCTGCTGCAGACCTGGTCGACTAAGTGGATTAGCGCCAAGCACTGGTGCAAGCGCTAATAGCGCAATTAAAAGACCAAGAAGCGGGCGAGAGTATTTCCAACGCAACATTATGCACGCACCTTACCGAGAAGACCCTGGGGTCTAATAAGGAGCACAACTGCTAGCAAAATTACGACAACAAAATCGCCAAGGCCTGTTGCATAATAATTTGCGAACTGGCGAATTACACCAATCATCATTGCCGCTAAGAAACTCCCAGGCACTGATCCCATGCCACCGATGACCACGACGATGAAGCCATAGATGAGGTAGGTACCAGCAATTAACGGCGAAACGCCGTTAGAGTAAACCGAAACTAAGACTCCGCCAACGCCTGCGGCAAAGCCACCAAGGAAAAATACGGTGCTAAAAGCTCGTCTTACATTGATGCCGAGGGCATTAACCATGTTTCGATTTTCGACTCCGGCACGAATAATTAATCCGATGCGTGTGTATTTAAGCAGTGCCCAGTTACCCACCAGAAGCAACACCGCTGTTGCAATATAGACCGCTCGATCCGCGGGAATCCTTGCCCCTCCTATAGTGATGGCCGTTGAAAACCATGCAGGAGTAGGAAACATCTTAAGATCATTGCCAAACCATCCGCCAAGAACTGCGCCAACAACCAGAGATACTCCTACGGTCACAAGGGCTTGATCAATGTGTCGCTCATATAAACGGGTAATAAGTAACTGTTCAATCAATAACGCAAATAATCCTGCGGCCAAACCGCCAACAATCATCGCAAAAATGAATTTAGGTAGAGTTATGTCAAAGCCCATCTTGCTTGCAACCCAATAACCCACAAATGCGCCAACAGTCAAGAAACTTCCATGGGCAAAGTTAAGAACTCCCATTAAACCGTAGATGAGAGAAAGACCTGATGCGATAAGGAAGTACAAAGCACCTAAACCAATACCGGTGATTCCAATCAGGATGAAAGTATCCATTTACTTATGACCCCCGCTCACACCCAACATCTGATGTACCCATGAAGGGTCGTCCAAATTCTCGGGTCCGCCTTGAAAAATTACACGTCCCTGATCTATGACCACAACGTTATCTGCAATCCGTTTAACTAACGCCAAGTTTTGTTCAACTAAAAGCATTGTGCTTGCATGGGCAATTTTGGCTAAGGCGTTAGCAACCTCAGTGACAAGCTTTGGAGCAAGACCTTTCGTCGGTTCATCTATAAGTAAAATCTCGTTCTTGTTGAGCATGGCTCGAGCTATGGCGACCATCTGTTGTTGGCCTCCAGAAAGGGAGCCCGCTAACTGGGCAGCGCGCGAATCTAACTCAGGGAAAAGTTCAAAGATGGTCTTCATGGCGTCGTCATTATTTTTAGAGCGCGAAGCTAAAGCCAAGTTTTCGCGTACAGATAGCGTTGAGAAGATTTCGCGATCTTCAGGCACATAAGCCACGCCAGATTGAGCAATTTTATAGGTTGGCATTCCAATAATTTCTTTCCCATTTAATTGTACTGAGCCAGTACCTGGATAAAGACCTAAAATTCCCTTTAACGTCGTTGATTTACCAACGCCATTTCGACCTAGTAAAGCGGTCACTTTATGGGCAGGTACATCGAAGGTGACCCCATGCAAGATATGAGATTCATTTATCTTTACGTGTAAGTCCTTAACCGTTAGAGCGTTCATAGTGCCTCCCCAATGTATGCAGATTGCACGATTGGGTTGTTTATAACATTCGTCGGTGTATCGACTACGAGGAGCTCTCCATAATTTAAGACCGCAATACGATCGGCCAAACCTAAAATGACCTCCATATGGTGTTCAACAATGAGCACGGTTTTATTATGTATCGTAGACAGAGAGCGAATAATTTCAACAAGCTCTGGGACATTTTCAACACTCATGCCCGCCATCGGTTCATCCAGCAAAACGATTTCGGATTTGGAGGCTAAAACTATGGCTATCTCTAATCGGCGCTTATCTCCGTGAGATAAGGCGCCAGCACGTTGCATGGCGTAGTTGCTCAAGCCAACTTTTTCTAAACACTCTTTGGCATGGTTAACAACGTCAGGAAATTTATAAGCGTTCTTAGTTAGATTCATTGATTTGCCATTGGCGGCTTGTGCGGCAATGCGAACGTTTTCTAAGCAAGTCAAATTTACAAAGACGCTAGACGTCTGAAAAGTGCGGGCGATACCGGCTTGGGCTCGCTCATGTGGGGCTAATTCGGTGACATCTCGGTCTCCGATAAAAATCTGCCCGCGTGATGGTTTACGAATTCCACTGAGAAGATTGAAAAATGATGTTTTTCCAGCCCCATTAGGGCCAATAATTCCAAGGGTCTCGTTTTGAAAAACGGAGAGTGAAATTCCGTCAAGAATTTTTGCGCCACCGATGTCCAGTGATAAATCGGCAACGCTCAAGGCAGAAATCAAGTAGCTCGCTCCTTAAAATATTTGTGCTAAATATACAAAGAACCCCAGTGCATTTCTACACTGGGGTTCTTTTACTTATATGCGGTGTATTACTTACCTACGCCAGCGATAGTCTTTTGCAGTACAGGGACATAACCTGTTGCAGTCTTAGTCAGACCAACTAGGAACATTGGCTGAATAAGTAGGTGGCTAGTGGCACTGACTGTCATCAAGCCCTTAACTCCGACCCATGAGTAGCCCTCTAGGTTGCTAATCATTGTGTCAACGTTCTGGGCTGTATTGCCCTTTAGCGCCTGGACAATCATCTTGGCAGCATCGGCACCAGTTGAGGTGAACAGATCCTGAGTCTTCTTATTTGCAGTAAACCATGCAGCCATATCAGCGGCTGCTTGTGACTTACCAGCACCTGCGAAGTAGCTATTTGTCATGATCGCGCCAGCACCCTCGAAAAGAGTTCCGTAGATGTTGTATGTAGCAGCGCCAGCAAGACCTGTAATTGGCTTTGACTTTGCAAACACGCCCTGAACCTTAAGGGAGGTAAGCATTGCGCCTGCTGTTAGCGCATTTGACCATGCGATGAAAATGTACGTTCCATTAGCATCGAAGGCCTTCTTAGAAAATGGAGTGAAGTCAGATGTTGATGTTGGTACCTTGATGGTTTCAAATAGCGCACCCTTTGGTCCCATTAACGCTGTTGCAGCGGCAACGTTTCCAGCACCGAAAGCATTATCTTCAACGAAGAGAATAACTTTCTTGCCATTAATTGGCTTAACGCCAGCAAGAGGTGCTAAATCCTGAGTTGATGAGTTACCTGAACGGAAAACATACTTGTTCGCGGCCGATGTGACTGCATCGTTCTTGGCTGGACCAGATATGTAAAGGATTTTATTCTGAAGTGCAAGTGGTCCAAGAGTTAGTGCAACTCCTGATGATGCAGTTCCGACAATAATCTTTGTTCCATTACCGATCATGTCTTTAAATGATGCTGTAGCGGATGCAGGATCTGCACCATCATCTTTAGTGGTTACAACAAGCTTTGAGCCGTTGATAGACATTTTTCCGCCGGTGTAATAGTTAAGTCCCCATGCAAGGCCATCGTTATATGCAAGGCCGTACGATCCAAGAGGTCCAGATGTTGAAGTGATTACACCAATTTTAATATCGCTTGCTGCTTGCGCTGGCGCCATGCTTGGCATGACGACGGCTAGGGAGAGTACTGCTACTCCCAAACGTACTAGTGAGCGCTTGCTCATAGGGTTTTCTCCTCATTTATAGTCGAAGCCAAATCGAGGGATGGCTTTCTAATGGAGAAATCTACCCTCATGGAGTTATCTCAAATGACCGCCTCGGCAACGGTTTCATAACAATTATTAGGAAAATCAGGCAGAATATATTCATGTCCCTTCCTATTAAACGCACTCTTGTACCGGTATCAGGTGGCTCTATTGCAGTATTTCAATACGGTGATGGCATGGGAGAGCCAGCCCTTTTAATTCATGGGGTTACCTCTTCCAACCGAGCATTTCAACTCTTTGCCGATGCACTAATCGCTCGCGGCAAAGCACCATTTGCAGTTGACCTGCGGGGACGCGGGGATTCAAATAATTTACCTGGCCCATTTGGAATGGCTCAACATGCCAAAGATATGGCGGCAGTTATTGAACACTTTGGCTGGGTAAAGCCGGATGTGATTGGTCATTCAATGGGGGGCTTTGTAGCGGCGACGCTAGTTGGCCTGTATCCAGATTTAGTTGGAAGAGTTGTGTTTGCAGATGGAGGTGTTCCATTGCCACTGCCAGCTGGAATGACGGTAGAACAAGTGATGCCATTTGTTCTAGGACCAGCTCTTGCTCGTTTAGCGATGGTCTTTGAATCTAAAGAGGCCTATCGAGAGTTTTGGAAACCTCAACCAGCATTTGCTAAGGGTTGGTCGGCAGTGATGGATGAATATGTTGACTACGACTTACGGGGCGATGCTCCGACTATGAAGGCATCGGCCAATCCGGCCGCAGTTGAGGCCGACTCCCGTGATCTATTTGGAGATGACTTAATCGTGCGCTCGCTTAAAGGCCTAACCAAGCAGTGCCTTTTTATCAAAGCCGAGCGCGGTTTACAGAATGAAGAAAACGGTCTTTACCCCATGGCGGTTTTAGATGCAGTACTTCCGCAATACCCGATGTTAAAGCTAGAGTTTCTTGCAGATTGCAATCATTACGACATGTTTACTGAAGCCAGTGGGGCCGAAAAGGTTGCACAGATTATTTATGGAGATCCACTATGAGTTTAAAAGGCAAGCGCGCATTTATCACTGGATCATTTCAAGGCATTGGTCTTGGAATTGCAACGGCCCTTGCTAGCGAGGGAGCCGACATCGTCCTTCATGGTCTAGCCGATTCCGAAACTATTAAAAAAGCCGAGGCTGCAGTTACGGCCGCAGGTGCATTAAGCGTCGAATCGCATGTAAGCGATCTTCGCGATAGTGCTGCAACAGAAGCACTAGTAGCTGCGATATTAACTAAAGGCCCGGTCGATATTTTGTGTAACAACGCAGGAATTCAACACACTGCAACGATTGCAAATATGCCACTTGAAAAATGGAATGACATTATTGCAATCAATCTCTCATCCTATTTTGACACGATGCGATTATTACTTCCGCAGATGCAAACACGAGGTTATGGCCGAGTAATTAATACTGCTTCCGTTCATGGCTTAGTTGCATCCGTTGCAAAGGCACCATACGTTTCGGCCAAACACGGAGTTATTGGTTTGACCAGAGTTGCAGCCCTCGAATATGCCGCAAGTGGCAGTCGCGAATCTGGGGGAGTAACGGTCAATGCGATCTGTCCAGGTTGGGTAGAAACCTCTCTGATCGAGCCACAGATTCAAGCCCGCGTGGATATGTTTAATGGTGATCGCGCTGCGGGGATCGCCGATTTACTCTCGGAGAAACAACCGTCCAAACGCATGTCCAAGCCCGACGAAATTGGGGCATTGGTCGTTTTCCTATGCTCTCCGCTTGCTCATAACATCACGGGGGCATCGATTCCCATCGATGGCGGATGGACGGCCCAGTAATTAATTAAAAGACAAAACCCCGAACCATAGTTGGCTCGGGGTTTTGTTTAGTAATTGTTAAGGCGTCTTCTTGACCTCTGGTTTTTCTGATTTGGTTGGTTTGGCTGGTTTTGCTGGTGCAACAGGCTTAACTGGATCAGCTGCTCGCACTGGAACTGGTGGTTTAGTAAGTTCTGCTGGCTTTGTTGGTTTGACTGGTGCTGCGCCAAGGGCTGCAACTGCGGCTTTATAGGCCGAATTTGCTGCCTCATTTGCCGCGGTATGGGCCTTTAGAGCAAGATCTAATTGGGCATTTGTTGCTCCGGCTACTGCGAGTGCTGCGAGAAGATCGGCATCGGCCTTTTCAACTGCAGCTTTGCGAGTGGCATTAAGAGGAACAATCTTTGCTTGATATGCACTTTGCGCAACTTGGAATTGACCAATGAGGGCTTTCCAATCCGCATAGTATTTATCTTCAGCGGCCTGCAAGTCGACCCGATACTTATCCATGGCTACGCGATATGCAATTCCATTTTTTGCAACTGTAATTCGATATTGAAGAAGGTCGGCTTGATATTTAACCAAGGCGGCCTGATAGGCAGCTGAATTTGTAGCTGCTGGGACTGGCGTTGAATCAGCATGAGTAACACCAATAGAGCTGGCAATTAATCCGGTGCTAATTAAAGCCACACTGATAGCTTTTCTTACTTTCATGATGGACTCCTGAATAATAATGCCGAGCAATTGCCCGTGATTAAATATTAAGGGTAAGCATTGTGCCTATCCTGAGAGATGGCTCTGGTATTCCTGTGGCAATTCCTCTCAATTCGTGACCTTAATCAAGGGCGAAGATGAACAACTCTGAGAACCGGCACTCAAATGAGTTATTTGTGATTTAAAAAACTCTTGACTCCCATGACTAAATAAATGCGTAGTTGTACGATGAAATAAATAGTCTCTCATCTCTATTTAGGAGGTGTTGGTGATGAGAATGAAATTTATTACGCATGCATTGCTCGGTGAAAGATTTAAACTCCTTTTGATTTCAATTCTATTATTACTTTCTATTCCGCTTCAATCAAATCCATCACAAGCAGCAACACCTCCTTCTGCGCCGCAATATGTTGAAGCGATGGCCGACACCAATCAAGCGGCGATCACTTGGGAAGCCCCAAGCGCTAATGGAGGAGAAGCGGCGTTAAATTACACAGTGCGTGTGTGGACCGTGCCTCCGCCTACCTCAACTCCAGTTTTTACAACGTGCACAACAACTCAATTTGGCTGCATCGTTACTGGATTGACCTCAGGCACTCCCTACTATGTAGATGTTATTGCAAGTAACAGCGCAGGAGTTGGGGCTCCAAGTGCGGTAAGAGCCATGACGCCTGGTGGAGCCGGAAAAGCTCCCAGCAATGTGAGCGCAACAAGTGATAACAAAGGTCTTTTAACAATTAAGTGGACGCCAATCACTAATGCTGGAACTGGCGTATTTGCTTGGTACACAGCAGAAGTATTTACATCCCCCGAGATTTCTGTCGGTACATACTCCGGCTATTGCACAGAGAGCAATATTTCAGCGAGCAGTTGTCTCATCGGGGGATTGAAGTTGGGGAGCACTTATTACGCCCAAGTGAGAACTTATTCATCTCTTGGTTCGGGCTTTCCATCTACTCCACGATTTAAAATTGTTGCTGGAACGGTTGCAGCGCCATCGGCTAGCCCGTCAGCAACGCGCGCAACTCCCACTGCAAGTGCGACACCTACTGCAACATCAACCTCAAAACCAAGCACTACTTTAAAAGCAACGCCTGGCACCACGGGTGTAGCAACAAGCTCAGATCCACCGCTACAGGTCAAAGTAGTGGCGCTCTACAAAGCCATTAAATTTTCCTGGAGTCCACCTAAGCACACTGGTGGATTGAAAATTCTTGGATATCGAGCAGATGCGATTGGCGGAAGTGATGTGTTACTTCATGAATGTCGATCTTCGGCGAAAATACTTACGTGCACAATTAAGAATTTGGAATCAAAACAGGCATATAACGTTGCTGTTTACGTCGTGTATGCAGGTAAAGAGAGTCCAAGTTCGAAAATTTTCCGCGTAAGAACTAATTAGATAGGAAGAGAAAATGAA
>Ga0194037_1003156_pt1 | contig 10401 bp, 7 predicted proteins | sample JunL306m_MetaG_FD_148653 | JGI IMG/M metagenome (GOLD analysis project Ga0194037, IMG submission 148653) | Anoxic zone freshwater microbial communities from boreal shield lake in IISD Experimental Lakes Area, Ontario, Canada - Jun2016-L304-6m | ecosystem: Environmental > Aquatic > Freshwater >...
CAAGGTGGATTATCGACCAGCATCGTTGTTGAAATCGCACGATGTCAAAGGGCTGTCCCATCTCACAGAACCTCTGTCGAAATATACACCGCCAACGCCGTCTGCTAAAGCGGTAGAAACGTCCACGGTACCAGGAATAAGAATCATGTGAGATCGATCGTTGCTTATCATGATTGTCGAAATCGGATCACCAGAATGGTACTACGAACGATTTCCTGGATTTTACAACAACCGGTGTTACGAGATCTTGTCGGAATGGTACAACGGTGTGCCGAACGAGGATGTACATGCTTTGCCCGAAGGAATGAAGTTTCTCGAAGGAAAAGAAAGCGATCTTCCGACCATGAGAGCACCTCCTACAAAGCCGAAGAATAAGAAACCGGAGAACTATCGAAAACGAAAATGCCTCTTGTAAGTGTTACTGGAGCGTCGGATTCGACGAAGAAACTCGTGATCAACAGCGAATACAGAGATTCCGGAACGAGATCGGCACCGAGATATACTGTGCGCGACAACATCTCCTTCGATTTCGGAAGTGTTGGGTATTGTTCTCTCGAAAACTTCGTCTTCCGAGTTCCGAGCGTTCTCGCTTCGCACAATCAAAGTGGCACATGTACTTATAACGGTGTCAGTTGTAGTGCAGCAGTATTTGCAGTTATGGCAAAATATGTCAATTGTGATCTTTCTGGATTTTATCTGTATTATTTTTGCAAAGATCTGATTACAGCCTGGACTGCTGATATTAAATGGTACGATCCTACTGTCGACACGTGGTATTCTTTTGGAACCTCTCCAGCAGCTGCCGACATGATGTCCAATTCTTCGGACGCGAGTAAACTGTATTACAAAGCTATCGATAGCAGTAGCAAGATCCGTTTACGAATCTATCCTACAAACAACCTCGTGATCAGTGGTACGTGGGTTAAAATTTTTAACCTGATTCCGAGTTTATCGATCACGTACACGATCACAGGTGGGGGGTATCTCGAAGTTACCCTCATGACCGAAGGTATTACTCTTCTCAACGTTCATGCGAATTTCGGTAAATGTCAACTCACGTCTAAATACAATTCCTATGGATTCATGGCCAGCGATATACTGTGTTCCGTTCCCATCTATCTTGGACAAAATGAGATCGAACAGTATACCTCTCCAGGTATCGGAAGCGAGATACCTTATCTGAACAATTCACTCAGCGAGATCGAACTCTATCTTTCCGACGAATGGTTCACTGTTCTCACAGACCTCGAACCTTACCACATGACGTTGGTATTCAGTCATCAAGACAAGATTCAACCCTCCGAACGCAACACCACCAAACGAGCACGAAAACTACTCGGCGAAGAACTCGATGAAAAATAAGACTTTCCAGAACTGTTTGCAGGTTGGACTCTTTATCATGGCCAGACGTCGGCATCGCGTTCATGTTCGAGCGTATAGCGTTCGAGCACATTCAAGACGACATCGTCGTCGTTAGAAAATAAGAGTTGTGTAATTATTCATAATTCCGTATATCATGGGTAGAAGACGTTATCGACGTGGCCGATCCAGAAGATCTAGAAAAATAAGAAGAAGGCGTTAGATTTGTGTACCATGCGAACACACAAATCCATTCAACGGGTCGCGAGAGGACGTAAGAACACTCGTCGGCTCGCTCGAGGTAAAAAATTTGTACCCATCGGCTATGCTCTCAAACGACCGAGAATACTGATGTAACAAAAATAAGAACCACACGAGTTCTCATGAACTTTGAACACTACTCATGGAAGTCGTCGGAAGCGCGGTCTCGGACCGTATGAAATACGGTGTCAAACCGTCGGCCATCCGTTCCGAAAATCTTCTGTACAATCTCAAAGCTGTGAACGGTACACAGTTCTCACAATCCACGAGTACTGATATTATTTTTGAAATACCCTCGATGGGAAACGGGTATTATTGCGATGTTGGAAACAGTTATTTTCGTTTCAAACTCTCCACAGCCAACAGCACTGCTTATAACCTTACAAGTGGACTACGATTCGAGCGTGGTCCTGAAAGTCTTATTCGACGTTTGCAAATCACCGATGCGAACGGTAACCTTCTCGAAAACATCGAACATTACAACGAAATCTACGGTCTTACCGAAATCTGTACCGCACCCATTCAATCCAGACAAACCATCGGTAGTTTCTTCGGTGAAAATTACAAAGGTCTTTACGGTATTAACAGAGTAGTGACTTCCGGGACATGGCAATACACACCTGCCGCAGCCACAGGAGATCAGGTGTATGCTGAAAATGCTTATCAGGACAAACCCGATCTAGGATCCGTGTTCGTGGCTCAAAGCGCATGTACCGCTGCGAATATTTCCGGTGCCGTTGCTCTCGCTGCCCTTAATACCTATGTCGATTACTACGTCACCTTTCAGCTCCTTTCAGGTATTTTCGGTGCCGCTCTAGATAAATACTTACCCATGTCTGCTATCAACGGTTTGAGAATCGTTCTCACAATGGAGAATCAGATCGGGTCGTGCATGGTGGTAGGATTGGCATACGCTACGGATCCTATTTCGACTTATACTACCTACATCAACGACCCATCGTTGTATTTGAACATGGTTCGTGTTGATCCTACCGTGGATCAAGCTCTTATCCAAAGTTCTACTGGACCCGACGGTCTCATACGAATCCATACTCAAACATGGTCCACGTTTTCCCAAACTGTTGCAGCAGGAACAACGTCGTACGATTACATGATTCCCATTCGTGTCAGTTCGTTGAAAGCCATCTTTTTCGGATTCACTCGAACGGCTGGAACAGGAGCTCCCACCAATACCGGTGCGAATTACACAGGTCAAGAAGTTCCTGCAGGAGGTGATTTCAATGCCACACAAACTGCAGCTCTCACAGCTACCAATCAACAATGTGCACACATGATGAAAGCATCGTGGTTCCAAAACAATCTTGCCACTTACCAGTTCTTCATCGACGGTCGACCTTCTCCTTCGTCTGCCGTCAACGTCACACAGACCGGTTGCTTTTCAGAAGCCATGACCGAACTTTCACGAGCGTGGCACGTGTCGCAGAAAACTCATGACGGAGGCTATCTCTCGCTCATTCCATCAGATCTGTCCGTGTCGGTATGGTGCAAGCGCAATCTCATCTTCGGACACGAACTCGAATCCTTCGCCAGTAAAGACAACGTCATCGAATCCGGATACAACACTATGAACTCTCAAGTGCAATTAAGAACGACTTATGCTTCCACGTCCAACAACGTCAATTTAAGAGTGTACTGTTTGTACGATGTGTTTATGACCATCAATCCTGCTACGGGTATGATCCGTACTGAATTTTAATGGATCATTTGAATTATCAAGAACATGTGCCTGGATTTATCGAGCAACAATTTCTAACCTGCCGACCAAAAAATGGTCTTGAATTCACCATCAGCGATACCGTGAACAACGAAATCACGTTCGATCTTCATCGATCGGGCGAAGGAGAATTCATCGATCCGAAACGGTCGTATTTCATTTTCGAATTTCATCTGAAAAAAGCATCTGGAGTATCCGCTAATTATGGTCTTCGACTCGAACGATCTGCTGGAAGCATCATTCAATCGTACAAGATACAAAGCGGGTTTGGAGTCGATCTTGAAAACGTTCGAGATTATTCCGACGGTGTCGAAGCCATGCTGACGATTCTTGAAGACCATGGATCGGGAGGATCTATTTATGGTAATGGGTACAAAGACGTGTTCTACAACGCCAACACTTCTGTTGATTTAATACCTCGTGATATGAAAGATCTTGGTGCTCTTATCGGATCAAATTATGGTAGCGGTCTGATAGCAAATAACTTGGATTCTTTGAATAATTTAGGTGCTTATTCTCCTGTGAAAACAAAATATATTCATCAATTGAGATCTTCCGTGTTCGGATGCTTTTCGAACAAGTATCTACCTCTTAGTCTTATGAGGGGTTTACGCATCACCTTGACATTGGAACGGTTGTCAAGATGTACAACCACGGTATGGGCCATTACCAACGATACCACGTGGACATTAACAGTACTTCCAGTGCTCAAATATTACCTCATCAAATTACCTTCTCAGATCGAACGAAGAATTTTTGAAAGATCCAAAATTCCAATTCCAGGAGTAGGCATGCAAACGATGTATCTGGATACTCAACTCGCTCTTTCTCAACGTACCTGGGAATGGAATCTTCCCATCAAATGCAAATCGTTAAGAGCTGTGTTTATAGGATTCAAAACTCAAAGTTCTTATGTGGGATACGACAATGGCGGTGTGTCTGGAACGAATTATGCTCCGGCTCCTGAGTTCATGTATTCCGCGTTCACTCACGGATATCTCACACAATATCAGTTCTTTCTGGACGAGAAACCCGTCACGGATCAACCCATCAACGTGTATCTGTGTCCACGTGCCGACGCTCTTGCTCAAATCAAATTGGCTCTCGGTATTGATCTGAGCGATTCTACCAATTACAGCAGGCTGTTCAAAAAACCAATGACTACGGAATACTACACTCAGGATCATATCAATCGACCTTGGTATAGAAACTCCCTTTACGGACAAATGTTTCCAGGAACAGACATGTCCACCCACCCACGATCCCTCAACATCAAGGTAGAGAGTTATTTGGATTGGCAAAAACCTGTTCTGATTATGTGGGTTTACGATCAAACTTTATGGATTGATACTGAAAGTGGTGAATGTGTGGTAGACCGATAAAAATGTAAACATTTAATTTTAAAGTTAATTACAAAGTAGGTTCTTCTAAAGGGATGTCTTCGTGACCCCATGGTAATGTATCTATACTTTTCAAAACACCCATTTCATCGTACACAGGTTCACAAATATACCTTTTGTCGTATGTCATGTTCAAAATTTTACCAGGGTTGTTCGATACCGTAATATGAAACGCCTCTCTTCTCATGATCGTCTCGTTCGCGTGCAATTTCAATTTCTGAAAAGGTTGGTTCAAAGCTTTCTTTTCCACAGCTTCTTTCATGCTCTCCATATGAAATATCAACGAGTTCTCCCAGTGCAAGTGAAATCCCTTGCTCTTGTTCACGTTTCGATCTCCGCTCGCGCTTCGACAAGAATACGTTTTAGGGCCGCTGCTGCAGAATTCCACAAAATAATCGTCGTCAGGAAGTTCCGAAGCCCACGTTCCGAGTTCTCCGTTCTTATTCACGGGTAGTAAATGTTCACCTGTTGGTGACACGTAAATAGCACTGTCCGTGTCGTAATACAACACCTTTTCTTTCAACGGTATAAACACATCGTCGATCAACATCACTCGAGCGTACGCTGTGATGAACGCGCTGATGTACACGTTGCTCTTGTGATGTTCGGTCATGTGATCGAAATCCTGAATCGCCGCCAACACGAAATCTTGATTCAACACGTTCAATGTGATCGATTCGTAATCTCCTGTCAGATAACGAAAGAACTGATCCGCGTCCGTCACCAATTCTGTTCGTTTCTGTTTCGACGGATTGAATCCCCATTTTCCAGTAGGTGCGTTGATGCACATCTTCGCAATGCTTTCGAGACCTTTGTTCCCGTCTGCTTTGGCTTTTCGTTTGATCTCGAAGAACGTCTCGTTGTATTTGCGAAACAGAGTGTTCGACGTCTGTGGAAAGTGGTGCTGTTCGAACACGTCGGTGATCGCATAACCATTCGCTACAGCTCTTTGAAGCTCGATGTGTGTCCATGTACCGATTGTCGGTTCTAAATCGAACAACACTTTACCGCTTTCGAATCGTCTTGGTAGGATCGGATGGTACAACGTCGACGGAGGTACCACTCGACATTTCATCAATCCGAACAGATTCTCCAAAGGAACGAACACATCGTCAAACTTCTTCTTTAATATCGTGGGAGATCCTATCGGATAATAGTACTTCTCCAGACTCATCACGGAAGGATACATCGATGTCACATCCACATAATGAATCCGTTCTTCGTCGGTTGCACGATAATACAATTTGACAGCGTTGACTCTGCCGCCAAAATAAGCATCTCTTGGTACCAACGGTCTCAGCACACCAGGATCCGTTCGAAGTGCTCGATCCACCGTTTTCTTGAACTTGCATTCCCATTGTTCGATGAGTGTGACACCCGTACGACGAATCAGATCCATCTCTTTCATCGTGTGTGCATAAATCTCTCCGAATCGAATTTGACGCTCCACCGTTTTACCGTCAGGTTTCTGATACGTTGTAAAGCGGTGAGGACTTTTCCAATACGCGTTGTAACAACTCGTGCATCCTCTGTAAAAACAGCTGTGAAACACGTAGACTGTGGATCGCATCGCATCGATCGCATCCACTTCCACACCGTTGAATTTCCATCGTTCGTTGTGAACCGTACGACGATGAAGAGGATCCATCACTTTGCTTTCTTCTATATCCAACCATTGCTCCTTCAACGGCAACACGTCTTCTTCCGTCGGCCTTGGAACGATTTGAATGGTGTTCTCAGGTAAAAAGTACGATCTGTACACACCGTCGAACGCCACCCCAGCAATCGTTACATAATTATAAGGGTCCGCACCGATCTTTCTACCTTCCGCGTCTTCCAGAGATATGAACAAGGATCGAAATTTCGTCATACCCTCTCTTAACAACGTCACGTCCGAATGACAGTACGATTGCATGTCCTTCCAGAAATTGAACACGTACTTCTCCTCCACACGTTCAGCATGCCATTTCAAAAACTCCTCCCTCTTCGATGGACGAAACAGATGACACTGATAATATTCCACGTCCGGAATAGGACCGACATACCCCCAAAATTCTGGTCGATTGAACACGTGAGGAAAAAATCCTTTCTTCAATTCTTCCAGTCCGAAAATCGATGGAAACTTCTCCAGTGCCGACGACACAAACGAGTAACTGTCCAATAACTGAATGTCGTTCAAAATATACCCCTTCACGATCTTGTTGCCTCGTAACAACGGAGGTTCCACGCCTTTGATTTTCAAGATGTCCGACGACAAAAACCGTTCGAAGATGAACTGGAAATCGAACGATCCACCACAATGTGCGATCACGATCGATCGATGATTCATCGGTAACGCCAACCATTCCATCACCTCGTCCAACGATCCGAACGTGAACACTTCTCCGATCTCCGTTTGAATCTCACACCAGTTCACCTTCTGTTCGAACCGATATTTGTCCGAATCCAAATCACGTTCGACGAACTGATACGGTACATAGGGTTCCAACGATCTTGGTGGTAATTCTCGTTGTGCGGGTCTCTGTTCCAAAACCCCTGTTTGACGGTGTATACCTTGTACATACGTTTCGAAATCCAGATACAAAAGACGTCGAGTTTCGATAGGTTTCGGTTCCACAGCGATCACAAACTTCACCTCGTCCTTTGTTTCACCAAGATATGGAAAATGAGGTAGTTCCATAGTACCCACTCTGTACCGTTTTGGACATAACACATCCATCATCTGTTCCCTCTCACATCGATGAGGTGTACGACTGTCCCAACTCGTACAACAGTCCGTGCAAAACATCGTTGTGGTAGTTCTTGAAAACGTTCGAAGAACACCCTGAATGTTGGTAATCAAATTGAAATGTCCGTCGTTGAACAACAAGTACACATGATGACGAAACTGATTCTCGGAATGAAAGATAAATCTGGGTTGGTTTCCGTTGGAGATGTCGAAGACGTGTGTTACAACTTGAAGAAGTTGAGACAGATGAGTGATGTCCATCAGAGATACTTTTTTATTCAGATCCCATTGAGTGCGTTCAGAAAACATCTCCAATAGTTGTTGCATGACAAGTTCGCTCTTGTACAATTTTCGGAATTTCACATACGATTCCTCTCGTTCCAGAGACAAAAACACACATCTCAAGAAACAGGTATTGTCACTGTTCTTGATCTTCACCACACATTTTGAACGATCGATCAGATCGTTTGCGAAAAATACTCTCATTCTCGTACCACCTACTGGAAGAGAATAAGCGTACAAGGTGATCATGAAATTCTGATCCACTACCACTCGACGTCCACTCTGAATCGCTGCAGATAACGAATTCAATATTCCGTTAAATTCAGGTCCACCATTTAGAAGCTGACGATAAGTTACAGCGAATTGTCCAGCTGGATTGAAGGCGAACGGTTGATCTAATCCATTCGCATTGATGTACATATGAACAATGTCGTCTAAATCAGCTCCATCATTCACAGCAATCTGAAGAGCGTCTCTTAACATCATTTCGAGATCGTTTCGAGCCTGTTCAGGCATCATCGTTCCGTTGTTCATCGCTTGATATAATGGATATCTAGGTCCATTTCCATTGAACTGCCATCTCTGAGCTCGAAATCTTGGAAATTGTCTTGGTCCATCAGCAACCTGTAACGCTCGTTGTAAACGACCATCCCATTGATCGACTTCTCCATAATTCAAGAAGTTCAACTGAAGGTTGTTCATTTTTGTTAATGAGTTTCGATACGAACCTAAATTTGTTGATGTTGCAGTACGATCCTTGAAGTGACGTTGACATTTCACGTAAGTTGAAGTTCGTATCTTACGTAACTTACGTAAATAACGTACTTTTTTTACCGTCGTTGTTTTTTATTCATTCTCGTCTCATGGCTCTTGAAACGGAAGACCTGTTCTTGTGTGCTGAGATACTCGACGATGTTCAGATGTCGCAAGACGATCTCAAAGAACGATTGTTCGCACTCACAGGAATGAATCCTTTCTATTATCTGATTCAAGAATGCGAACATTACTGGTTCAGTAGAAACGGACACTGTTGCTTCAGAATACCTTCTCCATCACCTATACGATTGCAGATTTTTAAAGAATGTGTCAGTTACTGCGGTGGATCTCTTACTAAACTCGTTCTCGACGAAGAAAGAACGACAGCGTTTATTAAAACGACTCTGAACAGAACGGATCTCAACCTTGAAAAAGAAATCAACTTCCTCATGGCAGACTGTCCTAATTGTTCAACGGACTTCGGTCAATATTTCAACTGTGATTTCTGCAAACGAGGTGTTGCACCTACCAACATACTTGTAGATTATGTTACCGGTAAAACTGAAGATATTTTATAAAGAATTGTTTAAACATAATTCAAACAGTACAAATAAAACGCATTTTAAATTATGAATTCTTGTCATCACAGTTCTGTACTGATTAAAACATTCTCTTACTTTTTCCAATGTCCAAGAATCGAATATCTTCGACTCCCGTATCTGATCCAATAGCACATATACTTGTTTGCGTTGACGATTTTTGTAATGATCACTGGTAGTTAAATTCATACTCATATATTTCGATAAGTTGCGTTCCACCTTCTTGTTGTATCTAGATAATCCCCCATCTTTGTTCATAGTGCTTTTAAAATAATACATGGTTGAAAAATACGGAATGATCATCTCCGTTGTACTGTAAATAGGAGGCATTAACTCGTTTTCGTTCAAGACATTTCCACATCCTTGATTGTCTTCACCGTTACATATTCGCATTCCTTCGCTTTCGTTATACACAATGTTGTTCTCAATCATATTTCCACACAACGAACACGGTTCTAATCGCCCGTGATCCGTTTTCTCTTTATATTCAACCCTCTGTATGTAATAGCTGTACACTAAATCACGAACATGTTTTAAACGTTTTTCATGAATGTCTTTTATATTTAAATAAAAATACAAACACTCTTTCTGTTCCTTGTTCATTTTCTGCGACTGGACTTTACATTATATCTCATTTCATAGAAGCGTGATAGTTCTTGTCCTAGTCACACGGTTGTACACTCGACTACTTCTAGACATATTCCAGCTTGAGTATTGTTGGAATACACACATGTTACGCGCAAAATCCCTTTGATTTTGGATTCAATGGACAAAGCATCCACAAAGGACCGAACTGTTCTATTCGATACTTTTGCTCGAACCGCAACTGTTCCTTCCGATGTCTGCTTGACTGGTAATACCCATGATAAAGGCAACGCCTTGCTGTTGTTCAATAATACTTCCTTGCACGCCTCTGAAATTGGAGTGATGACCGTCAAGAACGAATCAAAATCGTCTATCGTCAACAACACTTTTGGAGGAGCTCGTGTGGACGAATCGTATAAATCTTCGTACACCACAGACGACGAAGAAAATGGAAAAGTGACTTTCATCTCGGATTTGTTCCCAGGTGTCTTGAATGCCAAAAAATACAAATAGACCGTCGTTCCGTCCGACCCTCCCTGGAAACTCTTTTGCCCCGTGAGCGTAAGTGTTGGGTGAAACGCTTCCATTTTTTGTAAGACTGTTTCGGTAATGACATTCACAACACCCCCCTATTGTTAATGTCCTATTCCTTTTCGAATCTCGAATCTTCGTTATTGTTTTGAAACCGTATCAATA
>Ga0194037_1003157_pt1 | contig 10398 bp, 8 predicted proteins | sample JunL306m_MetaG_FD_148653 | JGI IMG/M metagenome (GOLD analysis project Ga0194037, IMG submission 148653) | Anoxic zone freshwater microbial communities from boreal shield lake in IISD Experimental Lakes Area, Ontario, Canada - Jun2016-L304-6m | ecosystem: Environmental > Aquatic > Freshwater >...
GCAACTGAACAGGCTGAGCATGGCTTGTCCAATATGTCGGCGAACCCAGAAGCTATGACAAGCTTAACCAACTGGCCTTGGATCAAAAGTATCAACTTGGTTGCAACTTAGAATAAACAGGCGGAGGCTGAGCGGGAAGTTGCTCTCGCAAGTATCAAAAAGCTCCAGGGGATAATTCCTATCTGCATGTATTGTAAAAAGATTAGAGATGACGAAAATAGTTGGAATCAGGTGGAACAGTATATAACAACTCATTCCGAGGCTATGTTCAGTCATGGCATCTGCCCGCACTGAGCTTCAGAACAGCTGGAAATCATCAGAAATCTAAAAAAGTAGTCGACTAAATTGTACATCCATTATTACTGATGTTTGGAGGTAGGTGGGTATGAGTCATCAGGAATCCGTGACTAAAAAAAACGTTCTCATTGTTGATGATGAGCCAATGAGCATCAAACTGCTCTGCCATCAGTTGGAACGCGAGTATTCTGTTGTTCTGGCCCATAGCGGGCGTGAAGCCCTGGAAGCTATTGCGAATGTAACGCCGGACATTATTCTTCTTGATCTGCTTATGCCGGACATGGATGGCTATGAAGTCTACAGATCGATTCGAAAGATGCCGGCGCTTGATGGTGTACCGGTACTGCTCATCACGGTTTCATCAGAAGTCGAGTGCGAAGCGATGGGCCTTGAAATGGGTGCCAATGACTTCTTGCGCAAACCTTTTAATGCCGATCTTGTCCGCTTACGCATCAAAAATCACCTCGCATTCAGCCAGGAGCGGTGCCTTCTTTTAAAGCGTAGTGCAGAACTCCAGGAACTGAACGTGCGGCTTGAAGAGGAAATAGCGGAACATCGTGCCGAAACTGAGATGCGCAGACGGGCTGAAGAGTCCTTAAAAGCAAGTGAATACCGTTGGAAATTTGCATTGGAAGGTGCCGGAGATGGCGTGTGGGACTGGAATGTTACGACGGGAGAGGCATTTTATTCTCGACGTTATAAGGAAATGTTGGGTTTCGCCGACGATGAAATCGGCGCAACAGCCGATGAATGGGAAAAGAGAATTCACCCAGAAGACGTCCCTGCCGTGATGGCCGCACTTCAGCCCTGTCTTGATGGCATCAAAAATACGGCAATGCTCGAGTATCGCATGCTGTGCAAAAATGGTAACTGGTGTTCGATACTTGGCCGTGGCATGGTTGTCAGTTGCGACTCTGATGGAAAGGCTGAGCGAATGATCGGCACGAACTCAGACATCAGTGAACGGATAAAGAATGAGGTAGCAATTCGTAAATTGGCATTCCATGACCCTCTCACCGGCTTGGCTAACCGGAGGCTGTTCAGAGACCGGCTTGAGCAATCGATTGCGACATCGCGGCGCCGTGGAGATCAATTCGCATTATTCTGCCTTGATCTGGACAACTTTAAAAACATCAACGATTCTCTGGGACATCAAGTAGGCGACCAGGTGCTGGTTGAAGCTGGAAAAAGAATCAAAGCCTGCTGCAAAAGAGATCTTGATACAATCGGTCGCCAGGGCGGTGATGAATTTGGTGTCATCATGACCGATTGCAGAGACCGAGATCAATTAGCTTCTATTGCTGAAAAGCTGCTTCTCCATTTGTCACAGCCAATTCAGGTTGAAAACAACCTGATCCAGTTGACCGTCAGTATAGGAATCAGTGTGTATCCGCACAATGGCACCGAAATAAAAGAGCTGGAGATAGCATCTGACTGTGCCATGTATGCTGCCAAGAAAGCGGGGCGTAACGCATATCGTTTTTGGGAGCTGCGAGTGGATCCGTAAACACAGATTCCCTGCCAGACAGAGGGCCTGTCACGGGTGTACGGTAACGCCCTTTATTATAAGCGGCTTAACCTGTCTATGCTTCTCTGTTTGTTCTGCGTTTGCCGTACACAGCCATGCCAAACATACCTAAGCCTAGCAACATCATTGTGCCGGGTTCGGGAACGGGAGCTACTGTTTGAGCAATAGTGTATTCACCGGAAAGTGTGCTCTTGTCTAGCTTAAAGCTATCAATGGTTGTTGTATTTTCAATAAATTTAAATCCAATTGTCCAAGAAGACCCTGAAATACCGGATGCGTAGCTTGAAATATCAAATATTTGGCTGCCCCACTTATCAGTTTCAGTCCATTTATTAAGCTGGCCGATTTTTACGCCACTTGTTGAATCGAGCCACCATATTTCCCCATTCCCCGGTTCATCTACCCCTCTGCTGGTTTTCTGTAACATCTTGTGGAGTGTTTATGGTGAGTGGCACAACCGCAGAGAACGTACTGCCTTCACCTTCAGTACTTTCAACCCAGACCTTCCCGCCCATCAGTTCAGTAAGTCGAATACAGATGGTTAATCCCAAACCAGTCCCGCCAAATTTTCTGGTCGTTGATGTATCTGCCTGCTGGAATGGTTCAAATATTTTCTTGATTGCGTCCGGTGCAATTCCGATACCTGTATCTTTGACGGAAATACAGACAAAGACTGCTGAATCGATGCGCTCTGTTATCATCACTGAAACGGTTATACCACCTACGTGTGTAAACTTTATGGCATTGCCAAGGAAATTGAGGATGACCTGCTTTATTCTAAGCTGGTCGCCAATCAGGATATCGGGGATCTCGTCAGGAATCTCTACTTTGATTCGCAATCCTTTTCTTTGCGCCTGAGACACCTGGGTTCTGACGACATCTTCGATACATTGCCGTATTCTGAACTCCTGCTGCTCAAGTTCAATCGCTCCAGCTTCTATTTTGGAAAGATCAAGAATGTCGTCGATAAGACTTAGAAGATCTTTTGAGCTTTCGGATATAGCGTCAAGGCTCTCCACCTGCTCGCCATTCAGGTCTGTGGTCTGAAGTAACTGTACGTTTAGGAATATAGAATTCATGGGGGTTCGTATCTCATGGCTCATATTGGCCAGGAACTCGCTTTTTGCTAGGTTGGCGGAGTCGGCGGCGATTTTGGCCTGACGCAATTCTTCTTCCATCTGCTTACGTTCTTCTATGCTCCGTGATATCGCAACTAATCCATTAATTGCGGGACTGGATATCTGGTTGGAGGCAGAGCACTCCATCCATGTGTAGCTGTTATCTTTGTTCCTATATCGGTATTGAACAGTGTTGGTTTTTGCGGGCGTTGCGAAAACATCATTTAAAGCAGAAACAATAATCGCCCGGTCATCAGGATGGATCAGCTCAAGGGTATTTAAGCCCTGCATTTCCTCGTTGGTGTACCCATGCAGAGTAAGAGCGGCTGGTGAATTATAAAGAAGAGTGCCGTCTGGAGAGATGATGCTGATAATATCAGGCGAAAGATTTGCAATGCTACGGAACAATTCTTCGCTCTTTATCAATGTCTCTTTAGTTTGTTTACGTTCAGTTATGTCAGCCTGTACAGATACGATTGTTCTTCCGAATATTGGTGAATCCAAAATAACAGCACTTGCACTACCCCAGAAACGGGTGCCATCTTTTCTTATGTTTATAATTTCCCCTCGCCATTCGCCGGTTTCTATCAGTGCACCAATGATCGAGTTCCTAACTTCTTCAGCAGAGTTATTATCAGGTGCGTTAAGTATCGAAACGTCCTTACCGGCCAGTTCGCCGGAATCGTATCCGAATATTCTTTCAAAACGGGGATTGGCAAAGAGAATCGTTCCGGTTTCAGCCTGAACGAGAATGACTCCTTCCAACATAATATTCATTATATCGCTTTGAAGACCGAATTCAGCTCTGGCTGACTTCAACTCATCAATCTGCAGATTAAGATTGATGATCGTCTCATTCAGCACTTTGTTCTGTGCTTCAAGCTCACTCTGGTGGGCTTGAAGTTCAAGCAGTAATTTATGGGAATCAGAGGCAACAGGATCAGCGTAGTCGGAAGGCGTGCGCAGCATCTCGCTTTCCACTCTCTGGCGAAGAGTTCCGATGTGGTCTGTGGTACCGCGATGGTTGGACATTATTTCTCTCCATTCGCCATTAATTCGGTAAGAACGCAGATGTCAAATTTAAAAGCAACTAACTATCTATAGGAACCACTGTGCCGCATCGAATGCAGGCCCCTGATAACGGTAGACATGAAGCTTTTACTATCCACAAAATTTGGGCCAAGCCTTCGTAATCTTTATACAAGCAGGCATTCATATTTTCAATATGAAATGCAATGAGAAGGGCACGCGGAGGGAAAATGACCCAAGGGTGGCCGTATACAATCGCGGATGAGTGCCTTATTGTTGAAATGTAGATGCGGGAAGAAGAGGCTTCTTGCTCTTTTTTGGATGGTGCAGGAGGGTGTGTAAATGACTCCATCAGTTTTTGCGAACGGGTATTTGAGTATTAAATATTCCCAAATAGCTCTTTTTCCTCATGCGAAAACATCTTATCGAGGTTCAACAGGACTAGCAGTCTATCCGTGTGATTGATAACGCCTTCAATAAATTCCTGACCAATGCCTCCAGAAGCAACTGACGGTGATGGCTGAATCTCATTAGCAGAAATACGTATCAGTTCCGATACGGCATCTACAGTAAACCCTAACAATTCACCACCAACATCTATGATAATTATTCTTGTCTGGTTGTTACAGCTTAAACTGTCGCACCACCCGCTGTAATTCCTCTGCGTTGCCGTAAAGGTGTGAAGCTGCAGTCGCAGATTCATGCGCTCCGTCGACGGTGTCCCGAACAATCAGGGTGATCTGTTGCATGCTGTTGGATATCTCACTGGTCGTAGCAGTCTGTTCCTCAGCGGCCGTGGCAATCTGGTTGACCTGCATGACAACATCATTGATATGTTCCAAAATATCTCGTAAAGCCGCTCCGGATCTGGCTGCTTCGCTAGTGCCGGTCTCCACTTGCTGCACCCCTTGTTCCATGGCTGCAACAGCCTCTCTGGTCTCATTCTGAATGGTTTTGATCATCATGCTGATTTCTTTGGTCGCCTTGGTGGTTCGCTCTGCCAAGGCGCGAACCTCGTCGGCAACTACAGCAAATCCACGCCCTTGTTCTCCAGCTCGGGCGGCCTCAATGGCTGCGTTCAGAGCCAGCAGGTTGGTCTGGTCGGCAATATCCTCGATGGTACCGATGATCTGTCCGATCTGGTCACTGCGCGCGCCAAGACTCTCTACCGTTTTTGCCGACTCAAGCACTGTATCGGCAATCTGCCCCATTACCGATACGGTCTTTTCCACCACCACTGCACCGTGCTGGGCGGATATTGACGCTCGTTCGGCCCCATCGGCAGCCATCTGACAGTTATGGGCTATAGCACCCGATGTGGACGACATCTCTTCTCCTGCAGTCGCAACTGTACCGGTTTGGGCTGAAACTTCCCTGGCTCCCGCAGATGTTCGATCCGCAGTTGAATTCAGATGATTGGCAGTATCAGCCACTTGCTGTGATGCTGTAGACACCTGGTCTATGATAGTATGCAGATTCTTACTCATTGCGTTCATGGCCGTTATGAGTTGGCTTATTTCGTCTGTTGAATGTATTTCCACTCTGGCGGTAAGATCTCCCCCGGCAATTGTATCGGCCAGGGAAACAGCACGACGTAGCGGCGTTGTTATAGAACGAATTACGACTATAGACAGTAGTATGGCGACACCAGAAGCAACGGCACCAGTTATCAGCAGTACCATCTTGACCAGATTACTGTACGCAATCGCCGCCTTGACCTTCTCCTCCGTCTGCATGTCCATCTGTTTGGCAAAATCGGTTATCAAGCTCTCGCTCTGGTGTGTGGCTTCCTTGTACTGACCAATTGCCTTGTTGGCGTCCTGGGTTGTGGTTATTTCACCGGCTTTTATCTGGCTGTATACTTTCTGGAAACCGACAACATAGTCCTCTATATTTTTATTTATAGTGTTGATGGTTTCCTTATCCTTAGCGGTGGCCACAAGCTTGGCTGATGCGTCTATGCGGGCGTGGAAATGCTCCAAAGTTCCTTCCCATTTTTTCTTATAATCCTCAACCTTTGCGGCATCATTGATGTTTATATACAGGTCTTTTTCATAACGGCGCATCATATTGATGTTGGCCCGGGAACGCTGAGCGTATTCCACCAGTTTGGCATCGGAACTGGACACCTCTCTGATATACCCCTCCATTTTTTGCAGGCCCAAATAGCCTCCACTACAGATGCCAACCATGAACAGCGTTGTGATACACGCACTAGAGATAAGGCGTGTACTGACTTTTAAATTTGAAAACATTTAATTTCTCCTGCAATTCTTGGTATGGACTATTGCAACTCTTATTGATCAGGTCAGCTCATTCGCCCGTTTTGGAAGCTGTGACGATGGTTAATCTTGGAATTTTCTTTTAGGAAAGCTCACATTGGATTGCCACATACATCCTACCAGAGCATAATGGAGAGTCAATTAATGGATAAATTAAATCGAATGACCACAACTCTGACCCCGGATATAGTAATAAAGGAGACTACTGGAAGCGACTTCAGTAGGGAGCAAAGATTCACAATCTCTGAAGCCAATATAACCTTTGAAGTAGAGCTTGAGTGAGCTAAACACACTGCTGAAATAATCCATGGGAATAGAAGCAACCACAACGCCCCCAAAAGTACCATCCTTAAAATTAAGTCTTCAGGCGAGGAGAATGACCCATTGACCTGTTACCAGTCCCTGCATCGGAGAGGATATATACAGTCCTGCGTCACGCTCTTCACGCAGCTTTTTAAAGTAATCTCTGTCGGCAAGACTGACATTTGTCGAGTCCTTGTCGATAAGGCCGTAGATCACATCCCCAGTGGAATTGGTAGCGCGAAGACCACTTGAAGTTTACAGAGCTTCGCTTACTGCTGACAGAAAACATATTTCCATGTTTTGTTTCTGCTAAGTCAGTTTTCATGAAATATCTCATTTTTTGAGTAGCTAGTACTCATTCTATAGAGCCATTTTGCTTATACGTAAACAACGAACAAGCGTTTCGTATAGCACCTCAGGTTCCACCGGTTTTGTGATAAAGTCGTTCATACCAGCTTCGATACAGAGGGTTTTATCTTCGACGAAAGCGTTGGCCGTCATAGCAATTATTGGTATCTCTCGGTAGGATGGCAGGAGGCGTATACGTTGTGTTGCCTCAAGTCCACCCAGGTTCGGCATTTGAAGATCCATAAGAATCAGGGCATAGTCGTTCTTTTGGACCAATTCAACTGCTATCAGGCCATCCTCGGCAGTATCAACGGCAAGGGCGGCATCAACAAGAATGTCGAGTGCAATTTCGCGATTAATCTCATTGTCTTCAACCAGCAGTATTGATGTGCCCGAAAAATCACGTTTTAAGATGGTTTCTGCGGACTCCGTTACAACTTCATGTTCTGCTGCTGCAGCGGCATCCTTTTTTAGTCGGGCAGTGAACCAGAAGGTGCTACCGATTCCCGGAGTACTATGAACTCCGGACTCACCCCCCATGAGCAGTGCCAATTTACGGGTCAATGACAATCCAAGGCCGGTGCCACCATATTTGCGTGTGATAGAGCTGTTGAGCTGTTCGAAGTTGGCAAACAGCCGTGATTGGGCTTCAGGGTCGATGCCGATGCCGGAATCCTGAACTTCAAAACGGACGAGTACATATTCATCAGATTCATCTGTCGAAGTGGCCCGTAAAATGATACTTCCCGATTCGGTAAATTTAACTGCATTGGTTGCATAGTTAAGCAAAGCCTGTTTCAGGCGGGTCCGGTCACCAATCAAATTGTGATGGGGAACCATTGCTTCTACATGTATGGTAAGCCCTTTCTCTTCGGCACGGTCTTCTACCATTGACGCCACCGTTTTAACCACACTGCCAACATTGAGTGATGTCTCTTCAAGGACAAGTTTATCAGCCTCAATTTTGGAGATATCAAGAATATCATTAATAACAGAAAGAAGGTGCTGTGATGCGTTATCGATCTTCTTAATTCGCTCTGACTGTTTCGGTGACAATCCTTCCTGCTTGAGCAGATGAACCATGCCGGTTATGGCATTCATCGGGGTTCTGATTTCGTGGCTCATATTGGCCAGAAAAGTGGACTTTGCCTTATTAGCCGCATCGGCCCTTTCAGAGGTCTCTTTCAGAGCATCGAGGGCCTTTTGAAGTTTTAGTTCTGCAACCCTGCGCTTACCAATTTCACGGGTCAAATGGACAGTACGGGCTGCAAGTTTATCGTACATTGTCATTACGGTCTCAACCATGGCTCTGGTGGCACCTGCCATCTGTTCAGTGGCAATCAGCTTTGCTTCTTCCCGAGCAACACCTGACTGTAAGGCAAGGACCACCTTGGCCATACGTTTGTCAGAATCGATTATATGGAGAGCCAGCCAATGGGTCAAAAACGCAACGAGATCCTCAATAACGTCATCAAATGATTTGACTTCCTCCTCAGCCTTCAGCCGCAGAACTTCCTCAACAAAATGGCTATGGGCCTGTTTGTGCTCTATTTCCCACGGGTCTCCCGAGAAAGCGTCACACCAAAGAGCTTCCTCTGTCTGAAAATGAAAAACCGTATACTCTTTTAGTTGCTCGAATACGGTGTCCATAGCCGGTACATCCGATTCGAACGTCAGGTGACTGACCAGTAGATTCAACAGTTCAACCAGACGGCGGTGCTGAACATCTATACTGTTAATCCCGGTTTCAAAATTATGGTTCCAGGGGAATATCTCAATTGTGTTTTTCATAGGCTCCATCTGCTTTATTTTATTTTATTGTGTGATATCAATTTTTTAGTCACCGTATAGTTTAGCTATGTTTAAAAATTCATCCTGAATGGCCACAAAAGCATCCACGATATCAGGGTCAAAATGTGTGCCTTTTCCTTCCAGTATGATTTTGAAAACCGTTTCAGGCGGCATCGCCTTCCGATAAACCCGACGGCTAATCAGTGCATCATACACATCCGCCACGGCCATCAATCGGGCTGAAATCGGAATGCCATCACCGGATAATCCTTCCGGATAGCCGCTGCCATCCCACTTTTCCTGGTGAGAAAGAGCGATCTCTTTAGCGACCGTCAGGAATTCCACTTTGGCACCGAGCGACTGTTCGGCATGGTCGAGTGCATCTCTTCCAATGGTGGTATGGGTCTTCATGATCTCGAATTCTTCCGGTTCCAGTTTGCCCGGTTTTAGCAGAATACGATCAGGGATCCCTACTTTGCCGATATCGTGAAGCGGTGAAGATTTAAACAGCATGGCAATATTGGCTTCAGTAAGATACTCTTGAAAACGTGGATGCTCTTTCAGTTTGCAGGCCAGTACCCTGACATACAACTGCGTTCTTCGCAGATGGTTGCCGGTTTCTTTGTCACGGGTCTCCGCAAGAGATGCCAGCGCCAGGATCGTCACTTCCTGAACTGCCTGTACTTCACTGGTGCGTTTATCCACTTCCTGTTCGAGATACTGATTCTTGTCGCGCAGAAAATCAGCAACTGCTTTCAGGTCGAGGTGCGTCCGGACTCGTGCCATAACGATTGGAGGACTTATCGGCTTGGTGATATAGTCTGCCGCACCCAGTTCGAGGCCATGCTTTTCGTCTTCCATCTCGGTACGGGCAGTCAGGAAGATAACCGGTATGTCACGCGTTTTTGCGTCGCACTTGAGTTGTCGACAGACTTCATAACCATCCATACCAGGCATCATGATGTCGAGTAGAATCAGATCAGGAGGGTTGTCGGACTGGGCGATCCGGAGCGCCTTCTCACCGTTGGTGGCAACTTTTACTGTATGTTCATCCTTGAGCAGATCCCCTATCAGTGCCAGATTATCAGGAGTGTCATCTACTATGAGAATGGTAGAACGTTTACTGAAGCTATGACTGCCGGACATATGTTCCCTCGCATTCAAGTAATCTTCATGCATCCAGCTTTTCTCTGACCTTGCGGAGCAGTTCCGCTGGTTGAACCGGCTTCAATATAACTTCAATTCCTTCCTCCGGAATACCACGATTATTAATAAAATCGGAAGTATGCCCACTTGAAAACAGAATTTTAACTCCGGGCTGCATCAGGGCAATCTCCACTGATGCCTCCCAACCGTTTTTCCGCGGCATAATCATATCCAGCAGGGCAAGGTCTATTCGGCCGGGATGGTCAGCAAATTTTACCACGGCTTCTTCTCCGTCTTCAGCCTGAATCACCTCATAACCATAGCGCGTCAAAAAGGATGCAATCAGCGTACGTACCTCGCCATTATCTTCCGCCACCAGAATTGTTTCACCGCCGCCCCGTGGTAACGTTGGAACCGTCTCCCCCCGATTTTGATTCTGTAAATTGTCATTAAGAGGGATATATATCCTGAAGGTTGTTCCCAAGCCCGGTTCACTGTCTATGGTAATAAACCCGTTGTGCTGTTTGACAATGCCATAAACAATGGACATACCGAG
>Ga0194037_1003158_pt1 | contig 10397 bp, 5 predicted proteins | sample JunL306m_MetaG_FD_148653 | JGI IMG/M metagenome (GOLD analysis project Ga0194037, IMG submission 148653) | Anoxic zone freshwater microbial communities from boreal shield lake in IISD Experimental Lakes Area, Ontario, Canada - Jun2016-L304-6m | ecosystem: Environmental > Aquatic > Freshwater >...
GAACACAGAATCAACAGCGCCCAGCCCGGTCTACAAGGCCTATCCCACAGGAATCTTCCGCTTTGACAAACCCGGTAAACACAGGGTAAGCGTTTTGCTTCTGGCAGGAGACCCGAAAACATCCAGCCTTCAGGCCGTCCGTTTTTCGCCCGTGGGTGAACCCAACGAAAAACACATTTTTACCAGTCTTTCATCAGATGGGAAATACCCGAAGCCAAACCACTGGCACTCAGGTTCTGTAAATTCATCTCATCAACGCTAGGTAAGCATGACGTTGAAACATCATCCGACTCCTCATCCCAATGGATTCGCTCTGGTCGTCACTTTATCGCTGATGATTTTGCTGACGATTGTCGCCGTGGGTTTACTCACGCTTTCGAGCGTATCGCTGCGAGCGTCAGGCCAAGCTCAGGCCATGGCAGCGGCCCAGGCAAACGCCCGCATGGCCCTGGCCCTGGCGATCGGGGAACTCCAAAAATCCGCCGGACCGGATCAGCGGATCACTGCGGCGGCGGACATTCTGCCAGCCTCTGCCCCTGCCGCAACCGGCCGCGCTCGCTGGACGGGTGTCTGGGACACCCGTAATTACAATCCCTCCACGCCCGACACCAAGACTCTCGTGCGCTGGCTGGCATCGTCACCAGATCCATCCACGCCGGGCGATCCGACGGCGAATCCCGGGCCAGACGACGTGCTCATTTTTAAAGGCAAAGACGACCGCTCCTCAGTGAAAGTGCCGAAAGTAGTGATCAATGGAGGCCAGTCCTATGCCTACTGGGTGGAGGACGAAGGGATCAAAGCAGATCTCGGCTGGAATGAGGGAAAATCCACTAACCCCGGGCGCAAACAGGCCGCACGACTATCAGCCGCTCCGGGCCCCGACTACGGAAGCCTTGACGGACCGTTCACCAGCAAGGTGGATGCAACCCCCTTTTCCCCGCCCTCCGGTCCGGCCACCGGCGCTTCCAACGGCCTTCACCGGGAAAGCAATTTCCTTGGCGCCAGCCTAAGCCCTGAGAGACGGGGATGGCGCTCGCAAACCAAAACCACTAACCGAAAGGAGAAAGTTGAAGTAATGAGCGACTGAAAGACTCTATTGAAACCCGGCGGGAACCAACCCGCCCGGAAAGGGTTGACCACCCACCGGAAGCGAGCCTTGGTCGGCGTCCAGAAATGGCGTCTTCAAGCGTAGGCAGCAGGTCGTAAAGCCGTGTGATTGAGCCTCGAAATGCTTATTGATGGGGGAGCCTTCGTGTTAGGGAAAGCGGGGGCAACACCGAAACGCCGAAATGGTCTGGCGTGGAGGACCGCCCGGGGTCTGAGGGCAGGGCAGAGCGACAAACAGGGTTTCCAGGGAAGCTGGGAGAGCCTCCTGTTTCCACGACATCAGCCGGATTTGGATCGCCCCGGCTCAACAAGATCCAAGACCGCCAGCTCGCTTTCGGTGGGTGGTCGCCAAGAAACAGAAAGCAAGCGTGGTATCGGACGCCGAGCGGAATGCGAAGGCGCGAGAGACGGACAGAGGCAGTCTTAGTATCTTCATAGTAGCAATTGAAAGCAGGGAAACCAACCCGAGGAAGCCTGCGAGTAGCAAAGGAGGATACCGGGGTTGTGGACCCGTTGTCGGAAACACCAATGAAACACAGAGATCATGAAAAGTGTGTCAACCAGAAAGCAACGGATAGTATTGGCTGCGCAGAAGTTTCGGCATGAGCCGTTGACTGCGTTGAGCCACCATATGGACCTGAACTGGATGTGCGAAGCCTACCGTCAAGTGCGCAAGAACGCCGCGACGGGAATCGACGGTCAGACAGTCGCCCAATACGGTGAAAACCTCGTGGAGAATCTGCGGGACCTGCAAACGCGGGCCAAGAGCGGCAGCTACCAAGCACCGCCGGTCAAGCGCGCGTATGTCCCGAAGAACGAGAAGGAAGATCGACCCATCGGCATACCGACCACGGAGGACAAGATCCTTCAGCGGGCGGTGTCGATGATCCTGGAGCCGATTTATGAGCAGGAGTTCCTGCCCTTTTCGTTCGGGTTCCGTCCGGGGCGATCACAACATCAGGCGCTGGAATACCTGAGAGAGCAGTGCTTTGCACAGAAAGTGCAATGGATTCTTGAGGTGGATTTGCGCAAGTTTTTCGACACTGTCGATCATCGGCAGATGCGGGAACTTTTGAGCCGTCGGGTGCAGGACGGAGTGATAACCCGCTTGATCGGCAAATGGCTGAAGGCGGGCGTGTGGGAGAAAGGGGAGGTGAGTTACCCGGAAGAAGGCACACCCCAAGGCGGGGTGATCTCACCACTGCTCAGTAACATCTATCTGCACGAGGTGCTGGACAAATGGTTCGTGGAATCCGTCCAGCCCGCGTGTCAGGGGAGAACCTTCATGGTGCGATATGCCGATGACTTTGTCATGGGCTTCGAGCGATTGAAGGATGTTCATAAAGTCCAGCGGGTGATCGCGAAGCGGTTTGCTCGTTTCGGGCTGAAGATCAATACCGAGAAAACGCGGCTGGTGCGCTTCGGGCGGCCATCGCGGAATGGAGGAACCGGCGACAAACCGGAGACCTTCGACTTCCTTGGCTTCACCCATTACTGGGGGAAGTCACAGAAGGGCAATCAGGTGGTGATGAAGAAAACTGCGGCGGGGCGGTTCCGACGGACGTTGCTGGCTATCAAGGAGTGGGGGAGGGAACACCTTCACCTGCCCATGAAGGAGCAGCAGCGCAAGCTCAACGAGAAGCTGCGTGGTCATGACGGCTACTACGGAGTCACCGGAAACATCCGCATGCTTTCACGGCTGCGGTATGAGGTGACGAAGTTGTGGCGCAGGTGGCTCCAGCGTCGCAACCGCAGCAGCAGCCCGAACTGGGAACGGTTCCAAGGCATGTTGAGTGTGTTTCCACTAATTCCCGCTCGCATTGTTCACTCCAGTATGCAATGAAACCTGCAATGAAACCACAACCCCGAGGAACCGGATGCGTTAATTGCGCTCGTCCGGATCAGTGGGGGGCGTCGTCCGGCCATTGGGCCGGGCGGCCCTATCCCGGAAGCAGTCAGTCCAAGCATCAGCGGGCATCTTATGAAATGAGGATAGGCAGGAGCGGGGAACCTGTCAGGGTAGAGGCTTCACTCGCTTGAGCCAGTTTCTTCCACTTTGCACTCCGGTCGGCAGTGATTCCAATCCTCAAGCCACTGCCACCGCCATGAAGAACGGTGTGTTGAATTTCACCCGCCATGACCGCCGCTCTGTCATCGCCGTGTTCACGGTGTTCGCTTGACCCCCGCTACAACATGCACGCCGACGACTTGGATTTTCAAATCGAGGCAGACCTCATCGGGATCATGTGTCCCGGGCTGCCACAGGTCTCTAACCCATTACGCGAGCGCGTGGGCCGTGTGATTTAGGACGTTTGCGGAGCAATGTCGGCGGTCGCCCAAAGTGCACCACCTAATGGTCACTTGTTAGGACTCAAAGTGCACCACTTGCGGATGTAAAACCGCTTCCCTCAAGGCACGGCCAATGTGCTTGGATCGGGGAGCATGTCCAACATCCTCGAAGTGCCCCAACAACAAGCCATTCAAGCCCTGATCGCCAAGGGCTGGTCAGTCCGCCGCATTGCCCGCACGCTGGGCCTCAACCGCCGCACGGTGAAGCGCTACGCCGACGCGGCCGCGCCAAAGTGCACCACTGAAGTGACCACCGGCTCCGCTGCTCCGGGCGAGCCAAAGTGCACCGCCCAAGTGACCACCGGCCCCGCCCAAGTGACCACCGGCCCCGCCCCTCCAGACGAGTCAAAGTGCACCACCGAAGTGACCACCGGCTCTCGCAGTTTGTGCAGTGGGTCGCGGGATGTCATTGCGCCGATGCTCGAACTCGGGCTGAGCGCCCAGCGCATCTACCAGGATCTGGTGGCCGGGCATGGATTTGGCGGTTCCTATCCGTCGGTGCGGCGCTACGTGGCCAAGCTCAAGGCCAGTGAACCGACGCGGGTTTGGCGCATCGAATGCCAGCCGGGGGAAGAGATGCAGGTGGATTTCGGGCTTGGCGCGCCCCTCGCAGAGGCCGGCGGCAAAACCCGGCGGACGTGGTTGTTCCGGGCGGTTTTGAGCTACTCGCGCAAGGGTTACAGCGAGGTGGTGCTGCGCCAGGACACCGAGACGTTCCTGCGGGTGCTCGAAAACGCCGTGCGGTATTTCGGCGGGGTACCCCGCTTGCTTAATTTCGACAACCTTAAAGCGGCGGTGATCAAGGCGGATTGGTATGATCCGGCCATGAACCCGAAACTGGCGGATTTTTGCCGTCATTACGGCATGACGCCGATGCCCTGCCGCTCCTACACGCCGCAGCACAAGGGCAAGGTGGAGCGCGGCGTGGGCTACGCCAAAAACAATGCGCTCAAGGGGAAGCTGTTTGCCTCGCTTGGCGAGGAGAACGCCCACCTGATGCACTGGGAGGAACAGGTGGCCGACAAGCGCGTGCATGGCACGACCCGGCGGCAGGTGGCCGCGATGTTCGAGGAAGAACGCAAGTCGCTCGGGGAGTTGCCTGCGTCGGTTTACGAGAGCTATCAAGAGGGCCGCCGCCGGGTGCAGCGCGACAGTTTTGTGGAGGTGGCCAAGGCCTATTACGAGGCCCCACCAGAGTTCATCGGGCGGCAGGTGTGGGTGCGCTGGGACGGACGGATGGTGCGCCTGTTCAACGACAGCATGGTGCAGATTGGCTGTCATGCGCGGATGGAACCGGGCAAGTTCAGCCGTTGCCTGGGCGTGCGGGGCCTGCACGGCACCATCAAGGAAAGCGCCGACTACTGGCGCTCGCGGGCCGCGGCATTGGGCGAGGCGGCGGGTCGCTGGGCACACCGGGCGCTCGATCAACGCGGAGCCGAGGCGATGCGCAGCATCATGGGACTGTGCCAATTGGCCGAAAAGCGCCGCGCCTCCGACGTCAATGCCGCCTGCGCCAAGGCCATGGATGCGGATGCAAGTCTGCCCGCCTTCCGGGTGATCAAAAACCTGTTGGAAGCCGGTGGCCAGTCCCCCGGGCAGATCCAAATGGAGTTGCGCGAGGTCGATCCGATCATCCGTCCGCTGAGCGCCTACTCCGACTTTATCCGCAGCCAAGCCTCCGACGGCGACATTTTCCACCCCGAAATCACCACGCTAACAAAATCGCAAACCACATCCAAAGCATCATGAGCCAAATCGCCACCCTCAAAACCCACGCCCGCAAACTCCGTCTTGGAGGCCTTGCCGAATCGCTCGAAATACGCCTGCTGGAGGCTTCGTCCAACCGGCTTGGCCACGACGAGTTCCTCGAACTGCTCTTCCAGGACGAACTGGCCGTGCGAGAAGGGCGCACGGCAGCCCGGCGGTTCAAGAGCGCCGACTTCCGCGAATCGCGCAGTTTGGACGGATTTGATTTCGGCTTCAACCCGTGCATCCCGCGTGACCGGGTCTATCAACTCGCAACCTGCCGGTTCGTCGCCGAGGCCCGCGACGTGCTGCTGGTTGGCCCACCGGGAGTCGGCAAAAGCCACCTCGCCCAGTCACTCGGGCGGGAGGCCATCCGCCTTGGCCACACGGTCTATTACCGCTCGATTTTCGATCTGGTGCGCGACCTGGCGGCCAGCGAAGGGGGTGCCGAGGAGAGCCGCCTGCTGGCCCGTTACCTCAAGCCCGACCTGGTCATCATCGACGACATGGGTCTAAAAAGCCTGCCTCCGCGCAGCGGCGAACTGCTGCTGGAAATCATCCTGCGCCGCCACGAGGTCCGCTCGACCATCATGACCTCCAACCGCCCGGTGGACGAATGGGGCAAGCTGTTAGGAGACGTGCCAGCCGCAGGAGCCATCCTTGACCGCCTGTTGCACCGCGCCGAGGTGATCGCCATCCACGGCCGCAGTTACCGCCTGGCGACCGGTGTCGCAGACCAAACACCAAGTGTGGACTCTGCAGCCAAAGGCAGCGGCAAACGGCGCAACCCTGACGACCACGGCGCCTAATGCCACCCGGCTCGGGCCCGTCAATCGCCTCTTTGCGGAACCTTTTCGACTCCCGACCCCTATTCCGCAAACAGCCGCTTGACCGGCCCTCCGCAGGGCAGAACTCGCTTTTTATGCCCCTTTGCAAAAGCAAAGGGTCTTTGCTCGCAAAAAGAATCCAACCCAAAGCCACTATCACCTTGCCAATCACCCCCTCAACCTAGCAAAAAACACCCATCCCAACTGGTGCACTTTGAAGTGACCATAGGTGGTGCATTTTGAAGTGACCGGTGACAAGCAAGCGCCCCGCTTTCCAGTCTGCCATGATTTAGTGCGAAAAGTCCATGCATATCGCTGATTTATCCATGGAAACCGAGCTGAACTTATGGCAAGTATAACCCTTAACAACGTCACCGCATTGAGTTGTTCATTTAAAACAAGCCAAATCCATGAAAAATTCACGATTCCATCAATTCCTTGGCAGCTCACCTGCCGCACTGCTCGGTGCCTTTGTCGTCGCCGGGTCCGCTTCCTCAGCCGTCGCAGCTAGTGGTTGGTGGAATACGACTGACGGAAACTGGACCGACGTAGCCAGATGGTGGACAACCGCTGGGGGAACGACTGCGGTCAGCGCGGTTCCGGGAGCGGGGCAAACCGCTACCTTCAACGGCACCGGCGTGAATGGCGCGGAGACCATCTACCTCAACGGCAATCAAGCCGCGTCCTCGCTCACCTTCGGAAACACCGGCACCACCACGATCCTCGGCGGTGCCTCGGCCACCCCGGCGGTTCACACACTCACCCTCTCGGGCGGAATTACGGTCAACGCTGGCGCGGGCGCAGTGACCATCGGCAACACCGGCGGCACCGCAGCGGCGAAGCTGGCACTTTCCGCCACCACCCCAGCCTTTCAGAACAAGACCTCCAATGTGATCACCGCCAACAGCGGGATCACCTCCTCGGCGGCAAGCGGCACGCAGACGCTCACCCTGAATTCTGGTGGTTCAGTTGCCGCCGCCGGTTTCACGTTCAACGGAGTCATCGGCGACGGGAGCAGCGGCGGCCAATTGGCGATCACCATCAACAACTCCACCCCCTCGTCAGTTTACACCTTTAACCAGACCAATACGTTTAGCGGCGGGCTGCGGATTGGCCAATCAAGTGGCACCGGGCAGACATTGATTGCGGGCGCAGACAACGCCTTTGGCACTGCCTTAACGCAGCTTGGCGATGGTAGTGGTGGTGGTGGAACGGCACAAGTGCAGGCGGCCGGCGGAGCCCGCTCGTTTAGTAATAACTGGATCGTAAATAACAACGGCACCGGCCCCACCAACACGCAGAGCTTCACGGGCGCGAATGACATCACGATTTCCGGCACCTTTAACAACAACTCAAGGGGATTTCTTAGCAGCCTTTCGGGTGGTGCAACGCTCACACTGTCGGGCACTGTTTATATCAGCAGCACGGATATCACTGGGCAGACGGCCACCCTTCGAGGCACCGGCAACACCCTGATTAGCGGCGTGATTCAGAACAACGCAGCGGGCACTAACACCAACGCCTCCAGCTATACTTTTAACAACTCTGGCGTCACCACGCTTTCCGGCGCGAACACCTACACGGGTGGCACATCGGTGACCGCCGGAGCTTTGACGTTCCTCAATACTACCGCCAAGCCTGCTACTGGGACCACCACAGTGGCTGCGGGTGCCACTCTCGGAATCGGTGTCGTCGGCTCGAACGCCTTTACCATCGCCAATGTTGATTCCCTTTTCGCAAACACCCTCACTAACGTGATCATGGCTGCGACTTCCAACGTCGGCATTGATACCACCAACGGCGATTTCACCTACGATACTTCTGTGGCGGGTAGCCCCACAAAGGGCTTGGTAAAGCTCGGCGCAAACACCCTGACCCTTTCCGGCACGAACACCTACACCGGCGTGACCACCCTCACCGCGGGCACGCTGAGCGTGGGGACCATCGGCGACGGTGGCATCGCGGGCAACCTCGGCAAAGCGACCAATGCTGCGACCAACCTTGTGTTTGACGGCGGCACCCTCGCCTACACCGGAGCGACCGCAACTAGCAACCGTGCCTTCACCATCAAGGCAGGCAAGACCGCCACCATTAATATCGGTGGCAACAACCTCACGCTTGCCGGTGCCACCGGCACCAGCACCACTGGGGCTCTGACCAAGACCGGCGCAGGAACACTTTCGCTGAGCGGCGCCTGCACCTACACCGGCGCGACGACGGTTGCGGAAGGATATCTCGCACTTGCAGCCGGCACCGCATCCCCGATCACCGTGCAAAGCGGCGCGTTCATCGCTCTCACCCCGGGGTCGACGGTCACTTCTACCGCAGCGCTTACTCTGGCAGCGGGATCGAAGATCAAGATCTCCGGTTCTCCCGCGGACGGGTCTTACACCTTACTAACTGCTAGCTCGATCAGTGGGACACCCGTCTTGGAAACGGTGAATCCCAAATACAGTATCGCTCATAACGGCACGACGCTTACCCTGGTGGTCTCCCCCCCTGCGTATTATTTGGATGTTGACGGTGCCACGGCCGGGTTTGGCAGCCCGAGCGGGACGATCAATGCGAGCGCTTCGTCATGGACCACCGACGCGGCAGGATCAACCGCTACAGGAGCTTTTGCCTCTGGCGGACAATTTATCTTCGGCTCCTCCGGCTCCTACATCATCAATGCCAATGTGAACTTTATGGGAGTAAACATCACCACCTCCGGTGCTACCGTCACTCTTGGCACGGCGAGCAGTGCTGTCCCCTTGGCAGGCACATCTACTTGGACCGTCGCGACAGGTTCGACCCTCATCGAAAACTTTTCAAGTGGCTATGGGGCGTTGAATTGGAATAATGCTATCGTTGGTCTCGACGGCGGAGGGACGATTACGTTTCAGACCAGCCCTGGATTCAATGCCGCAAGCCAAACCATCACCCAGAACATGACCGGAGCGGTTAATCTGGCGTCCGGGTGGACCGGTGGAACCAGCTATGGTCTCATACAGGCCAATTACACCCTTGCCGCCGGCACGCTGAACTTTAGCGCAGCCTCCGCTTCCGGTGCCTTCAACGGCATGCAAAGCAGCAACAAGTTCTCGATCAATGGCGGCACCATTGACAACACCAGCGGCTCGGCCATGACATTCGACACCAGCGGTGCCATCGCTCTCAGCGGTCAATACTCGATTGCCATCGGTGGCGATTTCGCCTTCACCGGCACGAATGATTTGAGTCTCGGAACCAAGGCGGTCGCCTTGGGCACGGCGGTGCGGACCATCACGGCGAACGCCAACACGCTTACGATCGGTGGCGTGGTGAGCGGCACTCTGGGCGGCATCACCAAAGCCGGCAACGGCACCCTGACGCTCTCCGGCGCGAACTCCTACACCGGGGCAACCACGGTCTCTGCAGGCACGCTCGCGGTCACTGGCTCGCTCGGTGCCACGGCCGTGACCGTCAGCAGCTCGGCCACCCTGGCCGGCAATGGCAACATCGGCGGCAACGTCACCATCGGATCTGGTGCGCGCCATGCGCTGGCCGTCGCCGCCACCACGGGTGCCCAAATCACCCGCGCCATCACCGGCACGCTGACGATGACGGGCAGCATCCTCGACCTCACCAAGGCAGCCACTCCCGCCGATGGCGTGTATGTGCTCGCCACCGCCACCACCGCCATCACCGGCACTCCCACCACCATCAATTACAACGGCATCAGCGGAACCGTCTCAGTGGATAGCGCGAGCAGCCCTAAAAGGCTGTTGCTCACGGTGTCCAGCAGCCCTTACAACGCCTGGGCCAATGGCACCTTCGTTCCGCCACTTACCGCAAAGGCGACCACCGATAACCAGGACAGCGATAGCTTGAACAACCTCCAGGAATACGCCTTCGGCACCAGCCCGACGGTGTCAACCGGTGAAATCAGTTATACAGGTGCAGTCCTCAACACACCGGGGGTTCCCAAAACCGTCGCTGCGGGTGGAACTTATTCGATGGTGTTTGGTCGCCGCGCCGACTACGTGACCGCCGGGCTGACCTACACGGTGGAGTTCACCGCAGGCTTAGACACCTGGGTGGCTAACAACGTGACCCCCGTGCAGATCGCCACGGACGGAACGATCAACGTCATGAGCGTGCCTTATCCGGATTTCATCGTGACGCCGAGCGGCACGCAGAAGCCGACGTTCTCGCGCGTGAAAGTCGAGCTGGCACCGTGAGACCAGTGACCAGAGACCAGTGACCAGAGACCAGAGACCAGAGACCAGAGACCAGAGACCAGAGACCAGTAATAATGAAAGCAAAACAGCTGTATTTCACCAACTGCGCTGCGCTTGCGTTGGTGCTGCCCGCCTCGGCGGACATCATCTACAGCAACTTCCAGAA
>Ga0194037_1003160_pt1 | contig 10394 bp, 9 predicted proteins | sample JunL306m_MetaG_FD_148653 | JGI IMG/M metagenome (GOLD analysis project Ga0194037, IMG submission 148653) | Anoxic zone freshwater microbial communities from boreal shield lake in IISD Experimental Lakes Area, Ontario, Canada - Jun2016-L304-6m | ecosystem: Environmental > Aquatic > Freshwater >...
GCCTATGGAGCGAGTGTGATTATCGGAAGCCATCCGCATCGTCAACAACCTGTAGTTCGATACGGCAGCAAGATCGTTGATTATTCATTAGGCAATTTCGCTTTCTATTCCAGAAGTGAAGAGAGCCTCAATAGTGGGATTGGCCAATTAACTCTGACGCCAAACGGCGAACTCCTCGACTATAAGTTTCTCCCGGCACGTATTGACCCAAATACCGGCGCACCTCATTTACTCACTGGTGCTGATGCGTCGGCAGCAGTTGATAAGAAACAAGCCGGTTGCAACCCCTAAAGGGAAAATCAGCCGTGTGAAATGTACTTAAATTGCCTGTGACGTGTCTATGATGGCCAAATGAAGTCAGAGACTGGATCCCCGCTACTTACGATTCAAAACGTAACTAAAACATATGCGACTCCAGAAGGCGGCACAGTCCAAGCCCTTAAAGGCGTTTCCTTAGATATTAATCAAGGTGAGTTCATTGTTTTGCTTGGACCCTCTGGCTGCGGCAAGACGACCTTGCTTCGCACAATTGCCGGGCTTGAGTATCCAGATAGCGGTGAGATTTATTTAGAGGGCGAGCGGATCGATGATAAGCCGGCGTTTTTGCGTCCAGTAAATACTGTTTTTCAGTCGTATGCTCTTTTTCCTCATATGAGTGTTGCTGAAAATATCGCCTTTGGCCTAGAGATGGAAAAATTAAGCAAGGAAGAGATTGCCAAGCGCGTTGAAGCAACGCTAGTTCAAATCAAGCTTGAGGGCTACGGTCGCCGCAAACCTTCACAACTTTCGGGTGGTCAGCAACAACGAGTGGCACTTGGCCGAGCCTTAATCAAGGGACCGCGTGTTTTACTCCTTGATGAACCACTATCGGCGCTAGATCTTAAGCTTCGACGCGGAATGCAAGTGGAGTTGAAAAGGTTGCAGCAAGATACCGGAATCACATTTGTTTTTGTAACCCATGATCAGGAGGAGGCAATGTCGATGGGCGATCGCATTGCGGTATTTAATGAGGGTGAAATCGTGCAACTAGATACACCTCGGGAAATGTACCGAAATCCCGCTAACCGCTTCGTTGCAGATTTTATTGGAGAAACTAATCTTATTGAATGTGAAATTAATTCAGGTAGCGTTTCAATAAAGGGCCAGAACATTTCTACAAACTATCTTGCCGAGAATGCAGTCATTGGAAGTAATGGAACATCCGTTGTTGCCATTCGCCCAGAAGATCTTGTAATCTCAGGCAATAGGGGAATATTGACTGGAATTGTGCGCGACATTATCTTCACCGGAAGTGCAGTTCGTATCCACGTGATGATTGGTAATGAGGAAATTGTTGCCGTCTTGCCATCCCATGGAGTTGCCGTTCCGGAGCGCGGCCAAGAGGTACACATGAACGCAATCGACGGAACTATTCGAGTTCTAGCTTCATAGTTAATTTATTAAAAAAGGGCGACCGCATTAACTGCAGTCGCCCTTTTTTGCGTATTTAATGCCTTATTGAGATGAAGTCCAACTTGTAAAGACTTCGGTGTATAGATCACGAGCCGCAGTTGGGCAGTTAGGGGTTGGAGTTCCTAACTTTGCATTCTCTGCAGTGGTATTAATTGCGGGATCTGACTTAATAGCTGGATCTAAGAATGGACCAGAGCCAAGAACTGCGTTGGCATAACCAGTGAAGTTGGTTGCCTTGGCGGCGTTCTTAGGATCTAAGAAGTAGTTGATAAAGATTTTCGCATTGTCCATATTCTTTGCACTCTTTGGAATTGCCAAGTTATCAGCCCAGAAATTCAAACCCTCACTTGGGAAGATGTACTTGATATTTTTATTATCAACGGTCATACGGTGAACAGAACCATTCCAAGCCATGCGAACCATGCTCGACTCTTTGACCATGCGCTCAATACCGCCATCGGAGTTAATAACCTTGGGCTTAAAGGTACTGAGGAGTTTTTGCGCCGCTGCGTACTTGGTTTTATCCGTAGTACACAGGTCTGCAGGGGCTACCCCTGTAGCTCGGAGCGCGGCTGAGACAACTTCAGTCTGATCCTTGAGGACATCGACTGATGTGCCCTTGGCGGCGGCAAAGAAATCTTTCCATGAAGTGATTTTGGAAGCGATTGGATCCTTCATGTTCACGCCGATGCCAGTGGTTCCATACATGTAGGGAGCCGTGTACTGACGGCCCTTATCCCAATAGACGTCCATAAAGTTTGGATCAATGTTTTTTCCATTTGGGAAACCGGCAACATTTACATTCTCAAGTAGCCCGAGTGTAACCATCTGGGCAACCATGTAATCACTTGGAACAATTACGTCATAACCAGTTGCACCTGCCTGTAGCTTTGCAAGCAAAGTTTCATTTGAATCGAAAGTATCAAGATTAACTTTGATACCAGTTTCGGCAGTAAATGCTTTTAGTTGTGCTGGATCGATGTAGTTAGTCCAGTTGTAAACATTTACTTCTCCGCCCTTTGCGGTAGGAAAAGCAGAACTTGATGTGGATGATGTCGCCGATTTACTACTGCATGCAGAAAGTCCAAGACTTACTGTTGCTGCAAGTGCAATTGCAATACCAACCTTTGAAGTGAAGAGCTTCATTTACTACTTCCTATTCTGGTTTTTGGTGGTAACGAGATATGAAGCGACCAGAGTAAGGGTTGAGACCAATAACAACAAGGTTGATAAGGCATTAATTGCAGGTGTCACATTCGATCGAATCATGCCGAAGATATATACGGGCAGCGTCGTTGAACCAGGGCCGGCAATAAAGAAAGAGGTAATGAAGTCATCTAATGAGATGGCAAAGGCCAATAGAGCCCCTGCCATAATGCCAGGTGCAAGTAAAGGCAAGGTAATTCTCGTAAAGATGTTCCACTCATTCGCGCCTAAATCAGCGGCGGCTTCAAAGGAGCTACGTTCCAGGGAGACTAGCCGCGCACGAATTGGGAGCATGGCAAAGGGCACACAAAATGCCGTGTGTGCCAGAATCAATGCAACATGGCCCAATGGAATGTGAACGAATAAGAAAAATCCAAGCGTACCTACAGCAGAAACGATTTCAGGAATAATGAGTGGTGCCCCTAAAAGAGCGATAGCAAAAGCACTGCCCTTTCTGCCCATTCGCAAGAGCCCCAAAGCCGCCGCAATTGCTAGAGCCGTGGATAAAATAGTGGCGGCCAAACCAACTATGAGCGAGTTCTTTAATGAGCGTACAACGTCGGTATTAGTAAAGATGTCGGTATACCAACGCGTTGAAAAATGAGTCCAAATCTGCGCCGTTCTATTGTCATTGAAGGAGTAAATGATTACCAGAACGAGCGGAATATAGAGAACAAAGAGAACGAAATATGAGATTGACGTAAAAAATGGAAAATTCCTCAAGTTCACTAACTTCTTTCGGCGTGGCAAACCCAAAACGCTCATTTGCGTAACTCCTTGCGCTTTCTAGCCGCTGAAGACAAAATCAGAGTTGCAACTAAAGTAATTAAGCACAACAGGACGGACAACGCCGAACCAAAGGGCCAGTTACGGGCCTGACCATAATTATTAGCTACAACATTTGCGATCATGTTGGTCTTTCCTCCACCTAGCATGTCAGGTTGAAGGAAGGAGCCAAGACCTGGGATAAATACAAGTGCGACGCCGGCCATTATTCCGGGAGCAATTTGGGGCAAAACAATTCTAAACAAGACTTGCATTTTGCGGGCACCTAAATCATAACCAGCCTCGGCAAATCTAAAATCAAATCGTTCAGCCGATGCGTAAATCGGCAAAATCATAAAAGGTAGGAATGTATAAATCAGACCAATCACCGTTGCCATTGGGGTGTAGAGAATTTGAAAGTGAGATTTAATTCCTAGAGTTGTGGCAATCTTGCCAAGAACTCCCTTTTCGTCAAGTAATTGCGTAATTGCATAGGTGCGGATCAAGATACTTGTCCAAAAAGGTAGCGTGACAAGAAAAACCAAGAGGATTCGTTTGCGCGGATCTCTTGTGGCTATCCACAAAGCAACGGGAATTGAGAGAACCAAGGTAACTACCGTGGTGATTGCCGAATAATAAAATGAGTTCCAAATGACTTTCAAATAGCGTGTATCAAAACTGCGTGTTCCATCTAAGCGATCCTGAATAAAAATCTTTACGTAATGCGTTGGATCAAATTTCCATACGACTCCGGCGCCTAGTTCGGGTCGTGCCAGAAATGAATACACAGCGATAATGATGAGCGGAATAGCGACAGTTAGGGAGAGGAAGAGCATTGGCGCTACTGCCAACCACTTACTGGTCTTTCCAGGGGCTTTTGAGTCATCGTGCACGGTCGGCAACGATAAATCTAAACTCATCTGGCTACCGCCCTCTAATTTTCGGTGTCTGTGTTCGTGAATACTCTCGTACCTAAGCACCAAGTACCAAGCACGCGCGCCGATGGAATCAGATTGGGATCTATTGCGCAAATATCGCGATCGAGCCAGACTAAATCGGCCTCAAAGCCCAGTTGAAGAGTGCCACGTACCTTTTCATCGCCGGCTTGATAGGCGGGCCCTGCGGTATATGCAGAGAGCGCTTGCTCAACAGTGATTCGCTGATCCGGTATCCAAGGTGAGGGAGTTTTCGCCGAGGCATGCTCTCGGGTAATCGCAATAGTTAAGCAATCCAAAGGTCGCTGCGTTGTAACTGGCCAATCAGAGCCAAAAGAAACCGCAGCTCCATCGTCAAGAAGAGATTTGATGGGATATTGCCAAGCTGCACGCTCTGAACCAAGTCGTGGAGTTGTGAGTTCACTTTGTAGCGGATCATCACACGCCCACAACGGTTCGAAATTTGCGATAACTCCAAGTCTTGCAAAGCGCGGCAAATCGACGGGATCAAGGAGTTGAACGTGAGTTATTACCGGCCTTGAATGCGAATTTTCCTTATTAACCGAGCGCGCATATTCAATAGCGTTGAGTGCTTCGTGAATAGCTGCATCGCCAATCGCGTGAATATGTGGTTGGAAACCCATGGCATCGACGGCTGCGACCGCCTCTTTTAGCTCTTGCCAATCCCAGCAAGGCATTCCCTTCGAATCAGGTGCATCTGAGTAGTCGCTTTTGAGGGCAGCAGTCCCGCCTTCAATTACCCCATCGGCAAAGAATTTAATTGTTTTGCACGTAAGGTGACTATGTATCCCGATGCTTTCGCGAGCTGAGGCAAACCACTCTAATTGGTTTCGCCAATTAAATGGATCTGCACGAAGAGCTAAGTTATAGCGAACTCCCAATAAGTTATTTTTAAGCGCATCTAAGTAGCTCTCTGGCATTCCTGGGTCAATCCATGCATCTTGAACCCATGTAATTCCAGATGCGGCAAGTGTTTCGGTTGCTACGCGGAAACCTTCGCGAAATTCATTACGTGAATTTTCAGGGAGATGATCCATAATTAAATTAACTGCGCCCCATTCGCGCATTGTGCCCATTGGCGTTCCATCGGCTCGATGAACTATCTTTCCAAGCGGTGGTTGCGGCGTATCTTTTGTAACACCTGCAATTTCAAGGGCTCGAGAGTTACACCAAATTGTGTGGTAATCATTGGCACGCAATACGACGGGCCGATCAGGTACAACGGCATCGAGCCACGCTGCATCGAATTCGCCGTTAGGTGCATGCCAAGATTCATAGGAGGCACCCACTATCCATTCTTTATCGGGATTTTCTATTGCAAAGACTCGCACACGCTCAAGAAGGATTTCTAAAGTTGGCGCACCTTTAATTTCTGGTCCAATTGACTCTAAGCCTCCATAGAGTGGATGAGCATGGCCATCACCGAAGGCCGGTAACAACATTCCACCTTTGAGATCGATAACCGTGCCGGCAGATGTTGCTAACGCTTTAGCTGCTTGGCCAAGGGCAATAATTTTTTGACCTTCAATGGCAAGTGCATCAACAGTTACGCCGTCTTGAACTCCAGTCCATATGCTGCCGTTGATAAAGACCGTGCTGCTCATTGGTTTTCTCCACTCTCATCGATACTTTCGTCATCTTGGAAAGCAAGAGTTGAGTACATTTCGGGACGTCGCGTCTTGAAAAACGGAAATAGCATGAGCCAATCTCTTCGTTGATCGAGTTCACAATCGGCAATCAAGATGGCTTGTTCTTCTCTTCCAGCTTCAACAAGGGTGCGCCCAAATGGATCGGCAATGAAAGAGGAGCCGTAAAAAGTATTTGGACCTTCGGTGCCTACGCGATTCGCTGCACCAACGAATAAACCATTTGCAATTGCATGCCCGACCATGGTGGCCTTCCAAAGAGGGGCAGTATCAAAGTTAGGGAAATCTGGTTCAGAGCCGATCGCGGTGGGATAGATAAGTACGTCGGCGCTATCGAGAGCGTAAGCGCGTGCTAACTCCGGAAACCATTGATCCCAACATGTCGGTGTGCCAACTAATGCCTCGCCAACGTAGGCAGTGGGAGTTCCATCATTGCCGCAAGAGAAATATGTATCTTCGAAATAACCCTCGGTTTGAGGCAGATGTGTTTTTCGAGTTCGCATTACGAGTTCTCCCGCAGGTGAAAGCGTAATTGCGGTGTTGTATCCGAGCTCGCTTTCATCATCGCCGTTTTCATAGAGAGAAATTACGACGCTGGCTTTAGCGAGTTTGGCCATTCTGCTTGCAAATGCAAAGGACGGGCCGCTAATTAAATCCTCTGAATGAAAATTGCTCGCATCACTATTTGGCTCCCAGCATGCGTATGGATAGAGCGTGAGCTCGGGCAGGACGATGAGATCAGGTTCGTACTGCATGCACGAATCGATTGCACTCTCGAGAGATTGCATTTGAGCATCGATTGAGCCGTGCCAGTAATCTTGAACTAAAGCCACCCGTAAACTCTCTCTAGAAAGTTCGCCCATCGCTAAAGGCGCTAAAGACTCTAATTGGTCATCGCCAATTGCGGCATAAATTTCAAAACTATCGGGCTTAGGCATCCCCAGAGGCTAATGCCTCTTGAGCGTTACTGGTAGTCACTTCGTGAATAAATAGGTATTGCGGAGTTTGGCTTGGCCGATGTAGAAATCTAATTAACGAGAATGCTGCGCTTACTAAGGCCCATAAAGTAGCCATCTATAAGGGTTTCTGGAGCCGCGTCGGCGGCAGTGGCGGCGCCTAAAGTGATAAAAAGTGGAGTGAAGTGTTCAACTGTTGGATGGGCGTATGGCATGCCAGGTGCTAATTCGCGATAGTTCGAGAGTGCATCGACATCACCACTGGCAAGTGCGTCGGCCGCCCAGGCATCAAATTCGCTCGACCAACTTGGGGCAACTGCGTCTGTGGACCAATTGCGTAAATAACGTAGGCCATGCGTCATAAATCCGGAACCGATTATGAGAACACCTTGATCGCGTAATGGTTGTAAACGCTTTCCAAGTTCCAGAAGTTTTGCAGGGTCACTCGTTGGCATAGACATTTGGACAACTGGAATATCGGCCATTGGATACATAATTCTCAAGGGGACCCAGGCACCATGATCTAAACCACGATCTGATTGATGCACTGGTTCGTTGTCAGGCATCATTGATGCAACAAGTTGTGAAATGCCAGTTGCATCGGGAGAGTTGTACTCCATCTCGTAAAACTTTTTATCAAAGCCGCTGAAATCATAAACAAGAGGGGCACTAGCTGCGGGATTGCTTAATGTGACAGGCTCTGATTCCCAGTGGGCACTAACAATGAGAATCGCTTCTGGTTTTTGAATACTTTCTGAAATTCCACGAAGTTGCGATGTCCACAGCGCATCATCGAGCAACATGGGTGCGCCATGACCAATGTAAAGGGCCGGCATTGTGTTCATGGCTAAACGGTACACGATAGTAGTTGAAAGTTCAACTACATTCACATACCTGCCTCGTGACGAGCGTCATAATGGCAACACGGCTTGCATGGGAGTTAGCCCTGGTTAGACTCAACCCCATGACCTCACCCGGTGCTCGCTTTAAAAAAGCCCTGAGTGAAGAAGTCCCGTTACAAATCATCGGAACAATCAATGCCAATCACGCGCTGTTAGCTAAACGCGCGGGTTACCGTGCTATTTATCTTTCAGGCGGGGGAGTTGCCGCAGGTTCGATGGGCATTCCAGACCTTGGGATCACTACGCTGGAGGACGTTCTCACCGATGTTCGTCGCATTACAAACGTGTGTGACACGCCTTTGCTAGTTGATGCAGACACTGGCTTTGGTACTTCGGCATTTAATATCGCCCGTACTGTCAAAGATTTGATTAAAGCTGGTGCTGCCGCAATGCATATCGAAGATCAAGTTGGTGCAAAGCGCTGTGGACACCGCCCGAACAAAGAGGTTGTTTCAACTAGCGAAATGGTTGATCGTATTAAGGCCGCCGTTGATGCCCGCACTGATGATAGTTTTTCAATCATGGCACGAACTGATGCCATTGCAATCGAGGGAATCGATTCGGCAATCGAGCGCGTACAGGCCTACATTGCCGCCGGTGCCGATTTAATTTTCCCTGAGGCGATTCGCACGCTTGAAGATTATAATAAATTTAGTGCCGCAGTTTCAAAGCCCATCTTGGCCAACATCACTGAGTTTGGTTTAACGCCTCTCTTTAATCGCGAAGAGCTTGGCGCTAACGGAGTTTCAATGATTCTGTATCCGCTTTCAGCTTTTCGTGCTATGAATAAAGCGGCAGAGAATGTCTATGAAGCAATTCGCCGCGAAGGTACTCAGGCCAACGTAATCGAGACGATGCAGACACGCGAAGAACTGTATGAGCGAATTAATTATTACGAGTATGAAAAGGCCCTCGATAAGTATCTGGAGAAAGAATAATGGTTGAATTCAAACCCAAAAAATCAGTAGCGCTCTCTGGTGTACCCGCTGGCAATACCGCACTTTGTAGTGTTGGAAAAAGTGGCAACGATCTTCACTATCGTGGTTACGACATCGCTGATTTAGCCGCTCATTGCGAGTTCGAGGAAGTTGCTTACTTATTAATTCATGGAACTCTGCCCACGCAAAGCCAGTTAAATGCCTACAAAACTAAGCTCAAGGGCCTTCGTGGTCTGCCAGATCAAGTTAAAGCGATTCTCGAGCAGATTCCAGCTAGTGCTCACCCTATGGACGTCATGCGCACTGGTGTTTCAGCCCTTGGCTGCGTTACTCCTGAGGGCGGGGCACACTCTGAAGAAGGCGCAAAAGAGATTGCCGATAAGTTAATCGCCTGCCTTAATTCAATGCTTTTGTACTGGTATCACTTTGCTAACTCAGGCAAGCGCATCACCGTTGAAACCGATGATGATTCAATCGGTGGGCATTTCTTGCACCTTCTTCATGGTGCGCCTCAGAGCGATCTCTGGGTCCAATCAATGCACGCATCTCTTATCTTGTATGCCGAACATGAATTTAACGCCTCGACATTTACGGCCCGTGTTATTGCCGGCACAGGTTCGGATATGTATTCGGCTATCACCGGTGCAATCGGTGCACTTCGCGGGCCAAAGCACGGTGGCGCTAACGAGGTCGCCCTTGAGATTCAAGAGCGCTATTCAACTCCGGATGAGGCCGAGTCTGATATCCGTGCTCGTGTAGCCTCAAAGGAAGTTGTGATTGGTTTTGGTCACCCGGTCTATACCGTCTCTGATCCTCGTAATGTGATTATTAAAGCTATCTCTCTTGATCTTTCCAAGGAGAATGGCAACACGGATCTGTACAACATCGCAGAGCGAATTGAATCTGTGATGTGGGATGCCAAGAATATGTTCCCAAACCTTGACTGGTTCTCGGCTGTTTCATATAACCAGATGAAAATTCCAACTGCGTTTTTCACACCAATATTTGTAATTGCCCGAACAACTGGTTGGGCAGCACATGTCATTGAACAGCGTATTGATAACAAGATTATCCGTCCAAGTGCTAACTACACCGGTCCTGAGGATTTAACCTTCCAACCAATAGAAAAGCGATAGGTGCACTCTTAATGTCTAGCCACACAACAAAGTCCAACCAGCCATATGACCAAGAGATCATCGACATCGTTGACTATGTAGAAAACTATGAAATCTCATCACCCGTTGCCTATGAAACTGCCTGGAACTGCTTCATGGATACGTTGGGTTGCGGACTAGAAGCCCTTGAATATGAGGCCTGTACAAAGCTATTGGGACCAGTTGTTGAGGGTGTAACGCTGGAAAATGGAGTTAAAGTGCCTGGTACCAAGCATGTTTTAGACCCAGTACAAGGTGCTTTCAACATTGGCGCAATGATTCGCTGGTTAGATTTTAATGACACATGGTTGGCCGCTGAATGGGGACATCCATCAGATAACTTAGGTGCCATTCTTGCAACCGCCGACTGGCTATCGCGTACAACAGATAAGAAATTTACAATAAAAGATGTTCTAACG
>Ga0194037_1003161_pt1 | contig 10394 bp, 8 predicted proteins | sample JunL306m_MetaG_FD_148653 | JGI IMG/M metagenome (GOLD analysis project Ga0194037, IMG submission 148653) | Anoxic zone freshwater microbial communities from boreal shield lake in IISD Experimental Lakes Area, Ontario, Canada - Jun2016-L304-6m | ecosystem: Environmental > Aquatic > Freshwater >...
GCGCGCTGGAGCTGATGGGCATTCCGTACACCGGCTCGGGCGTGATGGCGTCGAGCCTGGCCATGGACAAAACCATGACCAAGCGCCTGTGGGCCGCCGAGGGCCTGCCCACGCCGCGTTACTGCACGCTGGGCCCCACACAACACGACGACGCCAGCCTGCAGCAAGTGATTGCCAGCCTGGGCCTGCCGCTGATCGTCAAGCCACCACACGAAGGCTCGTCCATCGGCATCACCAAGGTGACGCAGGCCGGGCAGCTGCCGGGCGCCGTGGCCCTGGGCGCCCAGTACGAGCCCGAGCTGCTGTGCGAGGAATTCATCGTGGGCGAAGAAGTGACTTGCCCGGTGATTGGCAGTGGCGCGGCCGCCCGCACGCTGCCGGTGGTGCGCATCCAGGCGCCCGACGGCGCCTACGACTACCAAAACAAGTACTTCACCGACGCCGTGTCTTACCTGTGCCCGAGCGGCCTGTCCGCGGTTGAAGAGGCCGAGATTGCCCGCATCGTGCTGGCGGCTTACCGCAGCCTGGGCTGCCGGGGCTGGGGCCGGGCCGATGTGATGATCCGCGCCAGCGACCGCAAGCCCTTTTTGCTGGAAATGAACACCTCGCCGGGCATGACCGGCCACTCGCTGGTGCCCATGTCGGCGCGCGCCGCAGGCACCAGCTATGAAGACCTGTGCCTGCAGATCTTGGCGCTGGCCGCCTTAGACAGCAGCCCCCGCCACCGGAGCGCGCCATGAACCGCAGTGAGGCCCCCGCCATGGACCTGCGCCTGATGAACGGCTTGACGGTGCTGCTGTTTGCCGTGTTTTTGGGCTCGGTGGCGCTGGCGGCCACGCGCTGGGTGTCCAACCGCGCCGCGTTTTCGCTGCAAGGCATCACGGTGCAAGGCGACGTGGGCCACGCCAACGCGCCCACAGTACGCGCCCATGTGGTGTCGCGCGTGGCGGGCACCTTCTTCAGCGTGGACCTGGCCAAAACCCGCAGCGTGTTGGAGACCATGCCCTGGGTACGCCACGCGGTGGTACACCGCGACTTTCCCAACCGCCTGCGCGTGCAATTGCAAGAACACCAGGTCGCCGCCTATTGGGGCGACGCCAACGAGCCGCGCCTGCTCAACACCTTTGGCGAAGTGTTTGACGCCAATGTAGGCGAGGTCGAGATCGACGACCTGCCGCGCCTCAACGGCCCCCTGGGCCAAAGCGCTGCCGTGCTCGCGGCGTACCGGGCGCTGGCGCCACAGTTTGCCGCCCTGGATTTGACGGTTGAAAACCTGGAACTCACCAGCCAAGGCAGCTGGCGCGTGGGCCTGAGCGGCGGCGCGGTAATTGAGGTCGGTCGCGGCGACCTGGAGGACGTCCAGGCGCGCACCCGCAATTTTCTGAAAACACTGACGCGCGTGTTGGCACGCTACCAGCGCCCTGTGGGCGCGCTGGAATCTGCCGACTTGCGCCACGAAAACGGTTACGCCATTCGGCTGCGCGGCATCAGCACCCTCGCCGCTGTGGCACCCACCCATTGAAGATTAACGAAGCAGGTACGCAATATGGCCCGTGAATACAAAGACTTAGTTGTCGGTCTGGACATCGGCACCGCCAAAGTGATGGCGGTGGTCGCAGAGGTGCTGCCCGGCGGCACCCTGCGCCTGGCCGGTTTTGGCTCGGCGCCCAGCAACGGCCTCAAGCGCGGCGTGGTGGTCAACATCGACGCCACGGTGCACAGCATCCAGCAGGCGCTCAAAGAAGCCGAGCTGATGGCCGACTGCAAGATCACCCGCGTCTACACCGGCATTACCGGCAGCCACATCCGCGGCATCAACTCCAGCGGCATGGTGGCCATCAAGGACCGCGAGGTCACCCAGGCCGACGTGACCCGCGTGGTGGAAACCGCCAAGGCGATCCACATTTCCAGCGACCAGCGCCTGCTGCTGGTCGAGCCGCAAGAGTTCATCATTGACGGCCAGGACGTCAAGGAACCCATCGGCATGAGCGGCATGCGCCTGGAGGCCAAGGTGCACATCGTGACCGGGGCGCAGAGCGCGGCCGAGAACATCATCAAATGCGTGCGCCGCTGCGGCCTGGAAGTCGAGCAGCTCATGCTCAACCCGCTGGCGTCGAGCCTGTCGGTGCTGACCGAAGACGAGCGTGAACTCGGCGTGGCGCTGGTGGACATTGGCGCGGGCACGACCGACATCGCCATCTTCACCAACGGCGCCATCCGCCACACCGCCGTGATCCCGATTGCTGGCGACCTGATCACCAGCGACATCGCCATGGCGCTGCGCACCCCGACCAAAGACGCCGAAGAGATCAAGGTCGAAAGCGGCCACGCCAAACAAGTGCTGGTCGACCCCGATGTGCAGGTCGAAGTGCCCGGCCTGGGCGACCGCAGCCCACGCATGCTCAGCCGCCAGGCGCTCGCTGGCGTGATCGAGCCACGCATCGAAGAAATCTTCACCCTGGTCAACCAGGTGATGCGCGAATCGGGCTTTGAAGAAGTGCTCTCCAGCGGCATCGTTTTGACCGGTGGCAGCTGTGTCATGCCCGGCATGGTCGAGCTAGGCGAGGACATCTTTCTCAAGCCCGTGCGCCGCGGCATTCCGCTGTATTCCAACGCGCTGGCCGACATGGTGGCGCAGCCCCGTGCGGCGGTGGTGATGGGCTTCCTGGAAGAAGCCCGCATTGCCCGCATGCGCGGCATCAAAGTGGCGCAAAAAGGCGGCTCTGTGAAGAGCGCTTTTGGCCAGATCCGTGACTTCTTTGCCGGGAACTTCTAAATGCATCAAATTACTCACTTTGAAGCGCAAAATTCGTTCGCATTCGCGGCACAATCCCTGTGGCGCGCGCGTGCCGGGCCGCCCAAGCGAAGTTCCTCTTTTCTGATACCGATTTTTTCATTTTCCGTTTGCAAAACTACTAGGAGCTCCGCATGTCCATCGAACTAATTGAAGACGAATCTTTCAACCAAGGCACCCTGATCAAGGTGATCGGCGTTGGTGGCGGCGGCGGCAACGCGGTCGAGTACATGATCCAGTCTTCAGTGACCGGTGTCGAGTTCATTTGCGCCAACACGGACGCACAAGCCCTGAACCGCAGCAGCGCACACCGCCGCATCCAACTCGGCGAGAGCGGCCTGGGCGCCGGCAGCCGCCCCGACAAGGGCCGCATGTCCGCCGAGCAGGCCGAGGCCGACATCCGCATCGCCATTGAAGGCGCCAATATGCTCTTCATCACCGCCGGCATGGGCGGGGGCACCGGCACCGGTGCTGCTCCCATCATCGCCAAAGTGGCCAAGGAAATGGGCATTTTGACCGTGGGCGTGGTGACCAAGCCTTTCGAGTTTGAAGGCGGCCCGCGCATGAAAAATGCCGACGCCGGCTTGGCCGAACTGGAGGCCAATGTGGACTCTCTGATCGTGGTGCTGAACGAGAAACTGCTCGAAGTGCTGGGTGACGACATCAGCCAAGACGAGGCCTTTGCCTACGCCAACGACGTGCTGAAAAACGCCGTGGGCGGCATTGCCGAAATCATCAACGTGCCTGGCCACGTGAACGTCGACTTTGAAGACGTGCGCACCGTCATGAGCGAACCCGGCAAGGCCATGATGGGCACCGCCCTGGCCAAAGGCCCGGACCGCGCCCGCATCGCCGCCGAACAGGCCGTAGCTTGCCCGCTGCTTGAAGGCATTGACCTCTCCGGCGCCAAGGGCGTGCTGGTGCTGATCACGGCCGCCAAAGGCTCGCTCAAACTGAGCGAATCCAAGCTGGCCATGAACACCATCCGCGCCTACGCTTCTTCTGAAGCCCATGTGATTTACGGCACCGCCTACGACGACAACCTGGGCGACCAGGTACGCGTCACCGTGGTGGCCACCGGCCTGGGCCGCCAAGGCTCGCACCGCCGCACCGCCCCTCCGCTGCAAGTGCTGCGCACCGGCACCGACAACGTGCCTTTCAACGTGCCCACGCTGAACACCCCACTGGGCGCCTCTAGCGGCCAGCGCGGCAGCAGCACCGGCCCCATGGCATCCATGGGTGGCATGGGCGGCGGCACCAGCATGGGCGCCGGCGCCGCACCGCAAGCCGACTACGGCAGCATGAGCACCCCCGCCGTCTGGCGCGGCACCCGCACCTCGGCGGCGCAAAAAGTGGACGCGCTTTCGAGCGGCGGCATGGACGACTACGAAATCCCAGCTTTCTTGCGCAAGCAAGCCGATTAAGAAGTACTTCACTGGCCCTTCGGGGCCAGTGCTACTTTTACAATCGGTCCGTGCTCAAACAAAGAACCCTCAAATCCATCACCCGGGCCGTCGGCGTCGGGCTGCACAGCGGCCAGCGGGTGGAGATCACCTTGCGTCCGGCCGCGCCAAACACCGGCATCGTGTTTCGGCGGGTTGATTTGCCGCATCCGGTAGACATTGCGGTATCCACTGAGGCGGTGACGGACACGCGCCTGGCGTCCACCCTGTCGGCCGGTGGCGCCAAGGTGCACACGGTGGAGCACCTGATGTCGGCCTGCGCGGGCTTGGGCGTGGACAATCTGATCGTCGACATTACGGCCGAAGAGGTGCCCATCCTGGACGGATCGGCCGCGTCCTTTGTGTTTTTGCTGCAAAGCGCGGGCATTGAGATGCAAAACGCGCCGCGCCGCTTTATCCGCGTCAAGGCACCCATTACCGTACGCGAAGGCGCGCCGGCCAATGAGAAATGGGCCACCTTAGAGCCTTTTCACGGCTTCAAGCTGACGTTTGAAATTGACTTCAACCACCCGGCGGTGGACTCCACCGGCCAGCGCGTGGAGTTTGACCTGAGCGTGGACTCTTATGCCCGCGACATTGCACGCGCCCGCACCTTTGGCTTTACCAAAGACGTGGAAATGATGCGCGCCAACGGCCTGGCCCTGGGCGGCGGCCTGGACAACGCGATCGTGATGGACGACTACAAGGTGCTCAACGCCGACGGCCTGCGCTATGACGACGAGTTCGTCAAGCACAAGATCCTCGACGCCATGGGCGACCTCTACATCGTGGGCATGCCGCTCTTGGCCCACTACCGCGCGCACCGCTCAGGCCACGCGCTCAACAACCTGCTGCTGCGCCAGCTCCAGGCCCAGCCCGAGGCCTGGGACGTGGTGACCTTTGAGGAAGATCGCAAGGCGCCCGCCGGCTTTGCGCAACTCGCGCCGCAGTGGTAGGGCGCAGCCCAGGCCGCCTCTCATCCCTTAGCGGCTGCGCCCCGCGCGGTAGCTGCCATCGCCACCACCCACACCATCGGCCTTGGCAATGCGCGCCATCGCGGAACCCGCATGGGCGTGGGTAATGGCCAGGCCCAGGCCGTCGGCGGCGTCGGGCCCGGGCAAGCCCGGCAGCGCCAGCAGGCGGCGCACCATTTCCTGGATCTGGGTTTTGTCGGCGCGGCCATAGCCCACCACCGCTTGCTTCATTTGCAAGGCGGTGTATTCGGCCACCGCCAAGTTGGCGTGCACCAGCGCGGTAACCAAGGCGCCGCGCGCCTGGCCCAGCAGCAAGGTGGACTGCGGGTTGACGTTGACAAACACAATTTCGATCGACGCGCAGTCGGGCCGGTAGCGCTCTATCACCTCGCCCACGCCGTCAAACAGCACTTTCAGGCGCGCGGGCAGCGCCTTGGTGTCCAAATGGTGGGTGGTGATGGTGCCGCTGGCCACGTAGCGCAGCGCTGCGCCTTCTTGGTCGATGACGCCAAAGCCGGTGGTGCGCAAGCCCGGGTCTATGCCCAAAATCCTCATGGCGCCCCCCCGGGCAAGCGGGCGTCGCCCATACGCCCCACGATCACTTGCGCGCGCGCGCTCAGGTATTCCGAATTGGGCAGCTTCTCAAAATAACGCGGCCGGGGCAGCATGACGACCAGGCGCGCGGCCTCATAGGGCGTGAGCTGGGCCGCGCTTTTGCGAAAGTAGTGCTGGGCGGCGGCCTCGGCGCCAAACACGCCCTCGCCCCACTCCACGCTGTTGAGGTAAATCTCCAGAATGCGCTGCTTGCCCAGCAGCTTTTCCAAGAGCAGCGTCAGCACCAGCTCCTGGCTTTTGCGCAGCAAGGTGCGTTCACCCGACAAAAACAGGTTTTTGGCCAGCTGCTGGGTGATAGTGGAACCGCCCACCACCTTGGGCGGGCGCGCGTTCTTGGCGTTGGCTGCGGCGCTTTGGGCCGCGCGCTGCGCCGCCCGGTCTTCGGCCTTGGCGTTTTTGGCCCAGGCTTTTTCCAGCGCGGCCCAGTCCAGGCCGTCGTGGCTGGCGAAGCTGTCGTCCTCGGAGGCAATTACCGCGCGCTTGAGGTGCACGCTGATCTGGTCGTAGTCACGCCACTGCTGGCGCCAGCGCAGGCTGCCTGTGGCCTGCACCCGCTGCCAGGCCTGCGAGCGCTCAAAGGCGGTGGACTGCGGGTCGAGCCACAGCATGCAGGCAATGCGCAGCACAAAAAACAGCTGCAGCGCCACAAAGGCACAGGCCAGCAGGGCCAATAGGCGCAACAGGGCTTGCAAAGAGGGGCGCGTTAAGGGCTTCTTCATGGCGGCACCATCGCTTTGGTTTGCAAGGTAGCGTCCTGGGTAAAGGTAAAGCGCGACACCACCACCAGCTGGTCCACGGTCTTGCGCATGTCGGCGGTAAAGGCACCAAAGGGGCCGGACTTGCGGGCAATTTCCTGGGCGCGGCGGTCCAGGTCGGGCTTGCCAGAGGCTTTGGCCACTTCTGCGTCCAGCACCGCGCCGCGGTGGTCTACGGTGATCACCATGGTCAGGCTGCCGTAGAGCTTTTGGCCGCCTTTTTCTGGAAAGTGCGCGGTGCCGCGCGCCTCAATGGCCTGGCTCATGGCGTCGTAGTACAGGGCGTAGCTGGCCTCTTTGACTGCAGGGCTCAGAAAACGTTTGCGCGGGCGGGCGTTCTCGGCGTTGATGCGGTTTTCAATCTTGGCCAGCAGCTTGAGCATTTCGCGCCGCTTTTTCTCTTGTTCGGCGCGCTCTTGGGGGGAGTTGCTGCTGCGTTGTTGCGCCTCGGTCAGGGCCGCGAGCTGCTGCTTGACCCGCTCCAGCAGCAGGTTTTGCTGCTGTTGCAGGTTTTGGCGATTGGCAGTAGCGGCGGCCTCGGCCAGATCGCCTTCTTGCGACAGGGGCGCGTTGGCCGTCATGCTGCTGGTCATGCCGTCGGCCGCCTCTCCGCCGCCGGCCAGGGACGCTTGCGCCACCGCCTGGGCCTCTTCAGGCGGAATTTCGCTGCGCGCATTGACCAGCACGACTTCGAGCGCGCTGTCGGCAAACAGGCGGTCAAAGTCCTTGGGGCTGACAAAGCGCACGGTCAGCAGCGCGCCATGCAGCACCAGCGACACCAGCAAGGCGCGCTGCAAGAGGCTGGCGCGCAGCCACCATCGCTTCAAAGTGTGCTGCACCGCCTGCCTCCGGCCCTAGCTGGCGTCGCCCTGCGGGGCCTCGTTGATATCGACCGCAATCGCAATCGGGCCGGCGGCTTCGTCTTCGTCCTCGGGCGCTTCGTCGGCTTCCTGCGCATCGGCAGCGCCGTCGGGCGCGGGCGCGTCCAGGCGCTCCACCACGGTGCCGTGGATGTCCAGGGTGATCAGATCCATCTCGCCCAGGCGCACCCGCACACGTGCGCCGCGCGGCAGGCCTTGGGCACCCATCACCGGCAGCACCAGCGGCAGTTCGTCCGCGCGCACCATGTTTTCCTTGAACACGCTGCACACCAGCTCGACCACGGCGTTTTGCTGCAGGTACTTGAGCGTCCAAAAACGCTCCATGGCGCCCTGGTAGCCGTTGTAGGCGCTGTAGGCGGCGTCAAAGCTGGAGATGATGGAAAACAGCGCCGCGTCCTTGGGCTTAAAGGGCGCGGCCAGCGCCGCCGTGCTGCCATGGCGGGCGCAGGCAATGATTTGCCATTGGTTGACCATGTCGGTGTAGCGGCGCAAGGGCGAGGTGCTCCAGGCGTAGCTTTTGACGCCAATGCCGGCGTGCGGCAGCGCCTTGGTGCCCATGCGCACCTTGACACCGGGCGCCAGCGACGCCTGGCTGCGGTAAATCGCGGGCACGCCGAGTTCGGCCATCCAGTTGCCCCAGGTGCTGTTGGCCAGAATCATGGCTTCGGCCACGATCAGGTCCAGCGGCGCGCCGCGCTGGCGGGTGGTGATCACGACTTGCTCTTCGCCTTGGGGCTCCGCGCCGCTGCTGCCCACCAACTTGAAGTTGTAGTCCGGGCGGTTAAAGGTCTCGGGCTTGCCGCGCACCACTTCGCGCTTGGCTTTGAGGTCGCGCGCCAGGCGGTGCAAAAACGCCAGGCTGGGCTGCAAGCCGGCCAGCGGGGCGGCTTCGCTTCCCGGCACGGACAGGGTGGTTTGCAGCCACTCTTCGGTGACGATGGCGTCCAACTGGTCATGGCGCAGGTTGTGACTAATCGGCACGCTCTCAAGCCGGGTTTCGCTCGACACAATCGTGAGCGTGGCCTCGTCCAGCGTCACGTACAAGCTCACTGCCGGGCAGTCGCGTCCCTCTTGCAAGGTGTAGTTTTGCACCACGGCGTCGGGCAGCATGGTGACTTTGTAACCCGGCATGTAGACGGTGGACAGGCGCGCGCGGCCCAGGCGGTCGATGTCGCTGTCCGGCAACACCGCCAGGGCAGGCGCCGCAATGTGCACGCCCACGGTCACCGTGCCGCTGCCCAGGCCTTGGACCGACAGCGCGTCGTCAATCTCGGTGGTGGCGGAGTCGTCAATCGAAAACGCAGACACCGAGGCGCGTACCAGCACCTCGCCCACCGGGGGCGCCGCCATCGCAGCAAAGCCCACGCCTTGGGGAAAGTTCTCTAACAAGAAGCGCTTCCAATGGAACTGGTAGGCCGAATCAATGGCGCCGCTGCGCTGCAGCAGGTCTAACGGCGCGGTGCGGGTGGCGCGCGAGGCGTCCACCACAGCCTTGTATTCAGGGGCGTTTTTGTCGGGTTTGAACAGTATTTTGTAAAGCTGCTCGCGCACCGGTTGCGGGCAGACGCCGTCTGCCAGCTCCTGCGCCCATTGGGCGATCAGGGCAACCGTGGCCTTTTTCTTCTCGATAGCCACCAGCGCCTGGGCAATCACCTCGGCCGAGGCCTTGCGGAAAAAACCCTTGCCCGCGCGGCGAAAGTAGTGCGGCGCCTCGAACAGGCGAATCAGCATGGCCGCTTGCTGCTCCAGCGTGGCGTCCTTGCTGAAGTATTCGCGCGCCAGGGTGGCAAAGCCAAAGTCGTCTTCGGGGGAAAACTCCCAGGCGAGTTCGAGCTCAATGCTCTCGCTCAAGGCCTGGGCGGATGCCATAAACGCGGCAGGCGCGGGTTTTTCAAAGCGCAAGAGCACATTGGCCATCTTGACCTTGACGCGCTTGCCACTGTCGAGCTCGACTTGCACCGAGGCATCGCTCTCTGACAGCACCCGACCGGCCATGAATTTTCCGGCTTCATCAAACAATACAAACATGGCGTGGATTGTCCCATGGCGAAGGCAAAGGCCGAGCGCCCGATAATCAGGCCATGGCAATCCCGTTCGGAAAAATCAGTTTACGCAGCCGCCTGGCGCCTTGGTGGGTCGGCCTGGACGGCCCTTTGGCCTTTATCGTGTTCACCCTGGCCTGCGCTGGCTTGCTGGTGATGTATTCCAGCGGCTACGACCACGGCACCCGCTTTGCCGACCACGCGCGCAATATGCTGATCGCCGGGGTGGTGATGTTTGTGGCCGCGCAAATTCCGCCGCAGCGCCTGATGAGTTTGGCCGTGCCCCTGTACCTGCTGGGCGTGGCTTTGCTGGTGGCGGTGGCGGTGTTTGGCGTCACCAAAAAGGGCGCGCGGCGCTGGCTGAACGTGGGCATCGTGATCCAGCCCAGCGAAATCCTCAAAATCGCGGTGCCGCTGATGCTGGCCTGGTGGTTTCAGAAGCGCGAGGGGCAGTTGCGCCCGCTGGACTTCGGCGTGGCAGCGCTGCTTCTGGGCATTCCGGTGGGTTTGATCATCCGCCAGCCCGACCTGGGCACCGCCATGCTGGTGCTGGCTGCGGGCCTGGCGATCATGTTTTTTGCCGGGGTAAGTTGGAAGATCATCTTGCCGCCGGCGGTGTTGGGACTGATCGCGGTGGTCTTGCTGGTGGGCTTTGAACCCATGCTGTGCGCTGACGGCATGCGCTGGCCGGTGCTGCACGACTACCAGCAGCAGCGCATTTGCACCCTGCTCGACCCCTCGCGCGACCCGCTGGGCAAGGGGTTTCACATCATCCAGGGCATGATCGGCATTGGCTCGGGCGGGGTGTTTGGCGTGGGATTCATGCACGGCACGCAAACCCACCTCGAATTCATCCCTGAGCGCACCACCGACTTCATCTTTGCCGCGTTC
>Ga0194037_1003162_pt1 | contig 10393 bp, 9 predicted proteins | sample JunL306m_MetaG_FD_148653 | JGI IMG/M metagenome (GOLD analysis project Ga0194037, IMG submission 148653) | Anoxic zone freshwater microbial communities from boreal shield lake in IISD Experimental Lakes Area, Ontario, Canada - Jun2016-L304-6m | ecosystem: Environmental > Aquatic > Freshwater >...
CAACTACGCGCTCTGTACCGTTAATAACAAAAGTTCCGCGAGCTGTCATAACTGGGAAGTCACCCATAAATACTGTCTGTGACTTAATTTCACCAGTGATGTTGTTAGTAAACTCAGCAGTTACGAATAATGGCTGTGAGTACGTCATGTCGCGCTCTTTGCAATCATCGATTGAGTACTTAGGTGGCTCAAATCGGTGATCGCGGAAAGTAAGGCTCATAGTTCCCTGGAAATCTTCGATCGGTGAAATCTCTTCAAAGATTTCTTCAAGACCTGAAGTTGTTGGGATTTCGCCACGATTCATAGAATCGACTGCTGCAATGCGTGAACGCCAAGCGTCGTTACCCAATAACCAGTCAACGCTTTCAACTTGCAACGCTAATAAGTTAGGAACTTCGAGAGGTTCGCGGATCTTTGCGAAAGAGATTCGGCGTGGAGCTACTGATGATTTTTTAGTCGCGGCCAAGAGATGTCCTTCCAGACAATAAAGCGGGAACACACAACTATTAGGTCTCAGCCGCTATATGCCCTGACCGTAAGTGTTTTGTGTGAGGTTGAAGAGTAACGCGCTCACCCCACCCATGTCCAACCGAGCGCTTATACCTCGAAAGACGCGATTTGTCTTCGAATTTCGGGAAAATTGTGGAGGGTTACCCCAGAAAGGCTGAGTGCGCCTCAAGCCAATCGCGGCTCTGGGCGAGGAGCTGGGGATCGCTCATATGCGATAAATCTGCCTCGATACTGCCAACTAGCCTCTTTTCAAGGTCGGGGTGGTGCTTCTTTAGGTGCTCACTCAAAGCCCCAAAGCCATTGGACTTGCCGGTGCCATGGGATACGACGAGGATCTTTTTGGCATCGTGAAGCTGATGAGCAATGGACTCTAAGTACTCGTGGGTGAATTTATCCTCGTCATGACCTCTGTGGCTCTGGCCATCTCGAACATTTTCATACTTTTTTTTCCCTGAGTGAATTGGTGGCTCAACAAGAAGAGGCTTGCTCCCTGGCATAAGCCCGTGAATAAAAATACGACATTCATTGTGGGCAATCACAACGAGAGCTAAACCCGCTTGGCCTACTGAACTGACTGCTTTCATTATTGTCCGCCCCCTTTTAATACTCATCTGTCTACAACCTATTTTAATTGCATGCCGATGAGCAGCGCTGTGGGGCTTCCCCTCAATTTATAAAGAGCAAAGAATATTCCTTGACAGCGAAAATGAGCAGGAGTATTAATTAGATATCTTAATTATCTAGAGCAATTTAGATAGTTAGGGTTCGGATCAGTAAACAGTTCTAATCCATTAGCAATAGTGGATAAACATCAGACGAGTTGGGGATTGGGGAACAGAGATTCGAGTCGGACAACACATTACGGGCTTAACTTAAATGATTTTGAGTTAAAAGTATGCCGAGGGTTATTCGTCAGCCTTCGGTATAGCTTGGTTACAGCCCCCGTCCATCGAAGTTACGACAAAGCTAAGGCCCTCGAACCATTGGTTCGAGGGCCTTAGTGTTTGAACAGCCACTTTAACTCAAAGCGCCATCACTCAAAAAATAGATCTCCATAAATATCACATGCCCGGAATCTGGCGTCCTTAATATTTACGCGAGTACAGTAAATCGAAGTTAGGTTTTTTAGTTTTCACCTTTTGCCGTTAGGGGCACATAATGAATTCCGTAAATAATGAAATGGATTTCAAAAAGAATTTCTTCATTAAAACTACTTTTGCTCTGCTAGCTCTTTCACTCATTTCTCCTTCTGCAACATCACTGGCAGATTCACCCGGGTGGGTAAAACATGAAGGTTTAGGAAGTTTCGAGTCCGTAGCCGCATCCGGTGACGGATCTAAGTTAGTTGCCGCTGCTAATGGCGGAAAAATAATTACTTCTACAAATTTTGGAGCAACATGGACTGTACGTGAATCAGCGAGGAATTGGAGTGCAGTTGCATCATCATCTGATGGGACAAAACTCATTGCCGCTGTTTCTGAAGGCTTGCTCTATTCCTCCACCGATTCAGGTGTTACATGGAATCCACGTGGCTCAGTTCATCGATGGATCTCAGTGGCCTCATCTAGTGATGGCAGCAAGCTTGTGGCAGCCCATGAAGGAGGATACCTATATACATCTACTGATTCCGGACTTTCCTGGGTGCAACGAGATTCGGTTCGAAATTGGACACGAGTTGCATCATCTAGTGATGGAACCAAACTTGTCGCCACCGCGCGTGCTGATCAGATTTTTACTTCCTCCGATTCAGGTGCAACATGGGTAGCCCGAGATTCTGTTCGTTTATGGAGGTCGGTAGCATCTTCAAGTGATGGAACCAAGCTTGCCGCAGTTGTTTATGGAAACCCTGGAAATATTTTTACTTCAACTGATTCTGGTGCAACATGGACACTACGAGCCAGTGAGCTCAATAAATATTGGCAAGGCATTGCAATGTCATCAGATGCAACCAAACTTGTCGCTAGTAGTTACATGGGAACCGTTTACACTTCAAATGACTCGGGGCTAACTTGGAAAACTGACAACACAATTGAAAATGCCGATGGTGTGGCAATGTCAGCAGATGGAAGTAAAATCGTTGTTGGAGCACCAGCTTTCATCTATACGTTCGGGATAGCCAGCGCACCTAGCGCAACTCCCTCACCTAGCGCTTCTGCAGCGAGCACAAATTACAAGTGGACGGCATTAAAAGATAGTTGCCGGTGCCAATCAATTGCATCGTCATCAAATGGCGAAAAATTGGTTGGGGTAGTTTCAGGTGGGCGAATAGTTACTTCAACCAACGCTGGTGCGACTTGGTCTGTGCGCGAATCAGCGCGTAACTGGATAAGTGTTGCCTCCTCAAATGATGGGACACGTTTGGTAGCCGCGGTTCAAGAAGGTCAAATATTTACATCAAGTGACTCGGGTTTAAGTTGGGCTCCACGAGATACAAATCGACGGTGGAGTGGTCTGGCCTCATCGGCAGATGGTTCAAAGCTTGCCGCTGTCCACGATGGTGGCTGGATTTATACATCAAGTGACTTTGGTGCAACGTGGACAGCGCGAGATTCAGCCCGCGCCTGGACATCAGTTGCAAGCTCAAGTGATGGTAACAAATTAGTTGCGACAGTACGTGATGGCCAAATCTATACATCGACGAATGCAGGTGCTTCATGGTCTCCAAGAGACTCAGTTCGGCTGTGGCGAGCAGTCGCAAGTTCAAGTGACGGTACAAAACTTGCCGCGGTTGTTTACGGCAATCCTGGCAATATCTATACCTCGGTCGATTCAGGAATAACGTGGACGCTAAGAGCGAGTGAACTTAATAAATATTGGCAGGCAGTTACCTCTTCTAGCGATGGTTCTATCCTGCTCGCTGTGAGTTATATGGATACCGCTTACCTTTCCAAAGACTCTGGATCTACTTGGAGCACCGTTCCAGGAATTCCAGATGGTAATTCAGCGGCAGCGTCAGCAGATGGCTCTAAGTTAATTGTTGCCGCAGGTGATGGTTTGCATACGACCGCAAGCATCACGGCAGTTAAGGAAACTCCGAAATCCGAAGCGTCTGAGAACAAAGGAAAAGTTTCCGTAAAGAAGGTCAGTACATCTAAATACACCCTGACCGTGACTTCAAAACTACCTGGGGTCGCTTATGAAATAACGGCCACTAAAAAAGGTAAAACCACTTACCTCTATAACGGAACCACTGATTCAACAGGTATTGCGATTCTTACAGTTAAGGCCAATTTAACTGGCTACGCAATTGCTATTAAATTCAAGTAGTCGTTGCTAGACAATCGTTGTTACGACAAAGCTAAGGCCTTCGAACCATTGGTTCGAAGGCCTTAGCGTTTAATTTGAAATTACTTGATTGTAACCTTTGCGCCAGCTGCCTCTAGTGCCGCCTTTGCCTTATCTGCTGTCTCCTTGTTTACCTTCTCTAGGAGAACTGATGGACATGCATCTACAAGATCCTTCGCTTCTTTCAAGCCAAGGCTTGAGTTAAGTCCGCGAACTTCCTTGATAACTGCAATCTTTGCTGAACCAGCTTCTTCGAGTACAACTGTGAACTCGTCTTGTGCTGCTTCTGCTCCGCCTGCGGCTGCGCCACCTGCTGCTGCAGCTGCTACTGGAGCAGCGGCTGTAACATCGAATTCAGTTTCGAATGACTTAACGAACTCTGAGAGCTCGACCAATGTCATTTCTTTAAACTGTGCCAATAGGTCTTCTGTATTGAGCTTTGCCATTTTCGTTATTCCTTCTCTTCTGATTCTGGGGTTACTTCTTCGACAACTGCTTCGGTTGCATCGGCAACTTCAGCAACAACTTCTGGTGCTTCTACTACTGCCTCTTCGGTTACTACGACATCTTCAGTAATCACAGCTTGAGCTGGAACCTCGGACACCTCGCTATTTGTTGAACCTTCGGACATTTCAAGCTTGATACGGAGAGCATCGAATACACGAGCCGCCTTAGCAAGCGATCCCTTCATAGCGCCAGCAAGCTTTGCAAGTAGAACCTCACGAGATTCAAGATTTGCAAGTTGCATGAGCTCTTCTTTGGTGACTGCTTTGCCTTCGTAGATTCCACCCTTGATTACAAGAAATGGATTCTCTTTAGCGAAATCGCGCAGGCTCTTAGCCGCGTCAATTGCATCACCCTTGATGAAAGCAACTGCAGATGGTCCAACAAGAAGATCTGGTGAAAGATCTACGCCGGCATCTTTTGCTGCAATCTTTGTAAGAGTGTTCTTCACTACTGAGTACTTAGTTGATTCACCAAGTGCGCGGCGAAGTTGCTTCATCGAAGTCACGGATAGTCCGCGATATTCGGTGAGGATTGTTGCAGTAGCTGTGCGGAAATCTTCCGTTAACTCTGCAACTGCTTTTTCTTTATCTGGGCGAGCCATTCGGTTCACCTTTCCTGGTACTTAGCGACATCAGGGAAATAAAAAAATCCGTGACGCGTAAGCGCGCACGGATTAATGTGAACACCTACGCGGGTTGAGATTTCCTCATTTAATGGATCAACCTTGCGGTTAATCCAGACCTGCGGTCTTTGGTTATGGCGCAAGGCTAAGGCGAGGTGCCTTGGCCGGTCAAATCGAGCGCAAAAAAGGGCCTAATTAAAAGCATAAGAGGTTAGGTGTGGGCACTCTTTCTAAAGTTTCCACTCCCCTTAGCGTCATTTATCGGTAACTTCACAGTTCAAATGTCAGACGATAGGAGTAGGTTCTAAATATGAACATCCGTAGAACTTCAATCATCGGCTCCTTATTACTACTTATTGGAATAATTGGAGTTCCACAATCCAGCGCGGAAGTGGATCCATTTCCGGGCATCGCGTCTTATGGGGAAATTCCCGGAACAAGAATTTCGAGCGCCCCTGGACAATCCCAATCGGAATGGGAGGCAACGGCTGAATATAAAGCAAGACCAGAATGTCCAGTTGGAGCTGGCAACGGGCTAGAAGTGAATGCAACAACTCATGTCTATTCTATTTACTGCGTTAAAACATGGCGACCCTCAGTAGATATTAATGCTGATGCAAATTTTCGCGCAGCTCAAGACGCGGCAATTGCTGCAGCAACATTGGAATCACAAGCATGGAACGCCGCAAATCCTGGTAAGCAGAAATGTGTTCAGTGGGGTCCAATTGTTCACGCAAATGGAGTTTCAACTGCGAGTGGCGGCGTCTGCGCAAATCCAGTTGATCCCGGCCCGGGCACTACTGTGAAAACTGCAGAGGCCCCGGCAGTTGAAGCTAAAACGATTACACCCCCATCGACTGCAACATCAACTCCAACACCAATTGCAACAGCAACTCCGCCGGATGCAAATCCGACACTTGCAGTGTTGGGAAATGGAAAACCCTTTACACGAGTTCTTCCGGGTCAGCTTTCAACCGATCAATGTCCCATGGGTTTCCAAGCAGCAAACGGAGTAATAGTTGCGATAGGAACTGGAACTTTCACGGAATGTTGGCCGGTAAATGCCTGGAATGCATGGCGCTTAGGTGGAACAACCTGGGAAGATTTTAAGAATTCAGGTGGAACAACAAACGTACAAGCGGTAATTGATTTAAATGCCGCAATTGCTTCTTTAAAAAATGAGGCTAAATCTGTTGCGCAGGCCGCGGCTGACTTAACTCCAGGCATACAAAGATGTAGTAAGTGGAGCGGTTATGGGCAATCTGGGCAAGAGTGTGCTTACACATTTTTGGCTCCAGGTGAAAAACCACTTGTCTCTGCAAGTTCCGATACTCCCACTAAACCGACAGTTGATACTTCACTTTCGGGCACCTCAACTTTGCCATCAACTGATACTGCAACGGTTACTTCAAGTACAGAAGCTTCTCCAGTTACAACACAGGTTGCATCAACTAGTACTTCAACAGCTAAAGCAACAACCTCGGGCGGATCCAACAGTGGGCTAGCCTCGATATCTGTTGAGGGAACAACGCAGCAGTTGAACTCGTTAATATCTAAGGTAATAGACCCAGGCTTGGAACAAAAGTCGCTGGCAAAGATTTTATTAAAGCTGGACGCCCTTCGCCCAACCACTTATTCAAAAACACAATCTCTACCCGTCGAGAGGATAATCGAAGAAACGGCGGTTTCGCTTACTCCTGATATATGTAGCGTTAAAGGTACAACGGTAACCTCACTCAAGCCCGGCAAATGTACCTTCACTTATGAACTTATCGGAGCTTCTGGCAATTCATTTACGACTCAAAAATCAATTGTCTTTAAAAAATAATAACTAATTTGCAATAAAAAAACCGGCCCCCTCGAAAGCGAAGGAGCCGGTTTTTCTTTAAGAGTTAGTTAGATGCAGGCTCGCGGATGAGGTTTGGATCAACTGCGATTCCAGGTCCCATCGTTGTTGAGATAACTGCCTTTTGGATATAGCGACCCTTTGAAGAGTTTGGCTTTGCGCGCATTACTTCTTCCATTGCCGCTGCGTAGTTTTCTGCAAGCTGCTCGGCAGTAAATGAAGCCTTACCGATTAGGAAGTGAAGGTTAGAGTTCTTATCAACGCGGAACTCAATCTTTCCGCCCTTGATATCTGTAACTGCCTTTGCAACATCGGTTGTAACAGTTCCAGTCTTTGGGTTTGGCATCAAGCCACGAGGTCCGAGAACCTTTCCTAGGCGACCGACCTTACCCATGAGATCTGGTGTTGCAACTACTGCATCGTAATCTAGACGGCCCTTTGCAACCTCTTCGATTAGTTCATCTCCACCAACAATGTCGGCACCTGCTGCGCGTGCAGCATCGGCCTTGTCACCGTTAGCAAAAACTAGAACGCGTGCAGTCTTTCCAGTTCCGTGTGGCAAGTTAACTGTTGAGCGGATCGCTTGATCGGCTTTCTTAGGATCAACACCAAGAACTAACGCAACCTCAATCGATGCGTTGTACTTAACTGTTGATGTTTCCTTAGCAAGTGTTACTGCTTCGAGTGGGGTGTAAAGGTGATCTTTAGTTACCTTAGCCGCGGCCTCGTTATATTTCTTTGAGCGCTTCATTTCATTCCTCTTCTTATAAGGGTTGTGGTTAGCGGACCAGCGAGGTCCTCCCACATTTCTCTCTCGCGGTGAGAAAGAAAAATTGATTATCCGTTAGTTGTGATACCCATTGAGCGTGCAGTACCGGCGATGATGCGTTGTGCAGCAGCCATGTCATTTGCATTTAGGTCATCCATCTTTACCTTTGCAATTTCAGTTACTTGAGCCATGGTGATGTTAGCGACCTTGGTCTTGTGTGGAACTGCAGAGCCTTTTTCAACGCCAGCAGCTTTTAGAATTAAACGTGATGCTGGAGGAGTCTTGAGGATGAATGTGAAAGAGCGATCTTCGTAGACAGTGATCTCTACTGGAATGATCTGACCCTTTTGAGCTTCAGTTGCAGCGTTGTATGCCTTAACGAACTCCATGATGTTGACACCGTGCTGGCCAAGGGCAGGACCTACTGGAGGAGCAGGTGTTGCTGCGCCAGCCTGGATCTGCAACTTGATGAAGCCGGTTGCCTTCTTCTTTGGTGCCATTTCTTGTCCTCTTTTTTCTTTTTCGTTATCTAGGTGAAATTAAAGCTTTTGTACTTGGGCGAATGAGAGCTCTACTGGTGTTTCACGACCGAAGATTGAAACAAGAACTTTCAAGCGTGCCTGCTCTGGCATGATCTCTGAGATCGTTGCTGGAAGCGTTGCAAATGGACCATCCATAACCGTTACTGACTCGCCAACTTCAAAGTCGATGAGTCGTATGTCGGCCTTATCTGATTTCTTAACTGGACGTGGTGCCAAAATCTTTTCAACTTCATCCATGCTCAATGGACTTGGGTGGTGTGCGTTTCCAACGAAACCTGTTACTCCAGGAGTGTTACGAACTGCCGACCATGATTCATCCGTTAAATCCATGCGTACTAAAACATAACCTGGATAGATGTTGCGCTTAACCATTTTGAAAGCGCCGTTCTTGAGCTCTTTAACCTCTTCTTCAGGAACTTCAATCTGGAAGATGTAATCCTCCATATTTAAAGATTGAATACGAGTTTGAAGGTTGCCCTTAACTTTCTTTTCATACCCAGCGTATGAGTGAACTACATACCAATCGCCCAGTGCTGTTCGCAATGTACGACGGAACTCTGCATTTGGATCATTCTCATCAGATTCGATATCGCCATCTTCATCCGATGCGAGCGCAAGCTCGGGCTCATTAGACATAGTTGGTTCAGCGGCAACTTCTTCTGCTGCTGGAGTTGCAATCTCTGTTGCTGAGGCGGCAAGAGCTGCTTCGAAAGCATCGAGTTTTTGCGTCTCGGTGGTGTTTAGTTCTTCAGTCATTATCTCTCTCACCTTATCCAAATACCCAGAAGACGATCTTTGTTAGTACAAGATCGAGAAGTGAGACAACTGCAATGATGAACGTTACGAAAACCAAAACAACGGCCGTGTAGGTCGTTAATTGATTACGGGTTGGCCAAACAACCTTCGTTAGTTCGCTTACAACTTGGCGGTAGAAAAGGCCGACGCGCGCAAATAGACCGAGTTTCTCGGTTACTTGTTCAGGTGACTCTGTCATCGTCAGTTTCCTTTCCATACTTCACTAATTTCGTACCTGTACTACTTGCAGGGCAGGAGGGACTCGAACCCCCAACCGGCCGCTTTGGAGACGGCAACTCTAGCCAATTGAGCTACTGCCCTTCGCACGGGGGCATGGCAAAACCATAGGGAAAAGCAAACCCTCGTGAGCGTTGAAGTGTAGAGGTTAGGAGGGCCTTAGGTCTAACTCGCATCTGGAGTACGGCAGACTGGGGCCATGAGTTCACGAATATCCTCTCGAATCGCGGCAATTGCCGAATCGGCCACTTTGGCCGTTGATGCCAAGGCCAAAGCCCTTAAGGCGCAGGGTCGCCCCGTCATTGGCTTCGGTGCAGGTGAGCCTGATTTTCCAACTCCTGACTACATTGTTGAAGCCGCAGCTGCTGCAACACATGTTGTTGCTAATCACCGCTACACACCAACGCCGGGATTGCCAGAACTTCGCGAGGCAATCGTTGCTAAAACAAAGCGTGACTCAAATTATGAAATTACTGCCGATCAAGTATTAGTAACTAACGGTGGCAAGCAAGCTGTCTATCAAGCTTTCGCAACAATAATTAATGAGGGTGATGAAGTTTTATTACCGGCACCTTATTGGACTACGTATCCAGAATGTATCAAATTAGCTGGCGGCGTTTCTGTAGAAGTTTTCGCCGATGAGACCCAAAACTATTTAGTAAGCGTTGAACAGCTAGAGGCTGCACGCACACCGAAAACAAAAGCAATTTTATTTTGTTCACCATCTAATCCAACTGGCTCTGTCTACTCTCCAGCACAAGTAAAATCCATTGGTGAGTGGGCGCTTAAAAATAATATTTGGGTAATCTCTGATGAAATTTATGAGCACTTGTTGTACGACGGTGCAAGCGCACCAAGCATGCCCGTCGTGGTTCCTGGTCTTGCCGACACTTGTATTATTTTAAATGGCGTTGCAAAAACCTATGCGATGACAGGTTGGCGCGTTGGCTGGATGATCGGACCAAAAGATGTCATTAAAGCGGCAACAAATCTACAGTCGCACTTAACATCAAATGTTTCAAACGTTTCACAGCGCGCAGCTATTGCCGCACTTACTGGTGACCTCAAAGCAGTTCACGCCATGGGTGAGGCATTTAACCGTCGCCGCGCGTTAATCGTCGGTCTGCTCAATGAGATCCCAGGCTTTGTATGTCCAACACCAACTGGTGCCTTCTATGTATATCCATCGGTTAAAGGTGTACTTGGAAAAACTATTCGAGGTAAAACTCCTACAACATCGGCCGAACTAGCAACGTTGCTACTAGAAGAAGTTGAAGTTG
>Ga0194037_1003164_pt1 | contig 10384 bp, 10 predicted proteins | sample JunL306m_MetaG_FD_148653 | JGI IMG/M metagenome (GOLD analysis project Ga0194037, IMG submission 148653) | Anoxic zone freshwater microbial communities from boreal shield lake in IISD Experimental Lakes Area, Ontario, Canada - Jun2016-L304-6m | ecosystem: Environmental > Aquatic > Freshwater >...
TAAAAGAAGGTGGCGATAAATACTGCTGAAAACGGCAGAATGCATAATGTCTCCATATTTTTTTAAGTGCAATTTACCCGCTTGATGAGCTTAATACTTAATGAGTATAGATTTACTTATCATTATGGCTATCATTTACAATGAGTCGTTGGGCAAACTAGCTTAGTTGGTGAGAGTAATGCACCCATCACGATGAAATTGATAAAGATAAGCTAGTCAATAATATTTACATTTAATCTATAAGTAATGAAATTTTCAAAGAAATATTTCAATCTCATCTACGCATTGCTGATGTCAATCATTATGGGATTAATGATGGCCGCAGTTTTAACAGCTATTCTCACCGGCATGCATGGTGATTATGTGACGCGCTGGCTAAAGGCATTTATTCAAGTATGGCCAGTGGCGTTTCCCATCTTGTTGATTTTGGCCCCCCTTGTTCGAAAATTAACTACGGACTTAACTGAGACCTAAAAAGTAGGCCCTCACAAGGTCACTTCAGCGGCTAAGCCATACTCTTGGCTCGAGAGTCTATTTAACCTTATAATTACCAGTTCGGCGAATTAGCTCAGCTGGTTAGAGCGACGGAATCATAATCCGCAGGTCCGGGGTTCAAATCCCTGATTCGCCACCATATTCAGTTTTACCGATACTAGGTCACCTAGTTACAGAAAAGCCACGTAAGTGCTTTTTTCAGTATGCTATCGAAATGCAAATCACCAAATTAAGATCTTCATCCCTATTTTCTGCCATAGCACTCCTATTTATGGCGCTTGTGTCGGTAGTGGGCTGCTCAAGCACACCCGTGACACTCTATGCTGCGCAACAGCCCAAGCTGGTTTTGCCCGAATATTTTAATGGCACGCTTGATGCTTATGGTTTGTTCACTGATCGCAGCGATGCAGTAGTCAAACGATTTACTGTCGTGATAAAAGCCAATTGGGTTATGAAGGATGGCAAAAATGTGGGCACACTCGATGAAGATTTCACTTATTCGGATGGCACTAAACAAAGACGTATTTGGACTTTAGTAGAAACTGCTCCAGGGCGCTTTTCAGGTACAGCGAGCGATGTTATAGGCGAGGCGCTAGGTGAGGTTGCAGGTAATACCCTGAACTGGCAATACACTTTGGCACTACCCGTCGATGGCTCAATTTATAACGTGCAATTTGAAGACTGGATGTACTTAATGACCGATAAGGTGATGTTGAATAAAGCCAAGATGAGTAAGTTTGGAATTTATCTCGGTGAAGTCACGCTCGCTTTTTATAAGCGCTAAGCGCAAATCATTCACTGTGCGACAAAAAATTGTCAATTTTGTTTTATTTCAGGTGGGCTGGTTCGCCTGTATTTTCGGTGGCGCATCTAGTCATGTACTAGCAAGCGTACTATTTTCTTTGGTTTTAGTGGCGATTTCAGTTTGGCACACCCCCTTTAAAAAAAACACGCTGGCATTATTTGGCAAAATTGGGCTTTACGGCCTAGTGGGCGATACCCTGCTATTGCAGTTAGGATTCCTCCAATTTAATTCTCCTGTGCCCTTTGCATTTCTCTCGCCCATTTGGATGTGGACCTTATGGATCTTGTTTGCTAGCACCCTTAATCAGTCGATGGCTTGGCTTTTGGGTAAACCACTCATGGGGGCGTTATTAGGGGCTATCTTTGGCCCCCTTTCCTACATAGCAGGCGTTGAATTGGGTGCCGCCAGCTGGGGTAATAAATCGCAAGCCATTGTTTTAATTGGATTTATTTGGGCAATTGGGATGCCTATTTTTCTATTTTGGGCTAGACAAGTGTCAAAAACTACCTCCTATCCAGAAAAAAATCATCCTAAATAAATTCAGTGCTTGCAAAGACTACTGTTTTTATATACAGTAACTCCTAAGTTGTCAGAAACAAAGAAACAGGAAACGGGTCAAGCCCAGTTAAAAGCGAAAAGGATAGCCATGGAAGACAAGAAAAAATCAGCCTCATCTGAGTTTGACGGAATGAGCGGAGACAAACAAAAGGCGCTATCAGCAGCTTTAGCGCAAATTGAAAAACAATTCGGCAAAGGTTCAATCATGCGATTGGGCGATGCTGAAATTAATCGCGATATACAAGTGGTATCAAGCGGTTCTTTAGGGCTCGATGTTGCTTTAGGTGTTGGGGGTTTAGCGCGTGGCCGGGTAATCGAGATATACGGTCCTGAAGCATCGGGCAAAACGACACTCACACTGCATGCCATTGCCGAGATGCAAAAAATTGGTGGCACGTGTGCATTCATTGATGCGGAACATGCCTTAGATGTGCAATATGCAACTCGCTTAGGAGTGGATGTTAATAACCTCTTAATATCCCAGCCAGATACAGGTGAGCAAGCACTTGAAATTGCTGACGCATTAGTGCGCTCAGGTTCAATCGATTTAATTGTGATCGACTCCGTAGCCGCGTTAGTACCTCGTGCTGAAATCGAAGGCGATATGGGCGATTCATTGCCTGGTCTACAGGCACGATTAATGAGCCAAGCCTTACGTAAATTAACGGGCACTATCAAGCGCACTAACTCAATGGTTATTTTCATCAATCAAATTCGGATGAAGATTGGTGTCATGTTTGGCTCACCAGAAACGACTACAGGCGGTAACGCCTTAAAGTTTTATGCCACTATGCGTTTAGATATTCGCCGCATTGGTAGTATCAAGAAGGGTGATGAAGTGGTTGGTAATGAAACCCGCGTGAAGGTTGTAAAAAACAAAGTGTCGCCGCCATTCCGTGAGGCGATCTTCGATATCATGTACGGTACGGGCATATCGCGTGAAGGAGAAATTATCGACATGGGTGTTGAAGCCGATATCGTCGAAAAATCAGGTTCTTGGTATAGTTACAACACAGAGCGTATTGGTCAAGGCAAAGATAACGCGCGCGAATTCTTAAAAGAAAATCCAGAAATTGCTAAAGAAATTGAAGCCAAAATTCGTGAGAAATTAGGCGTCAAGTCAGGCACACAAGTGGTTGCCAGTGTGCTGAGTGATGAGGAGTTAGAGTCGGCTGATGCCTGATCCAGGCGATGCTCTAAAAGCCGGTAAGTTCAAAAGCCCGAGTCTCAAAGCTCGGGCTTTGCGCCTTTTATCTTTACGTGAATACAGTCGTAAAGACCTAGGCAGTAAATTAAGCGAATACGCCTCTCAAATAGATGCAGCCGAAGGCAATAACGCCCTCACGATCGAAAGCATTCTCGATGATTTTGAGCAGCGTGGATGGCTCTCCGATACCCGTTTTGCTGAAGCTTTAGTGCGCCGCCGTAGCGAGCGCTATGGTATGCGAAAAATTCAGGGTGAATTAGATAGGGCAGGGGTTAGTTCCGAGCATAGCGCTGATCTACTTGAGCAGCTGAAGCTAAGCGAATTTGCCCGCGCTAAAGACCTGTGGGAGAGAAAGTTTGACATCATCGCCACCGACCCTAAAGAAAGGGCGCGGCAATACCGATTTCTAGTCTCTAAAGGCTTTAATGCCGATCTGGTGGCTAGAATTGTCAGCGGTAAGCCCAATAAGCAGTAAGTAGCTCCTTGGGCATAAATCCAAGCCCCGACACCGCAAAATGCTAGACTTACGCAGTTAAGCTTAGTCAAATCCCGTTTCAGGAGTAGTTATGAAAATTCACGAATACCAAAGCAAAGCAATCTTGCGCCAATTTCATGTTCCAGTACCCAATGGGATGCCAGTTTTTAGTGTTGATGAGGCCCTGCAAGCCGCTGAAAAATTAGGCGGGCCAGTCTGGGTAGTAAAAGCACAAATTCATGCTGGTGGACGAGGTAAAGGTGGCGGGGTGAAGTTGGCTAAAAATATGGCAGAAGTAAAAACTTTTGCTAGTGAAATTTTAGGCATGCAACTGATTACTCACCAAACCAGCCCCAGTGGTCAAAAAGTACGGCGACTTCTAATTGAAGATGGTGCCGATATCAAAAAAGAGTATTACTTTAGTATCTTGACCGATCGAGCCACGCAAAAAAATGTGATCATGGCATCGAGCGAAGGTGGGATGGATATTGAAGAAGTAGCCGCTAAAACACCAGAAAAAATTATTAAAGTCTTCGTCGATCCTTTGGTAGGATTAACCGATGCACAATGCGATGAAATTGCTAATGGTATTGGTATTCCTGCCAGTTCATCAACGCAGGCGCGCGACGTATTTAAAAATTTATATAAAACCTATTGGGATACAGATGCCTCATTGGTAGAAATAAATCCCCTGATTTTAGAAGGCAATGGGAATATTAAAGCCCTTGATGCAAAGTTTGATTTTGATGCTAATGCCTTATTTCGCCATCCCGAGATCGTTGCTTATCGCGATGAAGATGAAGAAGATCCCGCAGAAATTGAAGCATCGAAATTTGATTTAGCGTATATCTCACTCGATGGCAATATTGGCTGTTTAGTCAATGGTGCTGGCTTAGCCATGGCAACTATGGACACCATAAAATTATTTGGCGGTGAGCCAGCTAACTTTTTGGATGTGGGTGGTGGTGCCAACGCAGAAAAAGTAACTGAAGCTTTTAAGATCATGCTGAAAAATAAAAGTGTGAAGGCGATCTTGGTTAATATTTTTGGCGGCATTATGAAATGCGATGTCATTGCTGAAGGAGTTGTCACAGCATGCAAAGCAGTTAACCTTTCAGTGCCACTAGTGGTGCGCATGAAAGGTACCAATGAAGATTTAGGCAAAAAGATTTTGGCCGATTCAGGCTTACCCATCATTAGCGCTGACTCAATGGCCGAAGCAGCTACTAAAGTAGTCGCTGCAGTAAAGGCTGCCTAGTTCTATAGCGTGCTCAAAAAATACCAAGTTAAAGCTACTCATTCAGTTACCCCAATATTTAGGAATTAGATTATGTCAATTTTGATCAATAAAAATACCAAAGTGATTACCCAAGGTATTACAGGTAAGACAGGCCAATTTCATACTGAAAAATGTCAGGAATATGCGAATGGTAAAAATTGCTTTGTGGCAGGGGTCAATCCAAAAAAAGCGGGCGAATCGATTTTTAATATCCCCATTTTTGGCACGGTAAAAGAGGCCGCACAACAAACGGGAGCAACCGTTTCAGTGATTTATGTACCGCCACCAGGTGCTGCTGCCGCTATTTGGGAAGCCGTCGAGGCTGATTTAGATTTTGTCATTTGTATTACTGAAGGTATTCCAGTGCGCGACATGTTGGAAGTGCGCAATAAAATGCGCGCTAAGGAAGCGCAAGGCGGCAAAAAAACCCTCTTGTTAGGGCCAAATTGTCCAGGAATCATTACTCCTGAAGAAATTAAAATTGGCATCATGCCAGGCCATATTCATCGCAAGGGCCGCATTGGTGTAGTTAGCCGTTCAGGCACCTTAACTTATGAGGCAGTCGGTCAATTAACCGCGATTGGCTTAGGTCAGTCGACCGCAGTGGGTATTGGCGGTGACCCTATTAATGGGTTAAAACATATCGAGATCATGAAGTTATTTAATGACGATCCCGAGACCGACGCGGTCATTATGATTGGCGAAATTGGTGGTCCCGATGAAGCCGATGCAGCGCGTTGGTGCCAAAAGAATATGAAAAAGCCTATTGTGGGATTTATCGCAGGTGTTACTGCTCCTGCAGGTAAGCGGATGGGTCACGCCGGGGCTTTGATCTCAGGCGGTGCCGATACAGCAGACGCCAAACTAGCCGTAATGGAGGAATGTGGCTTTAAGGTTACGCGTAATCCATCGGAAATGGCGGTTTTATTAAAGGCAATGTTGTAACAAAAAAGTAGTCAGACTTTCGTAAAGAAAAATATAAGAACACGATAAAAAAACAGGAACAGAGGAGATTTTATGGAATTAATGGCAGCATTTTCAGACGCATCATTTTGGTTGGCATTGGGCTCGATTATTGTGGCCAATATTTTATTGTCAGGCGATAACGCAGTTGTGATTGCTTTGGCTTCACGTAATTTGCAACCAAAACAACAAAAAACTGCCATTTTTTGGGGTAGTGCTGCCGCAATTATTCTTCGCGTTGTGTTAACGATTACTGCAGTGCAATTGTTGGGCTTGCCTTACTTAAAAATTGTCGGCGCTATTTTATTGTTATATATAGGCGTGCAATTACTGGCTGATAGCGATGAAGACCCTGAGATGAAGGCAGAATCGAATATCTGGGGTGCAATTCGTACGATCTTGATCGCCGACTTAGTTATGAGTTTAGATAACGTCATTGCAGTCGCAGCTGCAGCGCAAAAAGGCCCTGAAGAAACACGTCTATTGCTACTCATTATTGGTTTAGGTTTATCCATTCCCTTAATTATTTTTGGTAGCACCATGTTATTAAAGGTAATGGAACGTTTCCCAGTGGTAATTACTTTAGGTGCGGGCTTATTAGGTTTACTGGCAGGTGGTATGTTTGTTGAAGATCCTGCCATTAAAGATACTATTCAAGTGGCAATGGAGGATGCGCATACTACCTTTGAAATGATCGGGGTTGTGTTTGTGGTCTTGCTAGGAACTTGGCTTAAAAGAAAAAATAGACGTAAAAAAGCCCATAAAAAATAAGTTTCTGATCACCTAATCTTAAAAGCCGACATAATAAGTCGGCTTTTTCTTACGTTAAAACACCTTGAGAACTAAAGCGTAAAGGTAGATCATCATATTTTTCATTCGAAAAGGATTGTTCAGCATGCAAAAACGGAATGGTTTTACCTTAATTGAGGTGATGGTTGTTGTGGCCATTATTGGCATCTTGGTTGCGGTAGCCGTACCTCAATATCAAGACTACATTGCTCGTAGTCGCATCGTCGAGGGAATGAATTTATCCTCAAGTGCAAAACTAGCGGTTACCGAAGTCTTTGCAAGCCGTGGCACCATTGCTATGGATGAAGCAACTAAAGGCGCATTCTCTTTTGTGCCAACGCGCAGTGTTAAGTTGATTGAAATTTTGCCAAGCGGCGCTATTGCTATTGATTTTCAGCAATCCGTATCCGTTGATGGACAAAATACGTTAGTGTTAATTCCCACGAATGACCCCGATGCTACGATGCCAAGCGAAGTTGATTTATCTAAACCTACTGGCATGAATTGGGCTGGTGGCTGGTCTTGTCGATCCAAAGAGTCTACGCTGCCACAACAATTATTACCCGCTGAATGCCGCTCAACTAAATAAGACTTTTAAGAAGCATAACTTTCAAAGCCGTAAAGAGAATACAAAGTAAATAAGCAATTACTTTGTAAACTCCTTTACGGTATTCATATAGTCACCATGATTACCGCATGCTCGATTAAATGCCACGCCCGAAAAAGAGATTGGAGTACCAATATTTTGCCACTCGCCACTAACTTTATCACCCGCCTTATTCAGTTGGTATTTCTTATTTTGGCAATCGGCACGATAAGACCAGAGTATTTCATCACTTAATAATTTATCTAGCTTATAGGAAATTAAGCGCATCTCTTTATTGCCATTTTTTGGATCAATAATAAGTTGTTTATAGAGGATATCGAATACCACGGGTGGTGGTAAAGGCTCAGGCTTGATAGGCGTAGGAACTTTTCCAGGAATTAGCTTAAGCTCCGGTAACGGGGGCTTAATTATTGGCGGGTCTTGGTATAAGAAATAGTAGCGCACAGGGTTGCCAAAAATAGTGCGGCCACACAGCCTAACCTTAACCCAATGCATCGCTGTACTACCTTTAATGTCTTTCCATTCTCCTTGGCTGACGCCAAGATCATTTAAGCTTGAGATGGCAGGAGTTTTTGGCGGAGGCGCTGGTTTTTCCCCAGGAATTACAGGTACAAAGGGGATAGAGGGGGCGTAAACTTCAGAAATTTGGGCTTTAAAGATATTCAGAGCACAGTCTATTTCAATGAGAGCAGGCTGCAAAATAATGATAGGCACCACTTTTTTGACAAGCTTCTCATCTAACTTCGGATCAGCAATCTTTTCTGCTATGGGACTAAAGCCAGCATCTGCAGTAGGAGCTGACGTCGGCCCAAACTTAGGTTCTAACTTTGGTTCTGCAACTACTTCAATAATTTCTGGTGGGTTCGCAGGATGAGAAATGCCTGCTGGGATCACATCTAGACCCTCTAACTTGGCATTTGGCGGAATGCCAATTTTGGGCCAAGGCTGACCCTTAGCTTTGGTAACTACTTCTAAGCTAATTACACCCTCATCATTCTGCTTAAGGCTGCTAGGATCGTAAAACCATTCAAGACTTGCTGAATCAACCAAATAGGCCCAATCGCTAAAAGTAAAAGGCTTTAAGGGTGTTTGGGTATTTTTTTTGTCCGTAGTTGTGTAGCCAGGAAAAAACGGCGCAAGCAAGCTGCCACAACCAGTAGTTAAAAGCAAAACAACACATAAAAATAGGGAGCGGAAAAAGGCAGTCATATCCCCTATCTTAATTGCTTACTCAAGAAGTAGCCAAAACAAGTGACTAGAAGCAGATTCGTGCTCATTCAATCGGCTTTGCCTAGCTAGTTAATGGCTTAAATCTGCCTGTATTATTTCGCTATGACAGGGGCGCCAAAAAATTTAATCCACCCAAAATATCGTCCCGATATTGATGGCTTGCGGGCAATCGCAGTTTTAGCGGTGATCGGATTTCATGTATTTGGAGTCATGGGCGGTTTTACGGGTGTCGATATATTTTTTGTTATCTCAGGATTCTTAATTTCTACCATCATTTTCGAAAATCTTGAACATAATTCTTTTAGTTTTAATCAGTTTTATCAAAGACGTATTCGCCGTATTTTTCCTTCTTTATTGCTGGTACTAGTTGCCTGCATTTTTTTTGGTTGGGCAGTACATTTTGCCGATGAGTATGAGCTACTTGGCAAGCATGTAAGTGCTGGGACGGGCTTTATTTCAAATTTAGTCCTTTGGAGTGAAAGCGGATATTTCGATGTAGCCGCTGAAAAAAAACCGCTATTGCATTTATGGTCGCTTGGAATAGAAGAACAGTTTTATATTTTCTGGCCCATCTTTGCATGGCTATTGTGGAAATTTCGAACCCATTTTTTATGGCTCGCCATCGTGTTAGCTTGCATTTCGTTTGGGCTAAATATTTGGCAGGTTAGGGTTGATACAGTAGCCGCTTTTTATTCTCCCTTAACTCGTTTCTGGGAGCTTATGGTTGGGGCTTGCTTGGCCTATGTAATGCTATTTCAGAATACCTTAGTAGATCGAGCTAGAGAAAAAGCCAATTTATTAAGTGGCCTTGGATTTTTATTCATTATTGCCAGTATTTCGCTGTTGACAAAAGAATTTACATTTCCAGGATGGTGGGCTGGCTTACCTGTTCTTGGTGCCGCCTTAATCATCGTATCGGGACCGCAATCTTGGGTAAGCCAACATATTTTATCGAATCGTGTATTAGTTTGGTTTGGCCTGATTAGTTTCCCTTTATATCTTTGGCATTGGCCCTTATTAACTTTTGTAAGAATTTTGACTGATAATTCAAAGGCCATGATGATTGGCTCGATTCTGCTCTCAATAGTATTAGCATGGCTTTCATACCAGTATGTTGAAAAGCCAATTCGATATGGCAAGTATCAAGCAGCTAAAACACTGGCTTTATTGGTGGCGATGGTAGTGGTGGGTATAAGCGGTTTTGCAATTTACCAAGCTGGCGGTCTACCTGCTCGGATAGATGATGGCCAACAAGGGCAGCTTTCAGCAAAGTTTCGTAGCCAACTAGCGTGGCCCGAATCTTATAACCGCACCGAAGCATGTAGAGAAAAATATGGGGCAGACCAATATTGCTTGATTGGCGATATCAATAAGCCTCCCACTGCCGCCTTGATTGGCGATTCACATGCGAATCATTTTTACCCAGGTTTAAGCGAGTACTTCAAAAGGGTGAATGGTAATTTGATACTCTTAGGCTCTGGGGGCTGCCCACCATTTTTTGCAGTTGAAAGAATTGCCAAGCCACCAGCAGTTAATTTAGATTGTTACAAAAGAACTGTGCGCCTATATGATTTCGTATTGCATGACAAAAGTATAAAAACTGTATTTATTGCATTTCATCATAACTTAACTTTTAAAGATGATTATTTTTTTGAAGATAAATTAAACCAACTAAAAATTGAAAATAATTATCAATTTACAGAAGATGCATTAACTAGAACTATTCAGATGCTTGAAAAAAATGGGAAGAAAGTCGTCATCATTTACGATACGCCAGATTTATTAGTAGACCTAAAGGAATGCGGATTTGAGAGGCCATTATTTTCAAATAAAGAAAAATGCAATTTAAGCCAAATATCTATGGTGAATGATTTTGCTGAATATGACAAAATTCTTGCTACCGTTCAAAAAAATACGCATGTGCAAATATTTGATACGCGGCCATATATAGCTGATAACTTTCCGATCGACAAAGC